>SMTZ1_10006995_pt1 | contig 11653 bp, 4 predicted proteins | sample DeeMarSWOR136_30_FD_25667 | JGI IMG/M metagenome (IMG submission 25667)
TGACGCGAGGCTCCTGCAATGGTTGAAGGGGCTGGAGGTAAAGAAGAGGAGGCAGATTCGGCAGGCATCTCCCCAACCTGGCTGCTGGAGTAGTCGAGATAAGGGCTTCCGCCCACCCCTTCCTCCCCTTGAAAGGCGATCGTCCCCTCTCCCATGATCCTGGTCACCAGTTCCCCGGGAATCTCATCCAGAAAGCGGGAGGGGAAATTAAACCGCTCAGCGCCGAATACCCTCCTCCGCTCAGCATTAGTGAGGTAAAGCTTCTCCTTGGCCCTGGTCATCCCCACGTAACAGAGGCGCCTCTCCTCCTCCAGATCTTCCGCCCCTTCCCCCCTCCGGTGATGGGGAAAGAGCCCGTCTTCCATTCCCACCAGGAAGACAACCGGGAATTCCAGCCCCTTTGCGCAGTGCAGGGTCATCAGGGATACCCTGTTGGACTTGTCATCGTAGTCATCCACATCGCTGACCAGCGAAACCCGATCCAGGAATCCCGCCAACGTCCTGTCCTCATCCGGTGCGTCCTGCTCGAATTGAGCCACCACGTTGACCAACTCCTCGACGTTCTCCCTCCGGGAAATGGTCTCCTCCGTCGACTCCTGGCCCAACCACTCCCAATAGCCCGTCCGCGCCAAAACCAGCAGGATGAGGTCCCGGGGGCTCTCGGTCCTCGCGGCATCCCGCAGCGAATCCATCAAATCGATGAATTCGCGCACCTTTTTCCTGATGCCCTCCGAAAGGCCTTCCTTCCCTTCCCTGAGCGCCTCGTAGAGGGGAATCCCCCTTTCCCTGGCGAACCCTTCCATCCGCTGGACGGTCTTCGACCCGATACCCCTGGGGGGGCTCCCGATGATCCTCTTCAAGCCCACCTCATCCGAAGGGTTTGCGATGACCCTCAGGTAGGCGATAACGTCCTTCACCTCCTTGCGCTCGTAGAACCTCAGGCCGGCGACCACCGCATAGGGGATTCGGGCGTTGATCAGCTCCTCCTCAATGGCGCGGGACTGGGCATTGGTCCGGTAGAAGGCGGCAAAATCGCTGTATCTCCTCTCGGCGTGGTTCTGGATTTCCCCGACGATAAAGCCCGCTTCCTCCTGCTCGTCCCTCCCCGTGAAGTAGATGATGGGCTCCCCTTCCTCGTTCTCCGTCCACAATACCTTCTCCCTCCGTTCCCGGTTCCGCCGGACTACCTGCCATGCCGCTTCCAGGACCCGTTTGGTGGAGCGATAGTTCTGTTCCAACTTGATCACCGTCGTTCCGGGAAAATCCTTTTCGAAGTTGAGGATATTGGTGATCTCCGCCCCTCGCCACCGATAGATGGATTGGTCATCATCCCCTACCACGCAGATGTTCCCGTGTTTTCTCACCAGATCCCGGATGAAGCGATACTGAATGAAATTGGTGTCCTGGAATTCATCAACCAGGACATAGAGGAGGCGATCCTGATAGTACTCGAGGACTTCGGGGAACTCCCCGAACAGCTTGCCCGTGAAGACCAGGAGGTCCCCGAAGTCCAGGGCGTTGTTTCGCCTGAGCAACTCCTGGTAGGCACCGTAAACCAAGGCAACCCTCTTCTGCAGCACGTTAAAGGGATCCGCCTCGAAGTCTTTTTGGGAAATGCCGTAATTCTTCGCCCGGTTGATTTCCGCCTGGATCGCCCTGGGGTGAAAGGTCAGTTGGTCGATCTCCAGCTCCTTCATGCATGCCTTGATGGCCTGTTCCTGATCCCTCTCATCGTAAATGACGAAACTCCGGCCGAAACCGAGTCGATCGATATACCTCCTGAGGATCCTCACACAGGCCGAGTGAAAGGTGCTAATCCAGACCCTGTGGCTCTGGCCTCCCAGCAGACGATCAACCCTCTCCTGCATCTCCCTGGCCGCCTTGTTGGTGAAGGTGACGGCCAGAATCCTCTCGGGACCGACCCCCTTCTCCCGAATGAGGTAGGCGATCCGGTACGTGAGCACCCGGGTCTTCCCGCTCCCTGCCCCGGCGAAGATGAGCAAAGGGCCCTCGGTATTGAGGACCGCTTCCCTTTGGACCGGGTTGAGATCTTTCAGGAATCCTGACCCCATTACCTCTCCTTCACCCCCCTCCGGACGACCGCGTTGTTGTATGCGACGATCACATCGGTCCTCTTGAGCATTCCCACCACCTTTTTCGGGTTTTTCCGATCAACCACGGGAAGCTGACCGATGTCCTTGATGCCGAACTTCCCCATGGCATCGTAAAGGTTCTCATCCGGGGTCAGGGTAATCACGTCCTCGGTCATGATGTCCTTGGCGATAACCAGGTCCATGAGGCTCTCCTCCAACAGTGTGTGCCTGATATCTCGGAGCGATATGATCCCCACGAGCTGATCCTCGCCGTTCACCACCGGGAAGTACAAATGGGTGCTCTCCTTGATGAACTTAAGCAGGCTGCTGAGGGGCGTCATCTCGGACACAATCGCAACCTCCCGGACCATGAAGTCCCGTACCAACAATGATTTGAGGATGCTCACCTCCCTGCCCGCCCTCACGTCGATTCCTCGCCGGACCAATTTCATGGTGTAGATGGACTCCCTCTTCAGTTGACTGGCGGTGAGGGCGCTAATGATGCAGGTCATCATCAGGGGCAGGATGATCCGGTAGTCATCGGTCAGCTCGAAGAGGATGAGTATGGACGTGATCGGCGCATGGGTTGTGCCCGCCACAATGGCCCCCATTCCCACCAAGCTGTACGCCCCTGAGGGAGCGGTGACCGAGGGAAAGAGCGCATGGACGACGTGGCCATAGATTCCCCCCATCATGGCCCCGATGAACAGGGATGGGGCAAAGATGCCGCCGGAACCTCCCGACCCGATGGTGAGGGAGGTGGCCGCGATCTTGGCGAACACGAGGATCAGAAGCAGAGACCACGGCACCGTTCCCAGGAGGGCCACGGTAATGGTTTCGTACCCCACCCCCAATATCTGGGGAAAGAGGAGCGAAAGAGCTCCGATGGCCAATCCGCCAAGGGCGGGCTTGGCGTATTCCGGGACCCTCAATTCCTCCCACAGATCCTCGGATTTGTAGAGGGCCTGGGTGAAAAGCAAGGCGACGAGGCCAGCCAAGAACCCCATGATGAGGTAAGCCGGGATCTCCCATGGGCTAATTAACTTATATTCGGGAATGGTAAAGGCCGGGTAGTTCCCTAAGAAGGCCCTGGAGACCACCGTCGCCATGACGGAGGAGAGGACGATGGGGCCGAAGGTCCCCATCTCGAACTCGCCGAGGATCACCTCCAGGGCGAAGATGGCCCCGGCAATGGGGGCGTTGAAGGTTGCAGCGATGCCCGCTGCCGCCCCGCACCCCACCAGGTTCCGCAACCGATTGCCCGAGACCCGCAAAACCTGTCCGAAGGCCGAGCCGATGGCGGAACCGATTTGGACGATGGGCCCCTCCCTTCCCACGGATCCGCCGGAACCGATGCAGATAGCCGAGGCCAGGCATTTGATGACCACCACCCTCTTTCGAATCATGCCGCTTCTCATGGCCACCGCTTCCATCACCTCGGGGACCCCGTGCCCCTTTGCCTCCCGGGCAAGGAAGAAGATGAGGGGGCCTACCACCGCCCCGCCGATGGCAGGAATCACTATCTTCCAATACCAGGGGATGGATGAAACGATTATTAAGAGGTCCGTTCCTGATCCGTAAAAGGCGCCCTGAAATGCCTGGATCAACAACCGAAACCCGATGGCCCCGAAGCCCCCCAGCAGGCCGATGAAGATGGCCAACGTGATGGTAACGGTATATTCGCTCTTCCGAAAGGAGGCGATGATCTCCAGGGCCGTTTTCCAGGGAGAGGATCGATTCGGCATGTTCCCCTGTCGCCTTTGGCTATTCCACGGTGACGCTCTTGGCTAAGTTTCTGGGTTGATCCACATCATTTCCCTTGAAATCCGCTATATAGTAAGCCAAAAGTTGGAGGGGAATGGTGAGGAGCACCGGCGTGAGGATGGAAATGGTGGGGGGGATGGAGATGACGTCTTCGACTTTGGAGGCGATCTCCCCGTCATCCTGAGAGGCCAGGGCGATGATCCTTCCCTCCCTGGCATGGACTTCCTCGATGTTGTTCATCACCTTCTCGTAGGTATCATCCCGCGTAGCCAGGACCACCACGGGCATCTCTTGATCGATGAGGGCAATGGGGCCGTGTTTCATCTCCCCGGCGGGATACCCCTCCGCATGGATATAGGAGATCTCCTTTAATTTCAGCGCCCCCTCCAGGGCGATGGGATAGTTGATGCCCCTGCCTAGGTAGAGGAAATTCTTGGCGTGGACGTACTTCCTGGCCACCCTCGCGATCTCCTTATGTCCTCTGACCACCTCTTCCAACAAGTGGGGGAGCTTGACCAGCTCCTCGATGTACTCCCCCATCTGCGCATGGCCGATCTGCCCCGACCGTTTTCCGAGGAAAAGGCTTACCAGGTAGAGGGTGACCAATTGGGTTGAGAACGCCTTGGTTGAGGCTACGCCGATCTCGGGGCCGGCGTACGTGAAGATCGTGTAATCCGACTCCCTGGAGAGGCTGCTCTCCACGACGTTACAGATGGCCAGCGTTCGCGCACCCCTCTTCTTTCCCTCCCGCAGGGCGGCGAGTGTATCGGCCGTCTCTCCGGACTGGGAAATGGCTACCAGCAGCGTCCTCTCGTCCACGAGGGGGTTTCTGTATCGGAATTCGGAACCGATATCGGTCTCCACGGGGATCCTGCACAAGGACTCGACGAGATATCGCCCCACCAGGGCCGCGTGGTAGGAGGTGCCGCAGGCCACAATGGCGATCTTGTCAATCTCCTCCAGCATCTTTTCGTCCGAGTCCAACCCATCGAAGATGATCTCCGAGCGGTCCTCCGAGATTCTTCCCCTGATGGTATCCGTGACCGCCCTGGGTTGTTCCATGATCTCCTTGAGCATGAAGTGCTTATACCCCCCCTTCTCCGCCATGAGCGGGTTCCACATCACCCTTTTGGGTTCCCTCGGGACGCCCTTCCCCTCCAAATCAAGGATCTCTACTTCCCCATCGGAGAGAACGGCCATCTCACCGTCTTCGAGAAAGATGAAGTCCCGCGTGTAGGTGAGTACGGCGGGGGTATCGGAGGCGATGAACAGCTCGTCCTCTCCTAGCCCGACCACCAGGGGGCTCTCGCTTCTCGCGCCGATGAGCTTATTGGGCTCCTCCTCGCAGAGGACTCCCAGGGCATATGACCCCTTGATCTCCAGCAGGGCGTGCCTTACCGCTTCCTCGAAGGCCAGGCCTTTCCGGAGGAAGTGGTCAATGAGGTGGGAGATAACCTCGGTATCTGTTTCCGAGGTGAAGACATGGCCGCGTTCCATCAGGACCTTCTTGAGGGATAGGTAGTTCTCGATGATCCCGTTATGAACCACGGCGATGCTCCCCGCCTTGTGGGGGTGCGCGTTGATGTCCGAGGGCCTGCCGTGGGTCGCCCATCGGGTATGCCCTATCCCAACGTTCCCCTCGAAGGACTCTCCCGCGATCGCCTCCTCCAAGATCTTCAGCTTTCCCCGGGCCCGCCGGACCTCTATCTTCCCCCCATGAAACACCGCTATGCCCGCGGAATCGTATCCCCTGTATTCCAGCCGCCTCAACCCCTCCATCAACACCTCAGCGGTGTCCTTCGGCCCTAAGTACCCGACGATGCCGCACATGTTCCCCGATCCCTCTAGTATTACGCCTCAAAAGTGATTTACAAAAATAACACCAAGACTAATCCTACGTAGTGAGATCTCAAAATATAAAATTCGAAGCACGAAATCCGAAATGGTTCGACTGGCTCACCATCCTGAGCTAGGCCGAAGGACAATAACAAAATTCAAATTTTCCAATTTCTTAAACATGTTTAGAATTTTGGTCATTTGATATTCGGATTTGTTTAGTATTTCGATATTCGAATTTGGGATTTAAAGTGTCGTATTTCCGCACACTCTGCGATTGTGGAAATTATGCAAGCTACTACTGGGACACCACACCAGCCGGAAAGGCCTATTTCCCCTTGGCCTTCCTCTTCTTCCAACCCCTTATCGTCTTCTGCTTCGAGCGGCTGATGGCCAAAGCATCCTCCGGGACGTCCTTGGTGATGGTCGAGCCCGCACCAATGGTCGAGCCTCTCTTCACCCTGACCGGGGCAATCAGCGCGGTATTGCTGCCCACGAAGACGGAGTCCTCTATCACGGTAGGGTACTTATTTTTCCCATCGTAATTACAGGTTATGGTCCCCGCTCCGACATTGACGTCCCGTCCCAGCGTGGTGTCCCCCAGGTAGGTCAAGTGGTTGGCCTTCGTTCCCTCGCCGATGATTGATTTCTTGACCTCCACGAAATTTCCGATACGGGCGTTCCTTCTGACCTCGGTCCCGGGCCTCAGACGGGCAAAGGGGCCAATGGAGACGCCCTCATCGATGGTGCTCTCGGCGATGACCGAGCAGGCTTTGATCACCGTGTCGTTGCCAATTCTGGAGTCGGTGATCTGCGAATTCGGCTCGAGGATGCACCTTTCCCCGATAACCGTCTCCCCTTGAAGGTAACAATTGGGGTAGATGAGCGTGTCCCGTCCCACGCGGACCGGTTTGTCGATGTACGTGGTCTTGGGATCCACGATGCTCACCCCACCCAGCATCATCTCGGTCAGCAACTGGGCTCGGAGGATCTCATCGGCTTTCGCCAAATCGACCCTCGTGTTGATGCCCATGGCCTCCGCCGAATCCTCCACCGGAAAAGCCCATACTTTCTGTTGCCGTTCATTGGCGATGGCCACCACATCCGTCAGATAATACTCCCCTTGAGCATTGTCCGCCCTCACCTGTTTCAGCGCCTCGAAGAGAAAGGGGGAATCGATGCAGTAGATACCGGTATTGACCTCTCGTATGCACATCTCGCCAGGGGAGGCATCACTCTCCTCAACGATCCTCTGGACCCATCCACCATCGGTCCTCACAATGCGACCGTAACCGGCGGGATCCTCCAAAACCGCCGTCATGACGGTGATGGCGCCGCCGTTTGCCTTATGGGCATCGATGAATCTCCCGAGGGTATCCGCCTTGAGGAGGGGGACATCCCCACAAAGGACCAGGACGGTTCCCGTGAAGCCCCTTAGATGGTTTTCGGCGCAGAGCACGGCATGACCCGTCCCCCTGGGATCCCCCTGGTCCACGAACGTCAGCCGGTCATCGGCACAGCATTCTCGGATCCTCTCCCCTTGATGCCCCACAACCACAATGGTCTTGCCCGAGCGTATGCCGTTGAGAGAGACGTCGATGGGATACCTAAGCATGGGGACGCCCAGCAGCGGATGGAGCACCTTCACCAGATCCGATTTCATTCGGGTCCCTTTACCGGCGGCCAGGATAATAGTAGATAGATCATCCCTTCCCATTGCCTGAATTCCCCTTCCAGGTGGTCGTATTTTCTCATTTCAAGATATTCTTTAATTTCAAGCTATTATATCCGATTTCCCGCCCCAGTCAAGGTGAACGAGCAAATCCATTGCCCCGGGCGGATTTTCTCATATGCCGTTTGACATTCACGCCGGAAAAAAGGGCAGCTCTCAGCACGAGGACGTACCCTTAGTTACATTAGCATCTGGACTACAGCACCACACGACAGCAGCACTGTATTATCGCAGCACCGCATAAAGGACTTGGGAGAACAATCGCACCACAAATATGTTGACAAAAAATAATTCCCGTAGTAGTAAGGTATCATTCCATTGCTCTTTGACTAATCCATAGCTTGCTATTTAGGTGGTCCGCAGGAGTGGAGCAAAAAGGGAAGACGGTGAAAGGCCGTCACGGACCCGCCGCTGTAAGTGGGGATCCCCCGACTCTCCGGGAGGGAGAAAGGGGGACTCTCCGGGAAACCTGGGGCCAAACCCTTGGGGTCTTCGGAGGGCGAAACTTGCACGGGCCACTGTCCTGAGTTCGGGGATGGGAAGGCGCAAGGAGTAGGACGATCCACGAGTCAGAAAACCTGCCTAAATAGCCTTCACGGAAGTCTTCGAGGGATGAGATGTGAAGGGTAAGTGCGGGTTAAAGCCCAGTCTCCTTGGGAGGCTGGGCTTTTTTGTTAAAAGTACTGTCAAGCATTAGGGAATGTTATCCCATAAGGGAGGTTAGGGAGATGAAAAAGATAGTTAGATTCACCGTGGTCCTGTTTTTGAGTTCCTTTCCGCTGCTGGCTTTCGCCCAGGAGACAAAGAAGGAAGAGGAAATTATTCTTGAAGAGGTGGTCGTTACCGCTACCCGGGATAGACGGGAAATCAGGAAGGTTCCCGCCAACGTCACCGTGCTCACCCAGGAGGATATCCGAAACAGCAACGCCCAAACCGTGGCCGATGTGCTGAGGTCGGAGGTGGGACTGGTGGTGAGGGACTTTTTGGGTAACGGAAAGACCGCCTCCGTAGATCTGAGGGGGTTCGGCGAGACTGCCTCCAGCAATACCCTCGTGCTCATCGATGGCCGTAGGGTAAACGAGATCGACCTCAGCGGCGTCGACTGGCTCCAAATCCCCCTCTCCCAGGTGGAGCGAATCGAGGTGGTTCGGGGTGCGGGCAGCACCCTGTACGGGGACAACGCCGTGGGCGGTGTCGTCAACATCATCACCAGAAAGGGAGAGGGCAGGATGTCGCCTGAGGCCGGCCTTGAATACGGCAGCTACGGCTACTGGGGTGGGCGGGCAGCCGTGAGCGGATCGACCCAAAACCTCTCATATTCCGCGGAGGCCAGCTACAGGGACACAAACGGCTATCGCCACAACAATGACCTGTGGGCCGGGGATCTCGGAGCCCGCCTGAGCTACGATTTCACCGATTTCCTCACCGTGGGCTTCCGGGGTGGGTACCACAAAGACCGATATGGCCTGCCGGGGAGCCTGTCGGGGTTCGACCTCCTGTTCCTCGATGAGACCGATTCCCTCAACCCCTTTGATCATGCCAAGACCAATCAGTATTACTCCCTCCTCTACTCCGTGGTGGATTTAGCCGAATTCGGGCGCTTCAACCCGGACCTCTCACTAAGGAAGAGACGGCCCGGGGAACGCTTTTTCGGAAGCTACATCGACTTCTTCGGGACAAGGCAATTCTTCAGCTTCGAGGGCGACAGGGATTACCTCACCTATGGGATAACCCCTCGATACATCCTGGATACGGAGATCTGGGGTCGCCAAAACAAATTGACGCTAGGATTCGATTATTACGATACCGACCTGGACGTCATCAGCGACCTGGTCGACAGCTCGGGATTCGTATCCAGGGATGATATCACCTTCTCCAAGCGCTCGAAGGGATACTATGCCCAGGACGAACTCTCCCTGCTGGAGAATCTCATCCTCACCCTGGCTTATCGGTATGAGGAACAAAAGTACCGGTTCTTTTCCACCAATGTGTCGGCATTCTTCCCATTTCTTCCGCCAACGCTCGTGGCGACGGACGACACCCTCAGAGATGACGAGAGTGCCTACAAAGCGGGCCTCACCTTCCTCTACGGTGAGAGGTCCAACGTCTTCGCCAGCGCGGCCAGGAGTTTCCGCTTCCCCCTCGCCGACGAATTCTTTATGTTCTTCCCCCCGCCCGGATTGGTCAACCGAACCCTCCGACCCCAGACGGGGCGTCACTATGAGGCCGGGATTCGCCACTATTTTACCCCGGAAGTCAGCGCAGGCCTGACCTTCTTCTGGATAGATCTCCGTCACGAGATCTACTTCAACCCGTTGGGTTCATCGGTCTACACGGACATTGTGGGGATCAACAGCAATTACGACAAGACCCGCCGTCAGGGTTTTGAGATCTCGTTTGAGTTGTCCGTTCCCGAGAAAGTCCTCGCGCGGCTCGGCGAAACCGGGATTCCTGAAACCTTTAGAATATTCGGCAATTACACCTATACCAAGGCAACTTTTGGACAGGGAAGCTTCATCGGAACCGATCCCTTTACCGAGGAATCAACCCTTTTAAGCTATGAAAACAACGATATCCCCCTTGTCCCCAGGCACAAGGCAAGCCTTGGATTCGACACAACCATATGGCGCGGCCTCAATTTTGCCGCGGTGGCCAACTACGTGGGCAAGCGACGCTTCATCTCCGATCAGGCCAACATCGCGGATAAGCTCCCCTCCTATATCACGGTGGATGTCAGGCTGTCCCACCGGTGGAAGGGGCTGGATGCCTTTTTAGGGGTCAACAACATCTTCGACAAAAACTATTCCGAGCAGGGCATCGTTTCCGGGGCCCCCCGAATCATCGAGAACTTCTACCCTTCTCCCAGGCTCAACTACATCCTCGGCCTGTCGTATAGATACTAGGGCATATTGGATCTCATCGCTTAACCGGAAAAGGAGCTCTGAGCACAGATCAACTGCAGCACCTTACCGTCGCAGCACTGCACGACAGCAGCACAGCAGCACTACATTATCGCAGCCCTGCAACACCGCATAACCGCAGCACACCTTGTCGTTTTCCCTTGACAGGGACGGAGGGTTATATTATAAAAACGGTAACCCATTGGTGCCGGGATAGCTCAGTCGGTAGAGCAGGGGACTGAAAATCCCCGTGTCGGTGGTTCGATTCCGCCTCCCGGCACCTTTAAAAGCTCCTATTCTGGCAGGGTCAATTATGGCTCTGCCTTTTTTCTTGTGAATCTTGTACCACTCTGATACCCTAGGCCCATGAGGTGGCCCAAGCAGAAGACCTTCCTACCCGTTGTCATCTCTGGAAAAGGTGGGGGATTAGGCCCCAGATGCACGAAATCGCTCCTCGGTGAGAAGCCTTTACGTCCCAGTTGTTCTTGAGGTATTGTCACTTTAATGGTTCTCCAAAAACCCCTTCATAGGCCACTGAAGATCAAGCTACCCCTTGTTAAAAGGAAGTGCCTTCGGTGTGGCAAGGAGTTTCTGGCCAGAGGGAAATTCAACAGAGTGTGTCCGATATGCACGGAGCGGAATAAGGAACTCTGTGCCGGCTCGTGGGTCGGGCACTGGATTTTCCCTCCTTGGTCCGACGAACCCTAATCCTCGTCCTTTTTTCCCTGCCACTATTGAAGAAGAGTTTATCGCCAAATTCAAAACGCTGGATAGGGAAATGAAGTGGAAAGGGGGAGGGTAAATATTTCTATCGCAATTCGTTAGTTTCGGACCATGGCGGTGGGTAACTAATACAGTTAGTATTGTTCCCCCTCAGAGTCCTCCAGCTCTTCCCCAATCGCCTGCGGTCAAGCACGGATAGAAGGTCGTCTGAGGCGAATGAAAGCCTCACGTCTCAGGAAGCCGCTAGCTCGATTGACGACTGAAGGAGTAACCAACGTGTAAAGCGAAAAAGGAGCTTGACAGCTTGACAACAAACGGCCTCATAGAAGCATTGCCTTCTCGATTCGCCTATAAAAAGATTTCCCCCTTCCTATTTTACTCATCAAAACAAAGTCTATATGTGTGTTGACAAGATTTTCAAAATTTGATAAGGAGTTTTTATTCTCCGATTGGATCGCTCCTGTAGCAGTTAACCGCCACCTAGGAGGCGAAAGACCATTCTGGCTACATTACCAGCATGGGCTCGGAGTTCAAGTGTTGGCGAGACTGGGGTTAGGATTTTTAGAAGTAGCAGCTCATGTACTCACCTCCAAGAGTGTTCGGCG
>SMTZ1_10006616_pt1 | contig 11651 bp, 6 predicted proteins | sample DeeMarSWOR136_30_FD_25667 | JGI IMG/M metagenome (IMG submission 25667)
CCTCGGTCGCACTTTAAAGGCGGGCACAAGCTGGGTGTCCTCATCGGTGATGAGCAGAGATCCCTTTTCACCAAGGGTGACAATAATCCGTTTCATTCCCCTCTTCACGAGGGAGCGTGCAGCCTTTTTAATATCTTCCATTGTGGATACATGCATTGCGGTAATAATCTCCAGCTCAGTCTCATTGGGCACCAAGAAGCTCACCTTGTCTATTCTTTTAAAGTCGAGCCTGGCTCCTGGTGCAGGATTGAGCAGGACTGGTATGTGGTGCTCGTAACACATATCAACTGCATAGTATACAGAATCAACGGGAATTTCAAGCTGGAGAAGCACAAGATCACTATTGGTAATCTTCATTATCGCCCTGTCAATGTCATTGCGGGTAAAGAAGGCATTTGCCCCTTTCACGATCAGGATACTGTTATTCCCGTCCTGGTCCACAAAAATCGGTGCTACTCCATTGGAGGTGTTTTTGACCTTCTCCACTAGCTCGGATTCGATCCCGAAGGATTCAAAGTTCCGCTTCACCTCCCTACCGAAAATATCATCACCAACCTTTGTAACCATTGCTACATCTGCTCCCAAGAGCGCAGCCGCCACTGCCTGGTTTGCGCCCTTCCCACCGAAACCGAGATCAAAATGCGGTGCTTCCACCGTTTCTCCCTTTCTGGGCATACGATTGACAGTGGTAATGAGATCGATCATGTTGCTTCCCAAAACGGTGATTTTCGGTTTTCTCTCTATTTTCCTCCTCCTGTTCTATTTAAGTTGAGAGATATTTTAATGAATGATCGTCACGCAATTAAGAAGCCGTTGCAGTTGCCAAGCCGATAAAATCTCCCCTTTATCTGTATTTGAATTTTTTCTATTGCATCCCATTATACAAACAAGCCTTTCTAAATCGATTGCAATGTTAGATCAAAGATTTCATCCTGTCAACAGGTAAGTGTGATAGAGTGGGAGACTGATGAACCGTAGTCTTGATCATAAAGGGTTAAAAAATCTGAAGAAAGAAGCTTGCGCAGTGTTAAATACTGAGAAGAATTACGGTAAATAAAATATCAAGTATGAAAAATTTATTTCTCGAGCAGCTCCATGAGTCTCCTGTATACCCTAGTAAGCATCTCCTCCTGCTCTTTGCTGAGCACGCTTATCTGCTCATCGATGAGGGTTTCGAGACTGGAAACAGACTCCTCTAGGGCCTGGAGAAAATCCCTGTAGGCGCTGAACCAGTAACTCCCCTCCCCATCGGTCAGCAGGGTTAAAAAGCCGAGCTTCTTCCCGTTTTTCTTTTTCATCGCAGGTGCACACAGATGGGGAATGAACTGCATGATGTGATATGAGTCGCGCATATACTCGAAATGAGTACCCCTGGGCCAGTCCTCCAAAACTTGAGATACCTGTATTTTCGGCACGATCGCAAGAACTCTGTTCAGGTTCATTCCATCGAGAATCTCATACCCGTCGAGCAGCAGCTTTCCCCTAAGCCCCTTAAAGTCCCTGATGCTCCGCGTGTCCACTCCTGAGAGCGCCTGCTGCACTTTAACGAGGTCGAGGTCCACGATCTTTCTGTTTTTCTTGTCGAGCTGAATCTCAAACTTCTGATTTCCAAGCTTTATGAAGCTTGTGTAATCCCGCTCCTTCCTGATCTTCTCCTTCACCACCTGCTTCCCGCCCACAAAGGATTCGTAAAGTTCGGGTGAAATCCGACTGAGGAGATCCTTTGTCAGTGGAGAAACCGAGCGAGCATACATCTGTGAAGTCTTCATGACTTCCCCTGCCACGATAAAATCCGGTCTCTGCCTATACATGACCGAGCCGGGGTGTATCTTGATTCCAAAAGCGGTAAGGCTTGAGTACTGGAACTTACCTGTCCTCTTGCACACAAACTGGATCAGGCCTTTAGATACTGCCACTAGGTATTCGGAGAGGTCGCCACCTCCTATCAGAGGGATACCTATATCGGAGCAAATCTCACCGAGCTGTCGCTTGACGTTGAAAATCTCCTCCATCCCCCTGTAATCCAAGTAGTACTGATCGGAGAAATCCATCCTGTTGTTTGCCCTCTTGTATGCCCTGTATATATTTAGATAGGAGACGAAATCTCCCAATTTGTGTCTGAAGGAATGGTGCGCCTTTCGAGCCTCGAGCTCGAGTCCATGGGGTAGAAGAAAGGGGGTTCTGTCGTTCAGAAACGCAGCCGCGATGAGTACCTCGTCAAGCACCTGGTGGTGCTCCATTAAAGATGCTACTATCATCCTTGAAAGTTGGGGAATGATGGGAAAGCGGACCATCATTTTTCCGATTGAGGTCAGCTCCCGTCTCTCATCAATCGCATCAAGCAGCCTGAGCACCTGTACCGCTCCCCTTATATTCCTGTACCCCGGATTCGATATGAATTCGAAGCGCTCGAAATCCCGTATCCCTAGCTCTGCCATTCTAAGGACTACTTCGGAAAGATCTCGCCTGTAGATCTCCTCCTCTGTAAAGAGGGATCTGCTTTCATAGTCCTCCTCAGTGTATAGGCGGTAGCAGGTTCCCGGTGCTGTTCTCCCCGCTCTCCCCTTTCTCTGGTTGCAGGATGCCTTTGAGATGGGAACTTCTATCAGAGAGGAGGTGAAATTTTTTGTATTGTAATAGTTGAGCTTGCCGAAACCCGGATCAATCACATAGCGAATACCGTCTATAGTTACGCTCGTTTCTGCGATGTTGGTGGCAACGATGACCTTTCTCTTTCCAGGAAAGTCTTCAAATACCCGCTCCTGCTCCTCCTGGGAGAGACGGGCGTAGAGAGGAAGGATGACCATACCCTTTCGTGCATCCAGGTCAGAAAGGAGTGAAATGCACTGTTTGATCTGTGCCTCACCGGAAAGGAAAATGAGAAAGTCGCCTGGATCACTTCTCCTCTCTATCTCTCCGACAATCGAGTAGATACTCTCGAGTATGGAGTCGAAATCGTGTGTTTTTTCCGGAGGTGTGTAAAATATGTTGACGGGGTACATCTGCGCCTCAATGGAGATCACCGGACACTCGTCAAAGTACTCGGAGAATACCCGCGCATTGATTGTTGCAGAAGAAATAACTATCTTGAGGTCTTCCCTCTCCCTGATGATCGACTTCAGGAGACCGAGAATGAAGTCGATGTTAAGGCTTCGCTCATGTGCCTCGTCCACCATGATGATCCTGTAGGATGAAAGCAGTGGATCAGTCTTCAATTCCTGCAGGAGTATTCCGTCGGTCATGATTACGATCTTTGTTTCAGGTAAGGTCTGATCCACAAACCGCATCTTGTACCCCACAAGACCGGGTACTTTGGTCCCGTACTGCCGAGCGATGAAGCTGGAGACCGAGAGTGCTGCAATTCTTCTCGGTTGTGTTACTCCGATTTTTCCTTCTCCTGCGAGCTCCGAATCATTGAGTATCTTTGGAATCTGCGTCGTTTTCCCAGTCCCCGTGGGACTCTCTACGACCACGACCCTGTTCGACTTTACTGCGTCGATGATGGACTTTTTGTGCTCATAGACGGGAAGTTTCTTTATGTCCATAATGATTCCCTTGAATAAAAATATTGCATTTCTTCAGAATTGTAGTATAATGATCGTGTACGTTGTTCTTTGAAAGAGATTCTTGGTGCTTCGGCATTGAGAATATTCAGGAGGATGCTCACAGGGTCTAATTCAATCAATACCCGGTTGACGGCACCTTCGGGTGCTGACTCAACGCTAGGTTTTTCCCTCGGTTTTTGGAAGGAGTAGACCTTTACCGCCCGAGGATTAAGTCGACATCCCGGAGGGAAATTTCGGGTCTTACAAAAAACCTGCTCCCGGTGCGATTTGCCCTTTCCTCCTGCACGCGGGGACCTAACAAGGTGAAGTCAATTTCCCCCATCGTAATGATGCGCTTTAGAGGGTTCTGGTGGAAAACCCGATCGGCGATGTACCTGATCTGGTCCCTATCGTGTTTTTCAGGTACACCATTTCTCGCAAACAACCGCTCACGTTAGAAAACACATCATCCATTTATTGTATTTTTTTCCAATATCGTCTGTTTTAGGATATAGGCATTTGCCTTCGAATGCACCAGTTTCGTAAAGCTCTTGTCTTGATAGTAGAAGCGCTCGAGTACAGCCTCGAGCTCTTTCATTGCCTGTTTCGACTTTGTCCCGTACCTATCGGGGCTTCTGCTGTATCGCCTCAGCCGGAGCAGCACATTCTTGACTCCCTCTTCGATTACTCTACTCTTATCCTTCTCATGAATGGCAAAGTTGTAACGCGCGTACACTTCGGCGAGAATGTCCATTCTGATAACAGGCATCTTGTCAAACCGCCCGGATGATTTATAGAATCGATCAAGGGTAACGATAAGTGAGTGATTACTCACAGAACTATAGTACGATTTTACCATGAAAAATCAATTTTTAAAAGATAAATTGAACATGATCCAGAAACGCTTGATAAAGGTGTGACGATACCCGGTGACACAATTGCACCATCTGACACATTTATTCCGACCGATACATGTGTGCCGTCCGGATAAGAAGAGCCTGCCAGGAACAATACCTCAGGATTAAAGATCCTCAGGATGCCATATCCTCAGGATTAAAGATCCTCAGGATGCCATATCTTGACAATTCGCATTCCATGGTTTATTGTTTTGAAATATGTTCACCAACGGGAGGCACGGTTTGAAACACGAGTATGAAGCGGTCATCGTGGGAGCGGGTGGTGCCGGTCTCTACGCAGCGCTGGAAGCAAGTAAATCCGCAAAAACCGCTGTGATTTCAAAGCTCTATCCCATGCGTAGTCACACTGGGGCTGCACAGGGAGGCATAGGTGCAGCGCTGGGAAACGTAGAGGAGGATAGACCCGAGTGGCATGCCTTTGATACGATCAAGGGTGGGGATTATCTGGCCGACCAGACCGCAGTCGAGGTACTGGCCCAGCAGGCGGTACAGGCGGTGTATGACCTGGAGAACAGAGGGCTGCCCTTCAACCGAACTCCCGATGGAAAGATCGATCAGAGGCGCTTCGGAGGGCATACACGGAATTTTGGGGAAGCACCGGTACAAAGGTCCTGTTATGCTGCGGACCGTACGGGACACATGATTCTTCAGACTCTCTACCAGCAGTGCATTAAAAATGAAGTATCCTTTTTCGATGAGTTCTACCTGGTGGATATACTCCTCGTCGGGAAAAGGTGCGCAGGAATAATGGCACTGGAACTTGCGACTGGAGAGCTTCACACCTTCAGGGCCAAAGCGGTTATGCTCGCCACCGGTGGTTTCGGACGAATGTTCCGCGTCACTTCGAACGCCTACGCGAATACCGGTGACGGACCAGCCGTACTCGCACGAAGGGGAGTCCCGCTTGAGGATATGGAGTTCTTCCAGTTCCACCCCACCGGCATAAGGGGAATGGGAATCCTGATCACTGAAGGGGTGCGCGGGGAAGGAGGAATTCTTCGTAACAGGGACGGCAGAAGGTTCATGGAGGATTACACCCCTACCCTTCTCGACCTTGCTCCCCGCGACATGGTTGCCAGGGCGATGGTCACCGAAATCAGGGAAGGAAGGGGTATTCTTGGAGATCGTTCAACAGACGACTACCTGCATCTGGACGCAACTCACCTCGGGAAGGAACTTATCGAGGCAAAGCTTCCGGATATCGCCGAATTCTGTCGAACCTATCTTGGAATCGATCCCGCAGAGAAACCAATACCGGTTCAACCGACCGCTCACTATGCCATGGGAGGCATTCCGACCGATATAAACGGCAGAGTCATCGCGGACGAGAGAGGAAACCTCTATGAGGGATTGTACGCCGCAGGGGAGTGTGCGTGCGTATCAGTACATGGAGCCAATCGTCTCGGGACGAACAGTCTGGTAGATCTTGTTGTATTCGGCAGGATGGCTGGCATACAGATCAGCGATTATCTCAGAGGCTCCGATTTCACTCCGCTCCCCCGAGACCTTGAAGGAGAACTCTCTGCCCGCATGGACGAGCTTTTCAGAGGAGAAGGAATACACGGCGGAAGGATCCGGCAGGAAATGCAAAGACTCATGATGCAAAAGGTGGGCATCTACAGGAGTGAGTCGGATATGAAGCAGGCTGTGGATGCACTTACCGATCTGAGGGAACGATACAGGAAGGTGCGGGTGCAGGACAGGGGGAAGAGTTACAACACCGATCTGATCGAAATCCTCGAGCTCGGTAACCTTCTCGACCTCGCATACATCACGGCTTCCTGCGCACTCAACAGGAGGGAAAGCAGAGGTGCACATTCACGGGAGGATTACCCCGTACGAGACGATGAGCACTGGCTCAAGCATACCCTTTCTTGGCTCACGGAAGGGGTGGTGAAAATCGGCTACAAACCTGTGGACATCACAAAGTGGAAGCCAAAACCGAGAACCTATTAGTCGGCCTTGCTGACTGAGACAGCAATCGAAGGGAATGAAAATGGGCATTTTTTCTCGTGCTCTCTTCTCATACGACTGGCACCGCCAGAGGATGCATGAGCAATGGAAAGGGGAGCTTTTGCAATCGAACATTCCTCTCCATCTTTTACCATGACGGTTGAAATGATAATACTAAACCGAGGGAAATAGTATGAAAGTCTTTCTCAGAATCGAACGTTTCAACCAGGAAACCGATCAGAAGCCCTACTTCAAGGATTACACCGTTGAAGCGGATCCCATGGACCGTATTCTTGACCTGCTCATGCAGGTGAAGCAGTTCCAGGACGGCACCCTGGTATTTCGGAAGAGCTGTGCGCACGGAGTCTGTGGATCCGACGCCATGAGAATCAACGGTGTGGAGCGGCTTGCCTGCAAGACCCTCGTGCGGGAGGTCGCCGAAAAGAGCGGCGACAGCATTACCATCCAGCCCCTTAAGGGTCTCGCAGTGGAACGTGACCTCATGGTCAGGCAGACTGTCTTTTTCGAAAAGTACAGGTCCATGAAACCCTACCTGATCAATGAAGAGCCTGTGAAAGGGAAAGAGAGGATCCAGTCTCCCGAAGAGAGACACAGGATAGACGATGCCACGAAGTGCATCCTGTGCGAGTCATGTTACTCCGCATGTCCCGTGATAAAGGATAAGAATCCCGGATTTCTCGGTCCGGCTGCTATTGTACAAGCATCCCGATTCCTTGATGACAGCAGGGACAGGGGATTCGAGAACAGACTCGGTGTGCTTGACGACCCGAATGGGGTCTGGCCTTGCGAGAACCACTACAAATGCACCCAGGTGTGTCCACGCGGTATCAAAGTAACAAAGCTCATCAATCTGACGAAACAGAAGATTAAGAAGTATCGCAAGGAGCGCGGAGAAAGCGTTCAAGATGGATCCTGAGAGGACGAAACCTGTCCAGATGGCCCTTGAAGGACGTATCCTGTGAGGACCCATTCTGGAAGGAAAAATCCTGAACTCAAGTACAGAGGCCTATGACATGAAACTCTTCGAATACCAAGCAAAAACTCTCTTTGAGCGCTACGGAATACCAACGGTGCACAGCGAGGTTGTAGAGGGCGCAGATGAAGCGAAATGGGCAGCCCGAAGGCTCGGAGGTAAAGTTGCTGTAAAAGCGCAGGTACTGGTCGGAGGGAGGGGCAAAGCCGGTGGAATCAGGTTTGCCAGATCACCTGAAGAAGCCAGGAAGGCAGCGCAGGACATACTTTCTATGAAGATAAAATCCATTCCTGTAACAAAAGTACTCATCATGAAGGCAGTCGAGATAAAAAAGGAATATTATATGAGCCTTACCCTGGATCGTTCACTTAAGAGGATCGTTCTGATTGCGAGCGCAGAGGGAGGTGTGGACATAGAGGAGCTTGCCGCACACAGCCCGTCAAAAATACACCTGCTCCAGATCGACCCGCAGAGGGGAATAGAAGAAAAAAAATTAAAGGATTTCCTGAAAGACATATTGGAAAGAGAGGTTGAAAAGCAGGCACTCAAGGGCGTTACAGGAATGTACAGGCTCTTCATGGAAAAAGACTGCTCACTCGTCGAAATAAATCCACTCGCGCATCTCTCCACAGGAGAGCTCGTGGCACTCGATGCCAAAGTCATCATCGATGAAAATGCCCTTTACAGGAACAAAGATCTGGAGGATCTGAAAAACCGAGAGGAGTACAGTGAGGAGGAGCTAGAGGCAAAACAGTACGGTCTCAGCTTTGTGAGTCTGGATGGTACCATCGGATGTATCGTGAATGGAGCAGGCCTCGCCATGGCCACCATGGATCTCATAAAGCTCTTCGGAGGGGTTCCCGCAAACTTCCTCGATGTGGGCGGGAGCTCAAGCCCTGAAAAGGTCATTCATGCCTTTGATATACTGAGGAGGAACAAAAACATACGGGCAGTGCTCATAAACATATTTGGCGGCATTACGCGTTGTGATGACATCGCGCAGGGTATTCTCGCGGCAAATAAGAAGATGAATCTGGGATTCCCCCTGGTCATACGCCTCATCGGTACCAATGAACAGGAGGGGAGAAGATTGCTTCAGGATGCGGGAATATCAGCCTTTGAGGACCTTGTATCGGCGGTGAAAGAGGTGGTGAAATATTCCGATCCGGAGGGGCAATGAGCATACTCATAGACCGCAATACCAGAGTAATCGTACAGGGAATTACAGGCCATGACGGATCTTTTCACGCAGTATCGATGCTGGAATACGGGACCAAGGTCGTGGGAGGCGTCACACCCGGAAAAGGCGGTCAGCAGGTGCACGGGATTCCCGTATTTGGGAGTGTTCAGGAGGCAGTTGCAGAGACCCGTGCAGAGTGCAGCGTCATATTCGTACCTGCCAGGTTTGCTCCAGATGCAATCAGGGAGGCTGCAGACGGAGGTGTCTCTCTAATAGTGTGCATCACCGAGGGTATCCCGGTTCTCGATATGCTTAAAACCTACCATTACTTGAATGAAAAGAAAGTCCGTCTCATCGGACCGAATTGTCCGGGAGTGATTTCGCCAGATAAGTGTAAGGTCGGGATCATGCCGGGCCGAATCCACCGAGAGGGAGAAATCGGAGTAATCTCGAGGAGTGGAACGCTTACCTATGAGATTGTGTATAACCTTACGCTCTTTGGGTTCGGACAGTCTACCTGTATAGGGATAGGGGGAGACCCTGTGATCGGCACAGGCTTCGTTGATCTCCTGGAAATGTTCGAGAAGGACGACCAGACTGCTGGAGTCGCGCTCATCGGTGAAATAGGCGGGGAAGAGGAGGAGAGGGCCGCGGAGTTCATCTCAATACATATGAAGAAGCCCGTCGTCTCCTTTATCTCCGGAAGGACTGCTCCACCTGGAAAACGTATGGGTCACGCAGGGGCAATCATTTCCGGTGGAAAGGGAACCGCGGAGGCAAAGATAAAGGCATTTGAGAATGCAGGTGTCCCTGTCGCGGCACGGCCTGACGAGATGCCAACTCTGCTCAGAGAGCGCATTCGAGGAGGACGAAAGTAAACTGTCATCGGTAATCCTTGATGACGGCTGCAGGTCAGTGAATGGTCCTTGTCCGACATGGCGCGTACGGGTATATTTAGTTTAATTTTAATCTCTGGGACAATTAGTTTTTGGTGAATAATTACAGAAATTATAAAATAGTAGCTGATTCTTGAACAATAATAAAAATACGATTATAAAGATCTAAAGAACTAACTTTGAGTTGGTGCTCGGCCTGCTTTACAGGCATGCGAAGCAGGATATTTTTCACAAATAACTTAAGGAATTAAAAAAAATAAAATTAATCATAAAAGGGCACACGGGAGTGCAAGAGTATTCTCTTTCATTCGGAAACGAAGCGTACATTGAAGAACTTTATTCCTCCTGGAAAAGAAACCCTCAGTCGGTCTCCCCCGACTGGATGGCTTATTTTGAACAGCTTGAATCTGAAACCCCACCTGTATCCAAGGCACCTCCCGCAGCATTAGGGACCGTACATCCCAAACAGGGAAGGGTTAATGCCCTGATATGGGGGTACAGGGATGTGGGCTATCTCTACGCACGACTCAATCCCCTTGTAGGGTACCTTGCAGCAGACCTGCTCTATCTGCACAAACAGGAGGAAGGGTTATACGAGCGGCTCACCCTGAGGGAGTTTGGCCTGGGTGAGGAAGACCTGGATGCGGTGTTCTCGATCGGTCGGTACCTGAAGCCAGAGCGGGCTTCGCTCCGAGGGCTCCTCACCGCCTTGCGGGAAACCTACTGCGCCTCTATCGGCGTTGAATTCCTCCATATTCAGCATAAACCCATACGCAATTGGATCATCGAGCGAATGGAATCAACGAGGGGGAAAAAAGAGCTTGCAGAGGAACATAAGCTTCGGGTTTTGACCGATCTCGTGAAAGCCGAAGAATTTGAGCGCTTTCTGCACACCACCTTTGTCGGCCAGAAGCGTTTTTCTCTAGAAGGATCAGAGGTACTGATTTCAGCACTCCACCAAATCGTCGATAGAGCGGTCGAAACAGGCGTGACGGATATCGTCATCGGGATGAGCCACAGGGGAAGGCTAAACGTCCTCTCCAATATATTGAACAAGCCCGCCGATGAAATTTTTTCCGAATTTGAGGATATCCACGATCCGGAGCTCTACGGCGGAAGCGGAGATGTAAAATATCACAAAGGATACCAGATCGATCACGTCCATGAAGATGGGAAGCGTATAGGAATTACGCTTGTTCCGAACCCCAGCCATCTCGAATCCGTGGACCCGGTTGTAGAGGGAATGACTCGCGGTATACAGCAGAAAAAGAGAGATCATGAGCGAAAAAAGGTCATTCCGCTGCTCATTCATGGTGATGCAGCATTTTCAGGTCAGGGTATCGTGGCGGAAACCCTGAATTTATCACAGCTCAACGGCTATTCAACAGGCGGAACCGTACATGTGGTAGTGAACAATCAGATTGGATTCACCACATCCACGAAAGACTCTCGTTCAACCTTCTTCCCCACTGATGTGGGAAAAATGCTGCCAATTCCTATCTTTCATGTGAACGGAGACGATCCTGAAGCGGTCATTTTCGTCACTGATCTTGCATTTCAATTCAGGCAGGAGTTTGGGAGTGACATCATAATCGATATCTTTTGCTACAGGAAACACGGCCACAACGAGGGTGACGAGCCCTCCTTCACCCACCCGAGGATGTATCATCACATCAAATATCACAACAGCGTGACGAAGATCTACGGCGACCACCTCATCGAGCAGGGTATTCTGACGGGTGAACGGATAGGGGAGATCGCGGATGAGTATCGCACTTCTCTGAAGCAAGCACTCAAGAAAAATACATCCAACGGGCGAAAAGAAAAGCAAAGGAGGGCCACGGAACAGGCTGCGCATGTCTTCCCGAACGGTGTCCCGTACAAAACGCTTACAGCTATCACGGAGAGGATCAGTACGGTTCCCGAAGGGTTTCACCTACATGGTAAGCTGGAAAGAATAGTGAAAGAGCGCAAGAAACGGTTCAGAGATGGGAAAACCGTCGATTTTTCCCTCGCGGAGTCCCTTGCATTTGGCTCTCTCCTGCTGGAAGGCGTGACTGTTCGTTTGAGCGGCGAAGATAGCGCCCGCGGGACATTCTCCCAGCGTCATACAGTCTGGTGGGATACAGAGAGCTCCCGTCCCCATTCTTACACCCCTCTGAACGA
>SMTZ1_10006617_pt1 | contig 11651 bp, 8 predicted proteins | sample DeeMarSWOR136_30_FD_25667 | JGI IMG/M metagenome (IMG submission 25667)
GAAAAGGTTAAGCTGGCAAGATTATTTGATTACTATGGGTCTTATGGATGTATTTAATCTGAAAGATTGTAAATTGTTGACAGTAGTTATAGAATTATGGTTTATCCCAATCTCTAACCTTGTCACGCAATTCAGTAATGACATTATCCTTGTCTTTACCCTCATAAACTACATAGAGCCGAAACAGTTGGAGCGAGTACTTTGCATATTTGACAACCAGACTATGCTCAATCTCCATGAGCGACACCGGTTCATCCTCACCGCGTTTGAAAACATTTACGACTTCTTCTTCCTCTTCAAACGCCTTCTTCCTAATATCTTCCGTGCTTAATCTGGCTATCTGACCATATGTTTTTTCCTGGGGACCTTTCAAAACATCTACTTTGGGCTCACAAAGCAAAAATTGGCCAAGAGGTATCTTAAACTCTTCGGCGACGTCATAAAGTCTGGCCTTGCAATTCTGCATAAAAGTCTTGCCAGCATGATATTTTTTTTCTGTTTCTTCACAAACCGGGACCTCCTTAAGCAATTTTGGGGCTCTTCGATGCTGGATTGCCTTGGCGAGTACTTGAATGATTTCGTCATCATCATTAACAGCTTGTTGGATGATGTTATCGACAAATGCATCAGTAAATGAGCTCAGTCTTTTCGATTGAACGAACTTTTTGACCTCTTCTCCGTCAGGCGGAACGCCGTAATTCTTGCCGTCTCGGTCTCGCAAACGCCTCAACAATTGACGGCACGCTTCCTCCAGCCCGTAAATTGTTTTATGGTAATAAACCACTCGGTGCATAAAGAACCTCGCGAGGAGGAAGTGTTCAACGGCAGCCAATGCTTTCTCTTTGAAACCAACAACCTTTTGCGGACTTACTTTCAGGTTGTTGAGTAAGTAATTAATATCTATTTGTCCATAGGGAACGCCAGTTGCATAGGAATCTCGGAGTAAGTAATCCCATCGGTCTATATCAAAACTGCTGTGAATAAGTTTGCTCAACTGAGGGTCTGCTGCTTCGGAACGAGTAAAAATATCCGCAACCACTTTGGCATTCTCCACTCCACCGAGGGCTTCCACTAAATCATCTTGACCAGTGACGATTAGTGCACCAACTTCCGTATGTTCTGGATACTTGCTTTTTCTTGCATCTATTGCTTTTTTGGCAGTTTCAGCCTCTTCGATCTCCTCTTCCATTAGATTAACCTTGTCCAGTTTTTCCATTAAATGTGAGTATGGGTAATGTCCAACATCGTGAAGGAGGGCCGCTAAGCGAAGATGCTCTTTTTGTTCTTTTGTTAGAGTTATTCCGTTTTTTTCGACTGCATTAAGAATTCGCATCATGGTTCCCAAAGCGCCGATGCTGTGGGAGAACCTTGTATGTGTGGCAGTTGGGTACACTTGCTGCGCCATTGCAAGTTGTTTGAGTTGCCTGAGACGCTGAAATGACGCGGTGTCGATGACCTGTACTTCGCGGTCCTTTAGGTGAATATCACCGTGGATGGAATCAACAATGAGCTTACCGGAACCGTCATGCTGTGAGGAGACCATAAGTCTTCAGCTCCTCCAGCGCCTTCTTCACGTCCCCCTCGCTGAAGTCTTTGTTGAATCGTTCCAAAGTTGCAGCGACCTGGCTGCAATCGGCTCTGGAGACTTGCTTGCGGTCAATCAGGAAATGGACTGATGCTAATAACTCAAGCTTTTTCGCGAGCTTATCCCGGTCAGCCTCCGCAAAGAGACCATGTATCTGCCCCAATCGTTGTGAAGATTGATCGTCCAACTTCCACCCTTCCGATTGATCCAAGCCGGCTGAAATGTCTGTGGCGATAGCGAATTCATCACGCGTCAGGGAGCGGCTATAGGGCCCGTAAAGGTACCAGTGATAGTAGTAGCCCAGATGCACACCAGCGGCCTGCGCCAGATAAACCGCTTTCTGCATTATCAAACGGTCCATAAAGCTATCTATCCTAAATGGCAGGTTCAAACCGTCAACGGTAAGTTTTACACCAATCTGCTGACGATCCATAATAATGCTCCCTGATTGAAAACTAAGGTGAAATTCGCCCACAAACAATTACATTGTATATACTTTCTATCGGCCAATCAATCCTTTCTATATTATTTTTTTGGGGCCCCCCAAGAAATATTGTGTGAAGCTAAGCCGCATTTTCTATTGACTATTGACTATTTCTAATATCTGACAGTCAATGTCTAGACTTTTGAGCCGAAACCAGGAAGTTCGACAGGCTGGTTTGAATGGCCACCTGATAGCAATAAGCTCGCCGTCGCCAGTGAAGATGACATCTGGATTGCTCATACAGATGGAAGCCCTCCAGTTCGGCTTAGAGAGACCTCCGAGCGCGAAGTGGCGCCAGCGCGGTACCCCGACGGAGAGTCTATCACCTGGCTATCGTATACCCCCTGCACTAAAATGCAGATCTTGTATGTTTGCGAGCTCCGAAGCGGCGAACCAACGAAACTGATCGATGTTCCTGGTGCGCAGGGCTATCGACAACGCCACACTCGCTTAGCGGTCAACTGACCTTCGCATTTACCCGAACACCGCGACTTTGGCATTATCTTGTGGTGTTTTATCGCGGCCGCGATAGAATGGCCCGTTTTGAGGTGCATGAGAATGAAACGGGTATCTGACAAAGACCCGACAAATGCTTTTCGCGGCGTCCGGTCGCTGTACGGCGCAGCGTTCATGATGGCCGTAACCGTCAGCGTGTGGTGGACGGCGATGCCCTTTGTCGTGCGCAACATCGGCGGCACCGAGGGCCACGTCGGCTACGGCTGGGCCGCCAATATGTTCGGCTACATGGTTTGTCTGCTCCTGGCGGGCTCAGCCCTGGGCCGGCACAATCCTAAAAGCACGACGCGTGCCGCCGTCGCTATCATCTTTGCATCGGCCTCGATCATGGGCATCGTGGTTTATGCGATCCTATCAAGGGACCTGGTCGCCAACCTGGTGCTGATATGGATCGTCATTGCTGCAGGTACGGTGGCCGGAGCCGCCATGTCGCTGTTCTGGCCTTTTCTGATGAGCTGGGTCTCTGAAGATTTCGAAGGCTCCGCCCTGAATCGCCGGCTTGGAACGTATAACTGCGCCTGGTCCGGTGCGGCCATCATAGGCCCTCTGATCAGCGGTATCCTCGTCGAGACAGATACGCTGCTTCCGATTGTCTCTGCCGCCGGAGGCCTGGTAATCTGCTTTCTATTTCTAAGCGTCGCAAGCGACGGCTCCGTTCATACGACTCTATTTGGCGATGAAGACACCCGCCCGGTCGCCGGCTGCGAAAACAGAGCGGCCCTGATGCGGTTCCGCTGGATGGCCCGTATTGCCCTGTTCAGCTCCTGGGCCTGTCTGGGTGTCACGCGCTCGCAGTTCGCGCTGCTTTTTACCGACATCGGCTTCTCCGAGACATGCTTCGGGATAGTAGTCACCATATTTGCCACCTGCAATTTCGCCGTGTTGACAGCCGCCGGCAGAAGCGCCTTCTGGCACTTCAAGCCGGCTCTGCTGCTCGCCGTCCAAGTGTTGCTTTCGGTGTCACTGGTGCTGATCATCTACGGCCAGTCACTGCCGATATTCGTCTTGTCGTTTGTCGTCATGGGCTGCGGCTTCGGCTTCGCCTACAGCTCGCACCTTTACTATGGCGCGTGCGGCACCAGAAAACGCTCCGTCCAGATGGTTATTCATGAGGCCACAATCTCTATTGGCATCATCGTCGGCGCGGGCGCAGGTGGATACCTCGCAAAGAACGTGGGCCTCTACTGGCCTTACTGGTTCGCCCTGGCCCTCTCGGCCGCCGGGCTGGCTATCCAGCTCACTCTGCTGCTGTACGGCAGACTCACACGAGAACCAGCAACAGGCAATGGGACTCCTTCTATGTTTTGACGGGCCAGTTCGGCGAATCGCTGCGGGCGCTTTTCAGATAGTCTTCGATCTTAGCAATCACATCGGGATGCTCAGCGGCGATGTTGTGCTTTTCAGCAATGTCCCCGGCCAGATCGTAAAGCTCCAGCGGCTTGCCCGGCGCCGGGCGGATGGCCTTGTAGTTACGCCAGCGGACCGCCTGCTGAAACTTACCCGCGGGGAATTCCCAATACAGAAAGCGGTCGTCCGTTCTCTGCTCTCTGCCGAGCAGCGCGGGCAAAACACTGATACCGTCAATACCTGAAGGCGGCTGGGCGCCGGCCAGTTCCGCTAACGTGGGCAGGACATCGGCGAAATACCAGACGGCGTCGCTGGTTTTTCCTGTGGGCACCTTGCCCGGCCAGCGGACAATCATCGGCGTGCGAATGCCGCCCTCGTACAGATCGCTCTTATGTCCCCGCAGCGGGCCGGAGCTGTCGAAAATCCCTTCCCAGCGTCTGGCCGCCCCGTTGTCCGAGCAGAAGAATACCAGCGTCTGCGCATCGATGCCCAGCTCCTGGAGCAGCTTCATGATTCGGCCAACGTCGCGATCCATTCGCGTGATCATCGCCGCGTGCACCTTGGCATCGGCCGGCCAGTCCCTGTCCGTGTAAGGTTCCGTGCTCGGTATCTCGTACTTGGCATGCGGGATGGTGTAAGGCAGGTACAGAAAGAAGGGCCTGGCCCTATGCCGGCGAATAAAATCCAGGGCAAAATCGGTGAACATATCGTGTGAGTACTGTCCTCGCCCGCCGTCTTTATTGCCTTCGAGGATTATCTTTTCTTCGTTGTGCCAGAGATAAGGCGGATAGTACGTGTGCGCACGCCTCTGGTTCAGATAGCCGAACCATTCGTCGAAGCCCTGCCGGTTGGGCAGGCCGGTCGTGTCCGGCTCGCCGAGGCCCCATTTGCCGGTGATGCCGGTGGCGTAGCCGGCCTGCTTGAACACCTCCGCGACGGTGACGTCTTCGGCCTCAAGCGGGACACGTCGCTGTGGTGAGCCGTTGTCCAGAACAAGCGCACCTCCTACCTTGCCGGTATTGCCGCGGACGCGTGTGTGGCCGGTGTGCTGGCCGGTCATCAGGACGCTTCGCGACGGCGCGCAGACGGTCGAGCCGGTGTAGCAGTCGGTGAAGCGCGTGCCCTGGTCGGCGAGCCGGTTAATGTTGGGCGTTTGGATCTGCTTCTGGCCGTAGCAGCCCAAGTCACCATAGCCCATATCGTCGGCCATGATGAAGATGATATTCGGCCGTTTTGCCGGATTTTGGGCCGAGCCATCCCCGAAGCCTTCGGCTTCGAGGCTGCCACCCATCACTGCCGCGGCCGCACCACCTGCCGCCAGAGATAAGAATTCGCGTCGATTGAGATCTTCCATTTTCTTCCTTTCCTGCTTTTGAGGTCACTCTCTAACGCGGTATCGCCGGGTCGTTGACAAGGAGCGAATCGCGCGCGTCGGCCGGCTGGCTGCCGAGCGCCGGCGGGGTGCCGCCGATTCTATCCTCTCCGTTCCAAGAGGTGTAGATGTTATCGTCATCGATGCCGCAATAAGCGCGTTTCTCAAAGCTCACGTGGGTATCCAGAAACAGCACGTTTTGTCCATCTTCCTGGTGGGCAAGGGCGTTTCCGGCTTTTATCGCTTCTCTGTCACCGGCCGGGTCGAATTTGCTGAAATCCTTCTTGGCTTTGGCAAAGGCAGAGGCTATCCACGGATTGCGGTCGGCGGCCACTACCGTGCCAAGCTCGCTCGATGTGGTCAGGGCATACGGCCCGTAGGACATGTGGTAGGCGTAACTGCAATGTCTCGGAGGATTCGGGCCGAAGTCCCACAAATCGACCAGTTCTCTGTCGCCCACGCCGTACCTGGCGGGCTCGAATTCTGTGGTTCCATAATCCTCTTTGCAGATGAATGACTTTGGAGTCACCTCGGCGTATTTGACCAGCAGGTACAAGCTGGCGGAAACACTCGCTCGACCTTCGGTGGCGGTTGGGTCACTCAGGCCATAGGCATCCTTGCGATTGTCCGCGACCCACCAGGGCAGACGAGCCACCCATCGTCCGTTAGGACCGCCAGCAAGCGGCAGCCTGCCATCGTAGTCGTTGGAATACATCAGGATGGCCTTGCCGAGTCGGGACAGATTCGTCCCGCAAACCATGCGAGGGTGAACAGTTCTACGCCATCTCCCGCCGATATTGAACCCAGAAAGCACGAAGATCACAATCGGTGGAATCACCGCTCCGATTGCTGCGAAGGCGGAGCCGGTCAGACGACCACCGCTCGATGCTATCAGGCTTAAGGCAATCAGTCCGAGGAGAACCGCAGTAGCTCCCATCAGGACGCTCACACCAGCGACAAGGTCCACCACATGAGATTTTGGATTCAGCAACCGTGGGTCCAGCGCCGCAACCAAGCCCGGCAAAAAGCACGCCAGCGCACAAAGAGCACAGAGTAACGATGCTATCGCCGCTCTGCTGACCCTGACATCGGGCCTGTTGTCTGTCAATGCACAACCGCAGGCGTTACAGAACCGGGCATCGGCCGGGTTTTGTTTGTCACATTTCGGACAGCGCATTTGCGTTTTCCTGTTCTGTTTCTTGTCAGGTGCCTTTGGGCCAAGTCATAGACCAATCCATCCCTCGCGATCACAGCAGGCCGACACCGGTCCGGTCCTCAGCCAGAAGGTCCACCCTTTGGCAACCATACTATCAGATTCGGGATGATTCACAATCGCCTATTTGGCAAATCCGGGTCTGTTAAATTTCGGATGGGCGCATCGCTCAGTCGGCATTATAATCCGGCAGGTATATTTGCTTTTCCATTGCAGGTGGACGAATGGCTGAGATTTTCAAGAACCAAATAATCAAGCTGCTAAAGCACGCGGATTACACGCCCGTTAGACTTTCGCAATTAGCCAGAGAATTGGGTGTGCGCTCGGAGGATTATCCGCAGTTCAAATCGGCATTTGGTCAGCTCAGGCAAGCCGGGCACGTTGTCATCGGGGCGAAGAATTTGGTCAGCCTGCCTTCCCTGGCCGGCCAGATCGTCGGAACATTCAGAGCAAATCCCAAGGGGTTCGGCTTTTTGGTGCCGCTCGAGCCCAATTCGCACGGCGATCTGTTCATCCCGCCGGACGCCACCGCTGATGCGATGACCGGTGACATCGTGATCGCAAAAGTCAAAAGGAAGGGCAAACGCGGCGGAGAAATGCGCTGCACCGGCGAAATCATCGAGGTCCTTGAACGGGCACAAAACAGATTCGTCGGGACCCTGCTGCAAACGCCCGAGGCCTGGCTTGTCCAGCCGGACGGGACGAGTTTCTTCGAGCCGATCTCCGTTGACGATGTGGGCGCAAAAGGGGCAAAGGAAAAAGACAAGGTGGTGGTCGAAATACTCTCGTACCCGACGGAGAAATTTCTGGCACGCGGCGTCATCATCGAGGTGCTCGGCAAAGCGGGACGATATGAGAGCGAGATCAAATCGATCATCCGCCAATACCATTTGCCGGGCGAATTCGACGCCGATGGTCTCAGGCAGGCACGTCAGGCTGCCGCCCAATTTGATCCTGAACGGCCGGGCCGTCGGGAGGATATAACGGACAAAGTCATTGTAACGATCGACCCGCCGGATGCGAAGGACTTTGACGATGCGATCAGTATCGAGACCGATTCCGACGGCAACTGGGTCCTGGGGGTCCACATTGCTGATGTGAGTTATTTCGTTACGGACGATTCGCCGCTGGATGCCGAAGCAAAAACTCGTGGGAACAGCGTTTATCTGCCCGGCAGGACAATCCCCATGTTGCCGGAGATTCTGAGCAACGGCATTTGCAGTCTCCAGCCCGACCAGAAACGCTTTGTCAAAAGCGTCTATCTCACTTACGACCGGCAGGGTCGCGTCCTTGCGCGCCGCTTTGCCAACTCTGTGATGTGCTCTGCGCGGCGTTTGACCTACCAGCAAGCCGACAGGATTTTGAAAGGCCGCACGAAAGACATCAGGCCCGAAGTGATTGTGCTGCTGAAAGATATGGAGACGCTCAGCCGGGCAATCGAAGAGCGCAGAACAAAGAACGGAATGATACACCTGGACTTGCCGGAGACTGAGCTGGTCATGGATAAATCCGGCCGGGTGGTGGGCGCCCATCCTGCAGATGACAGCTATCCGCATACGATCATCGAGATGTTTATGGTCGAGGCCAATGAGGCGGTTGCATCATTTCTGGACCGGTCCAATGTCGCCTTTATGCGGCGGATTCACCCGGAGCCGGACAGTCTGAGCATGAGAAATCTCGCCAAGCTCGTGCGGGCATTCGGGTACAGTATGCCGCGGACACCCGACCGCGCGGCGATTCAGGATTTGTTGGCCGCCGTCAAAGGCGCCGATTGCTCCTTCGGCGTGAACCTGGCGGTCCTGCGGAGCTTCGAAAAAGCGCAATACGCACCGCTGCATATCGGCCATTTCGCGCTGGCCTCGACTCATTACTGTCACTTTACCAGCCCGATACGTCGGTATGCGGACTTGCTTGTCCATCGTATGTTGGAATACTACCTGCAGAATCGCGTGGATTTGGCCAGGCAAACCGGCACGGCGCAGGACTTGGTCGAGATCGGCAAACACATTACTTTCACCGAGCAGCGCGCAGAGGACGCCGAGAGAGAGCTGAAGGCTGTGCTGATATTGCAGATGTTAAGTAAGAAAATCGGCGAAGAGCTCGACTGCATTGTGACCGGCCTGACGACTTTTGGTGTATTCGTACAATGCAAGAAGTTCGGCATCGAGGGTCTTATTCGAATGGGCGATTTAGGCCCCGACCAGTGGAAGTACAACGCAAAGGCCCAGTGCATTACCGCCCAGCGTTCCGGGCGCAGCATTGGCCTGGGCCAGGCCATGAAAGTGCATATCGTCTCGGTAAACGTCCCGGCCCGGCAGTTGAACGTTGCGCCGGTCGAGCCGCTGGCGGCCGCCGCCAAAAGAACAACAAAAGGCAAGGCAACGAAAAAGTCCAAAAAGAAACACAAGCGCCGACGGTCGAAAAAGCAGAAGTGAGAAGGCTGGAATATAAGTCGGAATCCGCGGTACGGGATACGTACGGACCCGCGTTGCCCGGCCCTCTGAGTTTTGGCAAACGGGGTTCAGTGATTTGTTCGGCCTTTACCACTGCTCGGATTGCGCAGATGAACCTGCCGAGACTTCGCCGCCTTTCTTTCTAACATGAACGACCACCGTTCTGGCTGCCATGTCCCCTACTCGCTGCCAATTTTCCGTCAGGGCGACGATAAGAACGCCTACCAGAAAATTGAAGAAGCCGTCTACGAACTTGAGCAGGTTTCTTATGAGCGCTCTTCCAAATCCGCAAGGGTGCAGGTCTGCACCAAGGACTCTGATTCCCAGTATCCACTTGCCGGGAGTGCCGCCCCACTTGCCTTCAGAGAAGCTGAACAAGAAAAGGCACACGAGCACCCAGAAGAGGCCGCCAAAGACGAGTCCAAATGCTGCGAATGGGAAAAGGGGTGTTGAAATAAACATTTCCTCCACGCCAAAGACGGGGAACATCAGCAAAACATATCCGGCCAGTACAGGCCCTCCGAGGAAGAGCGCATCGATAATCTGGGCCGCCGCGCGCCGGGCGAGCGACGCAAAAGGCATCGCGAGAGATTCCACCTCGTACTGGCACTTTCTGTGCTTTCGCATCAAGGCCGACAGGATGACTGCCAGAATCAAAGGCATGCACAACGTAATTCCCTGAGGTATGAATATCGCTGAGGCGAAGGCGCGGGAGAAGGGGAAACCGGCGTCATAGCGGTTCGTGGACACAATCTGCGTTCCTTCGACCACAAGTAAACGAATTGAACCGGGAAAGGAGCGAGTCAGTACAGCAAATCGACCCGACTGGGGCAGCGGATATACGCCCATATCTTGGACGCCTGGAACCCGGCGGGAGAAGAAGACGCTCCAGCGAGCGGCTGAGTACTTCAAGCCAATAATTTCGTTTCGAGAATCGGCCCAGCGGGAATAGAAGGCAGCCGGCTCTCCATCTATCAGAAGACTTTGCCACCCGTTGGCGACTCGCGCGACGGTCTCCCACGGAACGTGGACCTGTTGTGTGGCAGCCGGTCGCCTGACAGTGTATCCGAACGTGTAATAGAGCGTATCCCCGTGCCGCAGGAAAAAATGCAGTTTCTCACCGTCCGAGAGCACTTGAAGATTCCTCTTGATGTCAGTGGGCGTTTTTTGGGTCTTCAGGTCAACGGCACACTTGTTCTGCCATCGGTTTTCATCAAATACCATCAGCGAAAGTCCCGCCGGTGTTGCTTGCACCACAGCGGGCAGTCCGTGGTGAAGAAACGGTTTTGAAATATCTCCAAGCGGTCTGCTTATTGGGACGATGTTCGGGTCGCCGTCCTGATAATGACCCACAGCGGAGGAAGCAATGATCCAGAGCCTATCGTCGCCAGCAAGCAGCCACGGCTCTAACATGGGCAATGAGCAGACAGCTTCCGGCCCTTTCTTACCGGCAAGATCGATCTTTTTGAGCCTTGCGGAACTGGTGGCTGCCCGCCCCGGCACAATGGCCCTTTCAAGGTACCAGATTGCATGGTCCCACTGGGTGCCGAACTGCGGCTGTACCTCCTTCATCGAGAAGCTCATAAAGGGCATAGCTATCATCATCACCGCAAAAGGAACAATGAATTGCGCGATAAAGAAAACGGCCCCCAAGATGCCCACCGTAATGGTGAACTTTCGTTTATGCTCCTGTGAAAGATAACCTCCCACACACGTGTCAGTGGGCACGGACTGCGCGTTCTTTGCAGGCATGTGCTTTCTCCTAAGTATTTGACGCTCAGTTTACGGAAGGATTCATGGCGTTGTCAATACAAAACCCGGCCGCGAGATAAAAGGAGAGATTTTCAGCAAATTTACGCATACCTTGACATCTCACAGCGATTTTGCAATACTTATTTCGTGATTCGTGATCAGTGGATCGTGATTCGAGAGCTTCAACTCTTGAGAATGTGGTATGAAAATCAAGAGCCATAAAGAGTTAAATGTTTGGAAGAAGGGCATAGAAATCGTTGACCGCGTGTATGGAATTACAGAAAATTTTCCACAAAAGGAATTATACGTGCTCGCGTCCCAAATGCAAAGGTCGGCAATCAGTATTCCGTCTAATATTGCCGAAGGCTTTGCCAGAGGCCATACTGCTGAGTACAGACAGTTCTTGCGTACCGCCTTGGGCTCGTGCGCAGAGCTTGACACGCAGTTGATAATTGCCCGCAGAAGAAATTATGCGACACAGGCGGAATCCGCGAGTCTTCAAGAGGATTTAGACCACGAAAGTCGAATGATAATGAATCTCATAAAGAGTTTAAGCAAAAATGCAAAACCTTGATCACGAGTCAAAAACCCCGACTCACTATTCACGAATCACGATTTTTGGAGCAGAAAATGAGAGCATCGCAGATGCAAAAAGGTCAGACCGTCAAGATTGACGAGAAACTGTATGCGATTGTCGATTATCAGCACGTCAAGTTGGGCAAAGGCGGTGCGGTCTATCAAACGAAGCTTAAGAGTATTGCCGACGGCTCAATACAAAATGTTCGCCTCCGCGCCGAGGAAACGGTTGAAGAGGCTTTTTTGGATAAGAGGACATACGAATACCTGTATTCTTCCGGGAGCGAGCACGTCCTGATGGATACCACAACCTACGACCAGATTACGCTCGATGATGATGCGTTCGGCGATGG
>SMTZ1_10006618_pt1 | contig 11650 bp, 15 predicted proteins | sample DeeMarSWOR136_30_FD_25667 | JGI IMG/M metagenome (IMG submission 25667)
CAGGCCGGAACGCGTGGTCTGCTGCCACGGGGACGGCTACACGTGCGTAGAACTCGCGAGGGACATACACAAATACATGAAGGCTGAAACGACCGCTCCTAAGAACCTTGAAGCCATCAGATTAAAATAGGAGAACCTGGTTCTGAATAGTATTTTACACTGTCAAAAATACAGAAAGAGGAAAAAATAAGGGGTTTATCTCTCCACTTTCGCGTGCTCCGGCGCGAGGATCAGCCAGTCCTGCTCCACCCCTACGATGTCTCCGTTCTGGGCGAGCACGGTCTTCTTAAGCTTCTCCACGGATCTCTTGAGCTCTCCGAGGTCCTTGTCTTTCATGGCCTTGATCCTGAGGAAAACCAGCGACCCATTTCGAACAGCTCTCAGTATCCTCTCCGTGTCCGCGAAATCCTCGAGTTTCTCGATCGTTATGCCGATCTTTCCCGGTCTGCTCGATTCCGAAACACCCACTTCTATGTATTCCTCTCTCGGAATGCCTTCCTCGTCCTCTATGCCTGAAATACCTCTCCTCAACCTCTTAAATACCATGTTCATCCCTCCTGACCATTAAATACCGAAAACGTACGATATAATGATAAAATGACAAAAAGACTTAAAAAGGTTTTCGTGTTATCGGTTTAAATCCTCCAGTTTCGAAACCACGTCCCATATTTTCGTGCGGGCGGAAAGCGAGATGTTCGGATCGTTCGAGGACTCGTCAAGGACGGAGACAAGCGTGGAGATCTTAACCTCATCGCTCTCGTCCTCTCCCTTTATGCTCTCTAAAGTCTCCTCTATTGAATTTTTGATGTTCCTGGGAACGCCCCTGTCGTTCAGTATCTCTTCCAAAAGGCTTATCGCCTTCTCCAGCTTGCCCATAGGAAACACCCAACAGCTTAACCACCGGCTCCCGGTTTCTCCAATTCCGAAAGTTTGTCCCTGAGTTCGCCTATTTTCTCTTTCACCATTGACTCCTGTTTTTCCATGTTTTTGAGCTTGAGGTTCAGGAAGTCCAGTTTGTCCTTCAGGTCCTTTTTGAGCTTTTTCACGTCACTCTTTATGAGTATGGGACCTGAGATCTTGTAGGCTTCCCTTTCTTTGGTCTTTTCCAGTTCCTCAAGCGCCTTTTTGATCTCGCTGATCTCCAAGGTGAAGGCCCCTTTCTGTGTCATTATTGCCTGTATCTGCTGCTGGTATACCTGGGCCTGGCCCAATATTTGCTCAACCTCTTTCGAAACCATACCAATCACCTTGATTGCACCCTCCTGACAACAGGAGGCCTCTTCTTTTCAAGGATCCTGTATCCGCAGTAGGGGCATATTATCTTTTTGGCCCTTTCAAGATTTACTTCAACATCCTTTCCGCAATTGAGACATTTGTACACACGCAACACCTGCAATGATTTAAATTTTTGGTTCGTAGGCTTTACCGGCGAATTTCAGCCCGCACTTTCTGCATTCCCAGATTCCCGGGGAAACCCTCTTGAGCGCAGGTTTGAGACAGCTCGGACACCCGTGCTTCTTTCTTTGCACCCGTTCTATCTCTATCATTCTTTTCTTCACACCTTTTCCGTACCTCGGGCCGAACCTTCCGGAAGGTCCAACCTTTTTGGTTCTCCCCATGCTATCGAACCTTTAACTAATTTATTTAAAGATTTATAACATTTTTCTTATTTCCTTCCCTTTCTTTACAGCGATATCAATCGCTTCCTCCACCCTTTCCATTAAAAAGCCGCTCTTACCGCCTTTCTGTATCGCGCATATGTTCCTGTCATCCTTTGTTACAATCGTTATTCTGCTGTTCATTACGTCCTCTTCATCAATTCCGGGATCCACAACCAGCTTATCGTTTATTTGAGCGAGCGTGACTGGAACGGGTTTTTCCTTAACGGGAAGCTTCCCTTTTTTCTTTTCGTAGTTTACCTTCTCCCCGTCATACTCAGGCATTTTGGTGTTCAGCAAGGCCACGATCGTTGCGATCCCTGAGGCATCTATCAGGTTGCCGTCATGATTCAGGGGTTGAATATCCACGAAAAGCATCCAGACCTTCTCCCCCTTCTTTATGCATAACTTTTCCCTGTCAATGCAGTTCGACTCGCGGATTCCACGGTCAACTATTCTCGCGAGCTCGATCGCTTCCTCCCTTGGCGGACCCAGTTCAAATTCTGGGGAGGCGAGAGGAGAGAGCTCAGCGTTAACGATCAAAACCCCCTCGTTCGGCGTGTCCGGGAAGGGCTCGCCCACATCCATCTTGACCCCGGCTATCACTTCCGTTTCACCAAGCATGACCTTTGCGGACCCTTCTGCATGTTCTATCACGTCCTTCTCGATCGTTAGCTTTCTGTGCTCATCAATTTTCCTCCCATCAATCCTCGAGCCCTTTGATATGAGATTGTTTATATACTGAGCCTGAAATTTCATACTTTTCCCTCCTTTGACCATTTACCGAGCAAAGCCTTCCTCTGTTTGTCGTACAGCGTTTCGCAGCCCTTCACGGCGAGCTTGATTAAGTTTTTAACATCCTTGTCAGGAAGGTCACCATCCATCTGCAGGAGTGTTAACTTTTTGTAACGCGGCATGTAGGCTACGGGGATATCACATTGCGTGACTTCCTCCTCCTTTCCGGCGAGGTCCATCACGTAGTTTCCGTTTATTTTCCCTACAGCCACCGCCGAAACCAGATCCTTCATCTGGACGCCGGCGTCCGCAAGCGCAAGGCTCGCGGCGTTTATTCCTGCTGTTCTCGTTCCCGAGTGAGCCTGAAGAACAATGATGTATACATCGATAGTTGTCCTAGGGAAATCCTCAAGGAAGAGGGCAGGCTCTAACGCTTCCCGCGTGACTTTCGAGATCTCAACGCTCCTCCTGGAGGGACCGGGCCTGACCCTCTCATTCGTTGAGAACGGCGCCATCACGTAGTTACACTGCAGGATTGCGCGTTCGTTATTTTGGCGGTGTTTGGGGTGAAGCTCCCTCGGCCCGTAAACCGCGGCTATCGCCTTAGTTTTTCCAAGGCTGACCATTGCAGAACCATCAGCATTGCTCAGTATTCCCACCTGCATCTCAACAGGCCTCAACTCATCCATTTTCCTATCACTTCTCTTAAAAGCCATAATATCACCTATTTTTTACTCAAAAGCTTCTCGATGTAATCGGTTAAGCCATCAGTATGAGACTTTCTTTCGATGGTCTTTATCGCCTTGACTGCCAGGATTTCATTCTCCCCCTGCAGCCATACCACTCCGTTCTGACCTACCGAAATCCGACAACCAGTCTTGTCCTTTATTAGATTTATCATGCTCCCCTGCTTGCCTATTAGCCTGGGGACTTTAACGGGGGAAATCTTAACGATCCTTCCCTCGCTGAACTTTCTTGTTTTAATGTCCTGCATTGAAACGTGAATGCTCTTGGCGGGGCTAACCATCGTTACCTTCCCGTATATCACATCCCCCGCCCCGTATATTTTCGATAAGTCGGTCTTCATGGGGTCAATGAATTCCCTGACCCCTGAAAGCGGAAGAAACGCTTCATATGGGGAGTTTATATCTATGGCCCAGCCATTTCTTTGAACCTCCTTCACAATCCCTATAACCATATCCCCCGGCTCTGGTGTGTACATGCCAGCCAAGGGAACAACCTCGATAACCCTGTTCTTGAAGTAAACCAGTCCTATCCTTTTCGAAACTATCCCGCTCCCCTCTCTAAAACAGTTTCTGCCGGGGAGATATTCCATGCTGTCAACTATTTCGTCCCCTGGCAAAACAACGTCCTTCTCCTTCTTGAACACCTTCACTTTCGTAATTTCTTTCTTTTCCTCCATATTATCACCTTTTAAATTAACATTATAACTTGTGTTCTTTTAATATCTTTACCTCAACCCTGCCTCCTGTAAGCTTATTCAAGCGATCGTATATATCGCTCTGCATGCCTGCGGGTATTTCGATAACAGCGATCCACGCATCCGAGGTCCACTCCTCTTTCTTCACCTCCGTTATCTCCCTGACTATCGAATTTGCCTTACCCGCGTATTCTATGGGAACCCGGATCGCGACCTCGATCCTTTCCAGGGAAATGGGAAGGACCTCTTGGATCTTCTCGAGAACGTTCTTAACCTGTTCCTTTGCTGGTTTGAAGGGATCGACAAGAACATGCGCCTCCCTCATCGCGTTCATGATCCTGCTTGAGGGGTGGGGAAGCTTCGTTTTCGGATCTATCCCCTGCCTGGATATTATGCTCGCTATCTCCTTCCTTTTTTCCTCCATGAACCTGTTTCTCTGTTCTGTCGTTAATTGTATTTCACCCTCCTTTATGATTTTCTTTGCAACCTCGAAAACGTCCGTCGTTCCGAATACCTTCTGCAGGTCTTCCGGAGAATGCTTTTCGCCCTTTTTTGAGTCCTTGAAGATTTCCGGAAATGCAAGTATATCCTCTATGTTCCCCTCGCTCTTCCTCTTGAATTCCAGCGCTTTGTCCGGGTCAACCATTATCTCGAAATTCATCCCTGACCTAGAAATCCTCGCTATTACAGCATCTTCAACAGAAACCATGAAATCACCTCTTGGCGCGAATCGAATGTTTCAAGAAACCTGGGTATTATTTGCCTTTTTCAATCTTGTCTATTCCTGCTCCAGAAATCTTCTTGAATTCCCTTTCCGTTATTATTGCAATTTCCATACCTTCCTTCGTGACATCCTTTTCCCCTGCCTTCAGGGCCTTGATAACCAATTTCACTCCTTCCCTCTCCGACATCTTATCCCTGAAGCCGGTATTCAGGACCTTCTTTGCCTTTTCTGCTCCCCTGCCTATTGCCTGGGCCTTCCATTCTATCATGGTTCCTGAAGGGTCTGTCTCGTAAAGATTTGATCCTGTGTTGTCAAACCCTCCTATGAGCAAACCCACTCCGAACGGTCTCAGACCGGCGTACTGGGTTGCCATGTGCTTGTGGTTCGCGAGATATTTGGTGAGCGTTTGAATCGAGATAGGTTCTCCGTACGTTATCTCATTTATCTGCGCCTTCACCCTTGCCATCTCCACGAGATACCTCGCATCTGCCAATATCCCTGAGCCTAGCAAGCCTATGTGGTCATCTATCTCAAAAACCTTTTTTGAGGTATCGCTGACAGTAAGAGCCATGGAAGATTTTATCGCTCCGAGGATAACCCCCTTGTCTATGATGACTCCTATTGCAGTACTTCCTCTTTTAACCGCTTGCCTTGCGTACTCCACCTGGAGCAAGCGACCGTCAGGCGAGAAGACCACGATGGTCCTGTCATAGGCCATGTAATTCGGTGGTATCGGTTGCATGCCAAACCTCCTAAATTAAACATTAACAGCGCAAGACGCAGGCGAAGCCTACGTCATACGTTCCTTTCGAACGACGACCCTAGCTTTCAATCCAAGTCGTCATACGAACGTTAATATCATTTTATAGTTTTGATATATAAATTAATTATCTCTTTATAAATCTTAAAACCATTAAACATTCGTGATGTTCGGGGGTGATTATGATGAAGAAGGTTTTGATTCCTTTGGCCGAGGGCTTTGAGGAAATAGAGGCCCTTACGGTTGCCGATGTTCTGAGAAGGGCGGAACTGGAGGTTGTTCTTGTCGGTCTTCCAGGAAGCATCGTAAAGGGGAGATCGAACATAAAGGTGATAAGCGACAAGAAGATAGAGGATATCAATTCCAAGGATTTTGACGCCATTGTTCTTCCGGGCGGAAGTCCCGGTTATATAAACCTCGGGCGTTCGCAAAAAGTTCTTGACATGCTGGTCGATTTCAACGACCGGGAAAAACTGATCGCCGCGATCTGCGCATCCCCCTGCATACTCTCGAAGCTCGGGATACTGGAAAACAGGAAGGCAACGATTTACCCTGGAATGGAGAGGGAGATCCCTAAACCGAGAGCAGGGAAGGTCATCGTGGACGGCCACGTTATAACGTCCGAAGGACCAGGAACTGCGATAGACTTCGCGCTTGAGATAGTCAAAAACCTTCTTGGGAAAGACAAGGCTAACGAGGTCAGGAAGGAACTTGTCTACCGGTAAATTCCCTATTTTTTAATTTTTAATCCCGACAGACTCATTAATATATATTGGGCCCGTAGCTCAACGGATAGAGCGGTCGGCTTCGGACCGATAGGTTGGGGGTTCGAAAATCGAAACCACCAGCGGGTTTCGATGCATCCTGCCACCATAGGATTCGGAAATCCTCCCGGGCTCATACACCACTTTTCCTTCTCCCAAAAAAGGAAGCTAAAGCTTTCGTACTATTACATGCCTTCCGGTCTTTCCCCGAGGGTTACAGAAAACGTTAGGAAGGATCCTTCCCTGTACACTTCCATTTCGACCGTGTCCCCTGGTTTGTATTTCAAAAGAACGTTCAGGAGATCAACGTTGTTTGATATTTTATTCCCGTTTATCGAGACTATTATGTCGCCCAGGATGAAGTCTGATCTCCCGGGCCTCGAAAACGTGTCCCTTAAACCGCCAGTATGGGCGGGGCTGTCCTCGGTGAAATCGATCACCAGAACGCCATAATCAACCCCGAGCTTCCATGCACTGACCATCTGGCTGGTAACGTCCGTCCCGGTTATGCCCAGCCAGGGTCTCGCGATCTTCCCGCTCTCTATCAGTTCTGTATAGATCCCCTTGACCGTGTTGATTGGGATGGAGAAACCTATCCCCTCCGAGCCGCCGGAAGTCGAGATTATCGCCGTGTTCACCCCCACAACCTTCCCCCCGAGATCGATAAGGGGACCTCCGGAATTCCCGGGGTTAACAGCAGCATCAGTCTGTATAACCTTCTCTATTCTGAACCCCCCTTCCGAAGTTAGCGTCCTGTTCAGGGCAGAAACGATCCCCATGGTTATGGTGTTCTGCAGCCGGAAAGGACTCCCTATAGCCACCACGAACTGTCCTTCCCTCATGCTGTCAGAATCGCCTATTTCAACGGGATTGAGTTTGTAATTAGGACTTATCTTCACGACAGCAACATCGTTGAGGGGATCCGCTCCTCTCAGATTCGCTTGGAACTCCTCCCCGTTGTACAGGACGATATTTATCTCCGAAGAATCGGAAACAACATGATCATTCGTCACGACGTAACCGTCCTCCGATACTATGAATCCGGATCCCGATCCCTCGGACCTCAGGGTTCCGAACGGGGTTTGGGCCAACTTGACCACGTTTATGTGCACAACCGATTCCTTGTTGTCACTGAGTATATCGATGATCCTGTCCTCAAGCTGGACGCTTTCGTTAACGTAAATCCTCTCCACAACTGTTGTGGGTCCAGGGGTTTGCGTGGAAACGGAGTATAAAGGGAAAAACAAAGCTATCGTAAATAACGATCCTATCATTCCTCCTATAAAACAGGCGATCAAAACGTAAACCAAGTTCGCAATTTTCATAAGCTTTATCTATGATGCAAATTAATAAATGCTTTTCCCCAGATCTGAAATAATGTAAATCAGCGATGACAATATATTCTTATGAAGGGAACGCTCTACCTTATCCTGACAGGATTCTTCCTCGGGACGATCGGTATATGGGTCAAGCTGATAGGGGCGAACGTCTCGCCATTTTTGTTAACTATCTTTCGTGCTTTGCTTGCCGGGGCGATGATTTTCCTGTTTATAGTATTCGCGAGGGAACTGAAAACCTTCGAAACCCTAAGGATAAAAAAGAAGAATCTGTTTTTATTTCTGATAGCAGGATTCTTCGGTGTCGCTATCGGTTTCGGTTTTTTCATGAAATCGTTTTATTTCGTCCCTGTTGCCAACGCGGTTATACTGGTTTATATCTATCCGCTCGTTACCGCCCTCCTGGCATGGATTTTCCTTAAGGAGAAGATAACGAGATGGGAGGTGCTTGCCCTGATCCTGGTTGTTATCGGGATATGGTCCATATACGGAAGCGAAATGGGCATGCAAACAAATATGTTGGGAAACATACTCGCTCTTTTGTCCGGTTGCGGTTACGCGGTTTTCTTCGTGTTCATCAGGTATTTCGAACGAAAAGGTCTTCCATACTGGAAGGTCACATTCTGGCCTCTGATAATCGGGGGGCTGATTCTGATATTCCTTCTCCCCTCCGAACCTCTAGTATTCTCAACTGCCGGCTACGTTCCTCTCTGGATTTTTGGAATAGCCTTCTGCTCCTTCCTGGGATACATACTTTACGCAAAGGGGCTGAAAACCGAAAAAGCCCATAACGCCACGATAACAGTTTCGCTCACCGAACCGCTCACGGCGATCTTCCTCGCATTCCTGGTATTGGGAGAAACCCTCCCGCCTTACGTCATTCTCGGAGGATCGCTCATAATACTCGCGAATCTCATGATAGGTAAAGAGCACAGAAAGAGGAGAATCGAGATAAAAAAGGAAAAGGGAACTGGTTTTGGCTGGGTTTGGTAAAAATAAATATAGTTTAATCTAAAGTTAAAACATGAAAAAATTCATTTTCATTTTTTCTTTAATTTTCATTATTTCTTTAAGCGGTTGTGTAGGCAGTTACAATAATGACAAGTACTATTTTGAAATGGCGGTTAATACAAGTAATGAATCATACTGCGAAAAGGTTACCAGTAAATTTATCCCGAACAGGACTTCATATTTCATAAGAGGATTTACCGTTACTGATGATGGACGCATCATTCTCGAATATAGCAGAGAGGAGTGCTACGTGTTCTTGGCTCAGAATAAAAATGATATCGAAATCTGCAAAAAACTCCCTGATTACAAGAATAAAATAAATCTCTGTATTGCCGAAGTTGCCAAATTTAACAAGGATGTCGAAAAATGCGAGATGATGATAGGAGAAGATAAAGATTCACTAAGAAGGCATTGTTATCGTGAGCTTGGGGTTATACTAAAAAATCCTGATTACTGCCTTGTTGACAGGGAAAATCTGGATTCTGGAGAACGTAACTTGGCTGCCGGCTGCATAGAAGAAATCGCTAGGGAAATCGAAGATTTGGAGGAGGCACTAAGTATTTGCGAATTATCGCCTACTTACATAGATAGCTGTTATAGTGCTTTAGCTGCCAGCAGGAAAGATAAGAGTATCTGTGAAAAAATAACAGATAAAGACGAAAAAGACTTATGTATAGAAGTTGTAGACGCATTAATACAACTTGAAGAGAAATGGTCGGAATGACCCAACTTTTTATTAAAGTTTTAATCCCATTATTTAGGTATGATGCTGGGGAAAATCTCGGGGAGCGTGACCACGAAGGGATTCAGCTTCAAAGCGGAAGCCAGGATCAAGAAACTGCAATACATAGCTGTGAAGGATTTCGAGGGGAAATGGGTTCTTGCCTACATAGATTCCATAACCAAATATCCAAACAGAACAGTGGGCAAATCGAAAGTAATAGGCTTTCGTGACTCCAGAGGGTTTCTGAAACCCCTGACCGTCCCCTTCGAACCGGAAACCCCTGTCTTCATGGCTGATGAGGATTTGATTAAGCAGACCCTTGGTTTGAAGGATGACGGCCTGTATGTAGGTTTACTCGAAGGATACAAGATTCATGTCAACCTCCCGATAAAACATCTCATAAGAAAACACGTTGCTATACTGGCGAAAACCGGGACAGGGAAATCCTACGCGACAGGCGTTCTGCTCGAAGAACTCGCTGAGAACGGGGTTCCTGCGGTTGTCATTGATCCTCACGGGGAGTATTCAACCCTCGCGAAGGAGAACAAGAAGGAGGAGGAAACGAGATTGATGGAGGGATTCGGGATAGAACCGAGATCCTACAAGAAGAACGTCCAGATATTCGATCTTGGGGGAGGGAACCCTCTGAAACTGGATTCGAGACTAACCACGGACGAGATCTTCGAGATGTTACCAGCGAAAATATCCTCAACCCAAAGGGGCTTGCTCTATTCATCGATCAAGAACCTTGAAGGCAAGGATTACACGCTGAGGGACATAATCGAGGAGGTCAGCTCGATAGAAACACATGCGAAATGGGGTCTGATCTCGCTGCTCGAGGTTCTGGAAAGAACGAAGCTTTTCTCAGCAAATCCGACCAAACCGAACGATCTCGTTAAGAAGGGGAAGATTACGATAATAGACCTTAAAGAAGCGCCCCCGGAAATCCAGCAGATAGCCGTCCTTAAGATCGCGAAAGAAATGTTCAACGCAAGGAAACAGGGAAAGACCCCAGAATTCTTCATCGTTCTCGAGGAGGCCCATAATTTTTGCCCGGAGCGCGGCCTGGGAGAGGTCTCCTCCTCGAAAATCCTGAGGACCATCGCCTCGGAAGGACGAAAGTTCGGTGTGGGTTTGTGTATAATCTCGCAGAGGCCCGCGAAGGTCGATAAAAACATTCTCTCCCAGTGCTCGACCCAGATTATCCTTAAAGTAACGAACCCCAACGACATAAAGGCGATAATGGAATCCGTGGAGGGAATAAGTTTTGGAACGAAAGAAGAGATAAAAGACCTTCCGATAGGGATGGGATTGGTGGTTGGCGTGACAGAACAACCACTCCTGGTGGATATCCGCGTTAGGAGGAGCGAGCACGGAGGTGAGGCGATAAAGGTTGGTGGACGCAAGATCAGCTTTGAGGAGAGGATCCTTTCCTTTGAACCGAGATTCTTCGAGGAGGATGTGAAAAAATCATTCAAGGGGATAGAGGAGATAAGGTTCCTGAACTACCCTGTCTGGAAGGCGATCGGGATTCAAAGGGGGGAAAGCGTTGAATTCTTTGTGGACGGTGTCACAGGAGAACTGATATTCGCCCAGCACGATTCCATTGAATACAGCAAGGGAATCCGTTCATTCCTTGAACTCTCCCCGTCCCAGAGGGGTATCCTCCTCTACCTCATGAGGAACAACTACGCGACCATCGAGAAGATTTCAAGCGATCTCAAAATGCTGCTGAGCAACGTCAAGATAAACCTCAATTACCTATCGAGAAAAAATTTCGTGTCCTCAGACGGCTACATGTTTCGAAGCGCCTTCAATTTGAACATCCCGCACGAGCCTTCAATGCTCAAGATTAATTACGAGGTTGCAGAGAAGGAAAGGGAAGGGGACTTCCTGGAATTCATGGTCTCCCCGGACTTCGTCCGAAAGATAGGTGAGCTCTGGAGCATACGAATCCTCGAGGTCAAGGCCGTTTACTATCCCTACTGGGTTGTTTCCCATAAGGGCACAAAATATTTAATAAACGGCCTGAATAATAGATTGGAAATCGAGAAATCGAAGATGGTGAGGGATTTGATAAGGTAGTGACTTATGAAATTTGCTGTTCTGGGCCCAAAGGAAACAGAAGCTGGTTACAGCACCAAAAGAATCCTTGAGGAGGCGCGCAAGGATTTCAAAGAGGTTAAGCTGATCCCTGCAATACATGTCAGACTCAAGACCGATAAGAAGGGATTACATGCCCTTTACGAGAAGGACGCCCTCGAAGAGTATGATTACATCCTCCCGAGAATAGATTCCAAACGAGCTCAGGTGGGGTATCCTATCATGAGGTTTCTGGATCACCTGGGGGTCCGCAAGCCATACGTTTCCGAAACCATACTGATCGCGCACAACAAGTTCCTTACGCTGGAACAGCTTGCGAAACATAAGATTCCGATCCCAGAAACCTACCTCACTTCTTCCAGGGAATCCGCCAAAAAAATAATGGAAAAGGTG
>SMTZ1_10006620_pt1 | contig 11647 bp, 12 predicted proteins | sample DeeMarSWOR136_30_FD_25667 | JGI IMG/M metagenome (IMG submission 25667)
ATAGTGAACAATGTAAAGGGAAAAGACATCCATGAGGGTAACGAGCAGAAGCAAACCAGCGCCGACGACGATGAGGAGATGCATGATCCCAGCCAGGGGCTCTTTGGGGACCAGAGACTTGATTGTGGGGCCGCCGATGGCCAAAAAGCGCCGATGAGCCAAACCATCGATAATCCCGATTTTGAGGAACGACTTTATCCGCAGCCCCAGATTGTCCAGCCTGTTTTCCGGCTTGCCTAAGCGCCAGAGGCGGACTCGCTCATATATGGCGTAAGCAATAACAGCGACAGCAAGCGCTGCCAGGATATAGATGATCCACCAATAATCTATATTCCAGAATATCTCCCTCTGCGCTTGATCCATAATCCCTCCGCCTAACCAAAACGCATTTTAGCAGCGTTTTTCAAGTCCTGTCAACACTTGCATTCAACGCCAAACTGCAATATACTGCCTTTGGTATGGGCTATGATATCGCTTTGGAACAGGCATTGCAAGAGATGAAAGGGATCAATCCCTATGCTGTGGCTTCCAAGAGCGGTGCTGAATACGATAAAGGGCAATTCAAGCTCCCTTTCTTCAATCGCACTTTTCTCATCCACTTTCCCGAGGTCAGGGTAGAGGAGTCGGGCGTTGCCACCCCTCCTGCGCAATGGATTCAGGTGCTCCTGCTCCATTATCTGCTGCGGGCTAAGGGCATTCCCGTTGCCGATGAGTGGATTGCCTATCGCAACCTCCCCGGCGCTCATATCTTCGAGCGCAGGTTTATAAACATGGCCATAGATCCCCTGCAACGTGCCTTTGGTGATGATGTTGAGTCTTTCAGAAAGGCGGGTCTGGCTCTTGGTGGCACGCCGATGACCCGCACTGGTGATGCTGCCTTCAGGTTCCTCGCCTTTCCCAAAATCCCGGTGGCTTGCATCTTCTATCTCGGTGAAGAGGAGATGCCATCCAGGATCAACATGCTGTTCGATGCTACTGCCCACACCTATCTTCATACCGAAGACCTATCATTAGTCGGCACCTATTTGAGCACAGCCCTACAAAAAAGTAAATCCCCGCCTGTTGTCCCTCCGGAGCCTTTCGGCTGATGACACAAGGCACTACGGCAGCCCCTGCGCCAGCCTCCTCAGGATGTCCCAGAAAGCCCCTCGGTAGCCTGCCTCAATGGCGTTGACCAGGATGGTGTTTTCGTTGTAGTTGTAGTTCTGGTCGGCATCACCTGTAGCACCGAAGAAGAAACGCTCATCACCGGCGATAAGCTCACTGAGATAACCCTGGGCATCAGGTCCCAGGGTGGAGGATAGGTAGAAGATGGGGGCAAAGAAGTTATCGTTTGTCTCCACTGTGCCGTGCAGATTTGGGTTCTTGGTCAAAGAACCTTGCCTGCGGACCAATGCCGCCAGCTTTGTCTGGGCGAAGACGCGAATGCCCATGGCAGCACCGACCCTGCTCGGCGAGAGTCGCTTCATCAGTTCAACGGTTTCCCGCAGCGACTTTTTGCTTTCACCAGGTCCGCCGAGGAGCAGGTCATACATGAAGACGATGCCCTGGCGGTGACAGGCATCGGCGGTGCGCCTCAGGTCATCCCCGGTGAAGTCACGGCCCAGAGTGCGCAGCATCGAGTCGTTGCCGCTATCCACCCCGAAATCGATCCCGGCACATCCCGCCCTTTGGCACAAGTTAGCTAATTCATCGGAGAAGGGCGCTGGGCTGCAATAGGCATACCATCTCAACTTGCTGCCCAGCCCTCGCTCTATCAGTTTGAGACAAACCTCGCGGGCATGGGCTTCAGGTATGTTGAACTCGCCATCGCAGAAATGAAAGTGATCGATCCCCAGCTCGAGTAGTTTTTCTATCTCGTCGGCTACCCTGTCCGGGGGGCGGAGGCGGACTCGCCTCCCCTTACCCACAGGATCAACGCAATAGATGCATCCTTGGGCGCAGCCCCGCTTGTCCTCGATACTGCCCATGCCTCCTTCCGCAAAGTAACGGCGATTATCGACTGCGTCTCTCTCTGGGGCGAACTCGCTTAGCTTGAGATACTTTGGCGGGTTACGATGAAATCCCTGATCGCTGCGATATACAAGACCGGGCACATCCCTCCACTCCTGGTTCGTTGCCATCTTGGCTACGAGCAGGGGTAGGGAATATTCGCCCTCACCCCAGAGCCCCAGACCGACATCGCAGTAGCTCAGGATGGCTTCGGGCATGACGGAGAACCCGGAGCCGCCCAGGATCAATGGAGCAGAAGTCCGCATCCGGAGACGATCGACGACATCCTTGAGTTTGGGGATGAAGAAGTCCTGGCTGGCAATGAAGGTGTCGTCGATATTGCGCACGGTGATCCCTATCGCCACCGGGCTATTATGGGCCAAGTAGTCATCGATTGCTTGGGCTGAGTCAGCCGCGAAGCACAGGTCGAGGATGTCAACATCGAAGTGATTTTGTGTCAAGGCGTGAGCTAAATAGTCCAAAGCGAGGGGGACTACTGGGGGCTTCATTTGGTTGGGGTTGATCAGGAGCACCTTTTTGGCATCGGGGGTAACTGGGTTCAACTTGGACCTCCCTGGCATCCCAAGCTGCTCGCCGGGATGTTATTTACCCTCTTGAGCCAGCTTAAGGCCGCGCTCACCGCCATCTCGTTGGTGCGCAGCCTATGACCGGCGCCCTGGATCAGCAGAAGCTCCTTAGGCTCACCTGCCCTGTGATAAAGTTTCAGGGCCTGGCTTGGCTCTATCAACTCATCGCTATCGCCATGCACAATCAAGATCGGTCTGGGCGCGATTCTATGCACCCAGTTTATCGGGCTGACGATTTCAAAGCCTCGGGCCCACTCCTCTAAAGAGGGCGGGAAGTTGCTATCCCTGATGGTGCCGGTACGCCGCGATTGCTCGATCATGGCGTCACGCCCCTCGGGGCTCTTGAATCTGGAGAATTCAGCGGGGCAGGCACAGGTGACGATGGAGGAGACCCTGTTATCGCTGGCGGCAACATAAACAGCGACCGCAGCACCGCCGCTGAATCCCATCAGTGAGAGGCGGGATTTATCCACCTCCTCGAGTTGATATAGGTAATCCATGGCGGCGGCTAAATCACGGCACCAGCCAAGGATGTCGAAGTTGCCCTGGCTTGCCCCGGTGCCTCGGAAATTGAAGATGAGGACGATAAAGCCCTGGGCGCAGCATCTCTCGGCGAGTGCGGGATAGCCTGCGTCACTTGGGTCTGGGGGCCCCGCCGGGATGCCATGGCAGAGACAGAGTGCGGGATAGGTTTCTCCCCTTTTTGGCGGTGGTTGATACAGCCGCCCGGCAAGCTCGAGGCCATCTGCTCTTAGCGAAATCCTGTTCATGACTGATTTATTATAAACCTATGTTCACACAGAAGTCGAGCTTGCCTCTTTACCAGCTATCGTTGATGTGTTATTATTTCGCTTGTGTGCCCTTAATATGCTATGATTACACGATGACCTTACCTTTAGGAGCCACAATTTTTGGTTTGGCTGAAGTTTCTCCTTTGTCTGGCGATCATCTTATTCTCGGGGATCAAGCTATCGCGGTATGGGGACGCCATTGCAGAGAAGACGGGTGTGGGTGGGATATGGATCGGGCTGCTCCTTATTGCTGCCATAACCTCGATGCCGGAGCTGGTCACCGGAGTCAGCGCTGCCGCTTTGGTGGGGAGTGCCGATTTGGCCGTGGGCACTCTCTTTGGCAGCAATATGCTCAATCTTGCTGTCATCGCCTTATTGGACGTCCTATCTCATCCTGTCCCGGTGCTGACCAGAGCAAGCCCGGGACATATTGCATCGGCGGGCTTGATGATATTGCTGGTTGCTATCGCCGCTGGCGCTATCTCCGCCGGCGACAGGATCTCCTGGTTCGCCTTGGGTTGGCTTGGTGTGCCTGCAATTATAATCCTCGTCGTCTATCTGGTGGGAGTAAGGGGGATATTCCATTTGGAGAGGAGGCGCCGGCTTGGGGTGCTCCCAGCAGGGCCTCTGCGCTATGAGGAGATTTCCCGAAGGGCGACCTATATCAAATTCACCTTGGCAGCAGTGGCGATCATAGGCGCTGGGATCTGGCTCTCATTCATCGGTGATGAGATCGCGCAAGTCACCGGCTGGGGTGCCACCTTTGCCGGCAGCGTGTTCCTGGCCATCACCACATCGCTGCCTGAGATCGTGGTTGCCGTCTCCGCCCTTCGTTTGGGCGCTATCGATATGGGAGTGGCCGCCATGTTGGGGAGCAATATGTTCAATATGGCAATCATCGCCCCTGTTGACCTTTCCTATACCAAGGGATCCATCCTCTCCCTGGTATCGTCAGAGCATATTATTACCGCCCTTGTTGTCATTGCTATGGGCGCTCTTGTCATCGGCGGGCTCCGCTGGCGCACCAAGCGCATGACCTTCGCCGTAATGAGTTGGTATACTCCAGGGCTAATCGGGCTCTACATTTTTGGCGCCTATGCTCTATTCATCTCACTGAGATTGTAGTAAAGGGGGGCGGGATGAAGAAGTTGGTCAAGGAGCTAATGATAAGGAAGTTTGTCAAGCTCAACGAGGAAGACTTGATATATCAGGCAGTGGAGAAAATAGCAGCAGACAGGGAAACACTGATTGCCTGTGTTGTAGATAGCGATGATAAACTCAAGGGCATCATCACGCCAAGGGAAGTGTTAAAAACTGTGGAGGTGCGTGAATTCGAAACCGTCAGGTATCCGTTCTTCGAGGGAGCGGAGATCTTGGGTCTTTTGACCTCAAAATATGCCAAGGATATGATGAGCGCTCCGATAAGCGTAAGGGAGGATGACGAGGTAGAAAAGGCGATAAATATCATGCTCGATTATGGTTTCTATGAGGTGCCTGTGGTCGATGAGGAAGGACGGGTATTGGGGGAGATAAACTACTTTAGTATAATCATCAGCTCGATTGAATATCTTAAAACGTAGCGGTTTAAGGGTGTCTTAGTGGAGATACTCGGGGTATTCTTCAAATTCATCTTGAGCTTTGCCCTGATCCTGATCGCAGCCAGGATCGGGGGCGAGATTGCGGAGCGCTATCTCAAGCAGCCCGCGGTCATAGGCGAGCTTGTCGCCGGGATTGCTATTTCCCCCTTTGCCCTGGGCGGACTCATCAATGACCCCATAATCTTGAACTTTGCTGCCATTCCCACGGTAAACCTACCCGCTGCGTGGGGGCTTGGCGGGCTTCCGCCCGATACCGAATTCAATGTCATGGAGATCATCTCGGAAATAGCTGTGGTTGCCCTTCTTTTTGTCGCCGGCGTGGAAACCAATGTCCGCGCCTTTCTCCGCCAGGGGAAAACAGGTGCTTTGGTGGCTGTGGGTGGAGTTGTCCTGCCGTTTATCTTCGGCTACTTTATCACCATGCTCTTTTATCCCGAGGCGGGCTCAGCAGGCTGGCTATTCATGGGGGCAGTGTTGACGGCGACCAGCATTGGGATCACGGTGAGAATACTGATGGACATGAAGAGGCTGCATACCAAGGAGGGGACGACCATATTAGTTGCTGCCGTGATCGATGACATCATCGGCATTGTGATCCTCTCTGTGGTCATGTCTGTCGCAGCGACTGGCGCAATCAATGTCCTAGAGGCCATTCGTATCGCCATAGTTGGCTTCGTGATTTGGTTTGCCCTGATTATGATTGGGGTTAAGTTCCATAAACGTATATCGAGATTTGTGCTCACTCCGTTCAAGAGATCGGGCACCATGCCCATTGCTGCCATCATCATCGGCTTCCTCATCGCCTACTTGGTGACATTGGTCGATCTGCATCCGGTAGTGGGGGCATATGCTGCCGGGCTGATGTTCGCCGCAACTGCGGAGAAGGAAGAGATAATAGAGAAAACAAGGCCGATTATGCTCTTCTTAGCGCCGTTCTTCTTCTGCTTCCTTGGGATGCAGGTTGATGTGCCGCTCCTGGCAGCGGGAGCGGCGGTAGCTGGTATTCTCATAGTATTGGCCACATTGGGGAAGATAGTAGGCTGCTACGTACCTGCAAGGCTTGCGGGGAAGCTCAGCCACAACGAGAGCATGATAGTAGGCGTGGGCATGGTGCCCAGGGGAGAGGTAGGGCTGATCATTGCGGGCGTGGGGCTTACTATGCACGCGGTAAGTATGGAGCTATTTGGCGTTGCGGTTGCAGTGAGCATAGTGACCACTTTGATAGTCCCCTCCATGCTCAAGCCCTTGTTCAGAAGGCAGGTGGTGCCGGCATCAGAATCTGAAGAATCTGAAGAGCCACCGGGCTGAGTTGGGGCTTGCCAAATGTGAAGAGGGGATGTTAAAATAGGACGTTGCCCCTGTAGCTCAGAGGATAGAGCGCGAGCCTCCGGAGCTCGGGGCGGGAGTTCGAGTCTCCCCAGGGGCGCGATTTGATGGCTGGAGGTGAAAGTGACCGAGGTCGATGAAATTGTGGCTCGCTATCGAGGTGATGAGAGTGCCTTAATTCAAATCCTGTTGGATATACAGCGGGAATACTACTGGCTGCCCAAAGAGGCGCTGCTCGAGCTCAGCGAGCGGCTGGAGGTTCCGCTCAATCGGATATATCACATTGCCACCTTCTACAAGGCGTTTAGTCTAACGCCCAGGGGCCGCCACCAGGTCATGGTGTGTATGGGTACTGCCTGCTATATCCGTGGCGCGCCTCAGCTTTTGGACAAGGTCGAGGAGATACTGAAGCTAAAGCCTGGGGAGACATCGAGCGATATGCGGTTTACCTTGACCACCGTCAATTGCCTCGGCTGCTGTGCCCTGGGACCTGTGGTGGTGGTTGATGGGGAGTATCATGGCAGACTCGCCCCGGCCAAGGTGGGACAGTTTCTGGAGGCTTGCGATTAGTGGAGGAACCATGGCGCGGATAAAATCGCCCTCTGATTTGGTAAAGCTGAGACGGAAGATACTGGGCAAGAGAGATCCCAATAAGCCCTGTATCACGATATGCTCTGGCACCGGTTGTCAAGCTTACGCCAGTGAGAAGGTCGTCGCTGCCTTTGTCGATGAGATCAAAAGGCAGGGTTTAGAAAAAGAAGTGGACATAAGGAGAACGGGCTGTCATGGTTTTTGTGAGAAAGGGCCGCTCACAGTGATTTATCCTGAGGAAATCTGCTATCTTCAAGTCGAGCCCAAGGATGTCCCCGAGATCGTCTCCCAGACTGTAGTTGAAAACAAGATCATCGATCGCCTCATTTATACCGACCCCCTCACCAACGAGAGGATCATACACGAATCTGAAATACCCTTTTATAAGAATCAATCGCGGCTGATTTTCGGCAATAACCGGAGAATCGATCCCAGAAGCATCGAAGACTATATCGCTCTCGGTGGCTATAGCGCCGTAGCCAAAGCGCTTTTTGAGATGACCCCGGAGCAGATAATTGAAACGGTGAAGCGGTCCGGCTTGCGGGGACGAGGCGGGGCCGGATTTCCCACCGGGCTGAAGTGGGAGTTTTGCCGCAATGCCCCGGGAGATAGCAAGTATGTAATCATCAATTGCGATGAGGGAGACCCAGGGGCTTATATGGACAGAAGCCTTTTCGAAGGAAATCCGCATAGCGTTCTCGAGGGAGCGCTTATCGGGGCTTATGCCATCGGCGCCCGTGAGGGCTATATTTACGTGCGTCAGGAATATCCGATAGCGGTGGAAAATGTGGCCATCGCCATCGAGCAAGCCAAGAACTACGGGCTCCTGGGAGCGGATATCCTTGGTTCGGGCTTCGATTTCGATATCTACATGCATCGAGGTGGTGGTGCTTTCGTCTCCGGTGAGGAAACAGCGCTCATCGCCGCACTGGAAGGCAGGGTTGGCGAGCCAAGACAGAGGCCTCCTTACCCGGCTACCAGTGGTCTCTGGGACAAGCCGACTAATATCAATAACGTGGAGACCTGGGCCAATGTGCCTTTTATCATCAATAATGGTGCCGAGTGGTATTCGGCGTTGGGCACTGAAAAGAGCAAGGGGACGAAGATATTCTCTCTTGTGGGCAAGGTCAACAACACCGGGCTCATAGAGGTTCCCATGGGCATCACCTTACGGGAAATAGTCTATAACATAGGCGGCGGCATCCGAGGGGGTAAGAAATTCAAGGCGGTGCAGACCGGGGGTCCTTCCGGAGGCTGTATCCCTGAAAGCCTGATCGACCTCCCCATAGATTTTGAGAAACTGACTGAAGTGGGGTCGATGATGGGTTCGGGGGGCATGATCGTCATGGATGAGGATACCTGCATGGTGGATGTAGCTAGATACTTCCTCAGCTTCCTCTCTGAGGAATCCTGTGGCAAATGCACCCCTTGTCGCGAGGGGCTGAAGCATATGTTAGCGGTGCTGAACCGGATCATTGAGGGGAATGGCAGAGAGGGAGATATTGAGCTATTGGAGGAGCTCTCCGAGGTGATTGCCGATGCCTCTCTTTGCGCTCTGGGTGGCACAGCTCCCAATCCCGTGCTCACCACGCTCAAGTACTTCCGGGATGAGTATGAAGCGCATATAAAGGAAAGGCGCTGCCCGGCCAAATCATGTAAGCCATTGGTTACCTACTACATTCAGCCGGATAAATGTCAGGCTTGCCTTATCTGCCTCAGAAATTGCCCAGTGGACGCAATTTATGGTGACAAGGGCTTGGTTCACTGGATCGATCAGGAGAAATGCATCAAGTGCGGGATTTGCCTTGATGTTTGCCCCCCACGCTTTAACGCGGTGGTCAAACTCTCAGGCGAGCCCGTCCCCGCTCCCGTACCAGAGAAAAAGGTGATGCGCAAGAAGGTGGGCAGATGAAGACAATAACCTTGGAGATGGATGGCAAGAAGATCAAAGCTAAGGAGGGGATGACTCTGCTTGAAGCGGCGAGGAAATTGGGAATCGAAATCCCCACCCTCTGCTATCATGAGCAGGTAGTCCCTTATGGCGGCTGCCGAATTTGCAGTGTGGAGATTATCAGGGATGGAAGGTCGAGAGTAGTTGCTGCCTGTGTCTCTCCTGTGGAGGAAGGGCTGATAGTGAAGACAGACTCTCCGCGGGTGATCAAGATTCGGAGGATGCTGATAGAGTTTATGCTGGCTGTGGCCCCAAGGACAAAGGTCATTGAGGACCTCGCCGCCCAGTATGGGGTGGAGGGGACAAGATTTGAGGCCGAGGCTAACCTCTGCATCCTTTGTGGCTTGTGTATGCGTTACTGTGCCGAGGTGAAAAAGGCGAATGCCATCGGCTTCGCCGGCAGGGGCATATCGCGGCAGATTGTCTTCCTCCCCGAGATAGCAGCAAAGACTTGCATGAGTTGCCGGGAGTGCTTCCCCATCTGCCCCACGGCTAAAATTCCAAGGGAAACCGATGGCGTTTGCTTCCTCGACCTCACAGTCGATGATTTTCTCTCCAGGCAAGGCAAATGATTTAGGAGGAACGGCGGTGGACAAGGAGACCATTGAAATCAGGTGGCATGGTCGTGGCGGACAGGGAGCGGTGACGGCAAGCAAGCTGTTGGCGGAAACAGCTCTGGAGGAGGGCAAATACTTCCAGGGAATGCCTGACTACGGCGCCGAGCGAATGGGAGCCCCGATCAGGGCCTTTACCCGCATCAGCACAGTGCCGATCAGGCCTTATTGCCAGATCACCGAGCCCGATGTGGTGATATTGCTTGACCCCACACTCCTTGGCGTTATCGACGTCACCGAGGGCTTGAAGGATGACGGGGTGCTTATCGTCAATAGCACCTTATCTCCGGCTGAGGTGCGCGCCCGGTTGGGCTATAAGGGGGAAATATATACTGTTGATGCCACCGGCATCGCTATGGAGCTTATGGGGCGCAATTTGCCCAATACCCCGATGCTTGGTGCCCTGGTCCGAGCCACCGGGATCGTGGCCAAGGAGAGCTTGATCAATGAGTTCAAAACAAAGCTTAGCGCCACTATGAAACAAGAGATTGTGGCGGCGAATGTGAGTGCGCTGGAATGGGCCTATGAGCACACTCAAGGTGGCTAACCATGGCAAGGAGGGCGGTTGATGGAAAAGGGATGGCGTGAGATAACGGCCGGCGCTCTTATTTTCGAGCCCGGCAGCTCGGTGGCATATGAGACCGGGACCTGGCGTGCTGTTTACCCGGTTATCGATATGGCCAAGTGCAACTATTGCCTGGACTGCTGGATTTACTGCCCTGATGGCAGTATAATGGTCGAAAACAGCAGGATAATGGGCATTGATTTGAAGCATTGCAAGGGCTGTGGCATCTGCGCCAGGGAATGCCCGCAGCAGGCAATCACGATGGTTGAGGAGTGCAAGGAGTGAGAGGCGACGCTATGGCAACTCGATATGTAGTCGGTAAGGCAATGGCCCTCGAAGGCGACGTGGTGGTCGCTGAGGCTATGCGGCAGATAAACCCGGATGTCGTCGCTGCCTACCCGATAACCCCCCAGACCGAGATCGTGCAGACGTTCAGCGGATTCGTCGCCGATGGTCTGGTCGACACCGAGTTCATTGCCGTGGAGAGCGAACATGCCGCCATGAGCGCCTGCATAGGGGCATCTGCTGCCGGGGCCCGAGCCATGACGGCAACCTGCGGCGCAGGCTTGGCCTTAATGTGGGAGATGCTGTGGTGTGCCTCGGGAATGCGCCTGCCCATTGTTATGGCTGTGGTCAACCGCTCGTTATCGGCGCCACTGAACATCCTCACCGACCAAACAGACATGATGGGCTGTCGCGATGCCGGCTGGGTCCAGCTCTACGGCGAAAACCATCAGGAGGTGTATGACAACGCCGTCCAGGTGCTGCGTATCGCCGAGCATCCTGATGTCATGCTCCCGGTGATGCACGGGCTGGCTGGCTTCGTCTTGGGCCACACCGTGGGTCGGGTGGAAATCCTGCCCGATGAGGCAGTGCGTGAGTTCGTGGGCGAGTATAAGCCTGCGTATCCCTTGCTCGATTTAGACCATCCCGTCACCATTGGTGCCTTCGATCACTGGGACTACTTCTTCGAGCACAAGCGCCAGCAGTGGCAGGGGATGGAAAATGCGCTGAGGGTCATCTCAGAAATCGGTGAGGAATATGGCAAGCTCACTGGCCGCCGCTATGGACTGGTCGAGCCTTACCTGCTCGACGATGCCGAGGTCGCCATTGTGATCATTGGCTCTGGGGCCGGGGCGGTCAGGGTTGCCGTGGACGAGATGCGCCACGCTGGGGTCAAGGCGGGGATGCTCAAAATTCGCAGTTTTCGTCCCTTCCCCGGCGCTGCCGTGGCTGAGGCGCTTCGAGGAAGAGAGGCAGTGGCTGTGTTAGAGCGCTCAAGCTGTTTTGGCGGCGAGGGCAGTCCTGTGTTTGTCGAGGTTTGCACTGCTCTATCTCGCCGCGGCATCTCGCCGAAGCTGGTCAATTATATCTATGGCTTGGGAGGGCGAGATACGGTGCCCGCTGAGTTTTGCCAGGTTTACCGCGACCTGCTCCAGATCGCGGCCAGTGGGGACGCCGAGCCTGTTTTTCGCTATCTGGGGTTGCGTGAGTAGGACTTGCGGCATTGGCGGTTGAGCTAATCCCTTACACCGGGCAAATAGAGAAGGCTGAGCTGGTATTGTTTCAAACGAGGAGACAGTGATGGCGCTAAGATTGAGTGACATTTGTGACCAAGAGGACATTTTGGCA
>SMTZ1_10007765_pt1 | contig 11647 bp, 13 predicted proteins | sample DeeMarSWOR136_30_FD_25667 | JGI IMG/M metagenome (IMG submission 25667)
GAACACGTTGGCTGTTAATCTGACGGGCACCTTTCTCTGCTCAAAACACTTCTTCGCAAATCTTGAAGCGAATCCTGGAACCTGCGCTTCACTGATACTAATCGGGTCCACGGCTGGCTTTTTTGGCGAAGCCTGGTATTGTGATTATTCCACATCAAAAGCTGGACTTCAAGGGTTAATGCTCAGCCTAAAGAATGAGATAGTTCATCTGGCACGGAAAGGAAGAGTGAACCTGGTGAATCCAGGATGGACCATGACGGCAATGGCAGAAGAAGCCCTTAATGATGATGACATGGTCCGAAGAATTCTGCAGACTGTTCCACTGCGAAAAGTCGCTCTAGTTGAAGACATAGCGAATGCAATCCTATTTCTTGCCTCCGACAAACTATCTGGTCATGTGAGTGGACAGATAATCAATGTAGCAGGTGGAATGGAGGGTCGCGTTCTCTTTTCGCAGGACGAAATCGATGCATCCCAATCTCGGGGGTGACAGAGATGGAGTCCTTTAATGAATTAGCACTGGCATATGACAACTCAATTGATTGGGGGTCGAGGCTCAACCGAGAGTTGCCATTCCTGCAATTTTACATGGATGAATTCAAGGCTGATAGAGTGCTTGATATGGCATGTGGGAGTGGACGGCATGCTGTCGCCCTTGCCTCTCTTGGTTTTAATGTAGTTGGCTTCGATACTAGCGAAGGTATGATTGCTGCAGCCCGAAACCATGCCAAAAATGCAAGAGTTGCGGTTGAGTTCCATATTGCTGATATGCAAAGGTTCTCTTCCAAGGTGGATGGTCCTTTTGATGTTGTTATCTGCCTTGGAAACTCCCTAGCATTACTTCCCAACTTTGAGGTGCTGAAGGATGTCATAAAGGCTGTTTATGATGTATTGAGCCCCTCGGGTTCATTCATATTCCAAGTACTGAACTTCGAGGAGGTCCTAATCTCTGGGTTTAGGTTCTTTCCGATTAAGGGTGGGAAGACATCTGTTGGTGAGGACGTTGTGTTCTCAAGATTCTATGAGCATAGTGATGAGTCTTGGTCAACACTCGGCCATCTCGACACGGCGTGTTTTACATACCAATCTCAAAACGCTAGAAACTATGCTCACCAAAACCGGCTTTGAGAACTTTGAGTTTTTCTCAGATTACCACAAGAATGGATTTGATTCAAAAAAGTCCAGGAATCTAGTGGTGAGTGCAAGAAGAAAGCAGGGAAATGAATAAGTGCTCCTTTTCTGGAGTTCAGATGAAGAAATCAGCTCGAGGGATTACTCTGCGAGAAAAAGACTCCGTAATGGATGATGTGTGTAGTGCTCTATCACATACCATAAGACGCCAAATCATTTCAATGATTGGAAATCAGGGAGCAGTTTCATACACAGATCTCACAGAGTTGGGACTGGAACCAGGCACATTGTATTTTCATCTGGATAATCTAAGCAAGTCCGATGACCCTTTAGTGTCACGTACAGGAAATAAACTGTATACTCTGACGGAGCTGGGTCAGGCAGCATACGAAATCATTCAGCAGAGTGAAGACCAAGTAGAGGCTGTTGTAAAAACACGTGAGAGTGAAAGCACAACCAGAAACCTAGTGCTAGACATACTGGCCATGAAGCCAATTGTAAAGAGAATACAGTCTGACCCATTGCGTTTCTTCTTTGAGATTGTAGTCTTTCTTGGTTTCTATGGATATTTGGCTGCAGAAGTAGACCTACTTCCAGTCTTTCTCTTCTTTCTTCAGGGGAGCTTTGATACTGGTGTCACAATCCTTGCAGCGCTGATAGCATGGATCACTACATACCTGCTTGTCGAAGCCCTTTCTATTCCAATTCTTCGCAAACGCGGCCTGTCAAGAGGGCTCTTTGCATCAATCCCAATGGCGTTTGTGCCTCATATGCTCGTGGAGCTAATGTGGTTCTTTATTCCTGCTTTGGGCATTCTCAGCGGGTGGCCTCTAACTATCCTCCTATTCGGCATCATCTCATGGAGTACCTATATTGTGACAATCGCATTGGCTCGTGCAAAAGCTGTCAGGAGTTCGAGAGCTGCCATTGTTACACTCATCGTTACCAATCTAAATATCCTCTTCTTGGCCCTCATCAGTTCGGCACTGATTTGAAGGGTCTAAGTGACTTCGAGCACTCTCGAAGTCGTGTTTCCATAGCGTTGGAATAGAACTATTATATACCTATTTTATGAATCATATACATGGTGCAAAATAATTGATTAACAGAAGATTACTCGCAGCTTTAGCCGCTATGGTAGTGTTAGCATCAGTACCATTTGTAGCTGCTCAGCCGTATCGTCATATGTTTCAGTTTGAGGAATCATTGGGAGTGGTTTCCATAACTACCGGTGAAATAGGCGTCCGAGTGACTGCTGACGGTGAAGTTCCACACTTTCACTGGTGGAATGAAACAGACCCCGGGACTGACTATCACATCATGTTCAACAGGTTATTCGAAGCTAATGACTCAAATGAGGACATGATTTTTGATCCCGGAGTGGATGCAATTGTTGGTGGTGCTTTCTCGCTGCCGAAGGCAGATTGGGATTTCAGCGGCTTTCTTACTGAGGAACAGAATGACGTGGTAACGGCACTCCATTTCAATTTCACGACTACTGAAACCTATGATCATGGCTCAGGAATGGTAACCATGCCCGGTATGCATAGGATTCCTGGTCACACAAATCCTATGGATGTCGAGATTCAGATTCGCATCCACTTTTATCTGGCAACTCCAGACCAATTCAAGTTCGATCTCAGAATATCTGGCTGGGAATGGACCAACACAGACTCGATACTAGTGTTCCAGTTCACTGTAGGTGAAAGCGAGCATAATCGTAACATAAGTGAAAGAGATGTTTCAAGGGTTGATCAAGAGGGTACTAAATTCTCCTTTGGCAATGCATGGATGGAATACGCCCAGCATGCTTTCGCAGGTAACGCGTCTCATCAAGTCGAAGTGAGAGCCTCCCATGGTGAAGGTCTCATGGCACAGGAACACAAATCTCTCTTCATTGCCTTCGAGTACTTTGGAGATGAAACGCTAGACTATGACCCTATTCTTGGAATCTCCCCTCTCTCTACAACTTGGACTTTCCTAGGTATTGACTACAATCAACTTGTTCTTCTCGCAGGTGGCTTCAGTGTGCTTGCAATAATTGTCATTGCTGTAAGATACAGAAACAGTTGAACCTAGACATAGTCTTTCGACCTCTTTAGGGCTCGGGCATAGTCCCGAGTCCACCCTTCCCTATTCTGAGGGAAGAGTCCATAGAATTCGGTGAAAACGTTCCATCAAAACATCAGGCCAGCTACCCACAGACTTCAAAGTTAGGTCTGCTAGAAGTGTAATAGCCGCATCATGTTTCAATTCCTTAAGAGCATGACAATGAAACAGAGGAGAAATATCTACTCGTTTGAGCCTGTTTGCTTGGATAGCCAGCTCTTCCAACATAGAGCACTCGGCGAGGGGGGACAAATTCAGCTTCTCAAGCTGGTTATTATTGAGTCTTAGCCCTTGAAGGTTTGGGCACTTTGACAATGGTGAAAGGTCTATCTCTGTGAGTTTGTTATTGCGAATGCTTAGATCTTCAAGATTCCGACACCAAATGAGGGGAAGAAGGTCTACCGAAATCATATCACGAAGGTCTAGATTGACGCATCTCTCGTTGGTTTCAACACCATAGCTCTTCTCCTGTCCAGTGGAATTCACGTACCAGACATAGATTTCAGCCATCGAGAGAGCACTTCCCTGAATCTCGTCCAACCTGATGTTAATGTATCCACTCTTCAGGATTTCATTCTCTTAAGATTTGCCTGTTATTTGAACCGACTATCTAAAGAGGCGTGGGCTCTCTTTTCAGACCATCATACGGAGGTAATTGTTGGTGAGATTGCGTTGCTATCCTTCAACTTTCTCTATTGTTGCACGAGATCCTTCAAATGGCGATATCGGGATTATTGTACAGTCCAAGTTTCCTGCTGTGGGTGCTGTGGTACCCTGGGCATTGGCTGAAGTAGGTGGGGTGGCGACTCAAGCCTGGGCAAACACATCCTACGGACCTAGAGGACTGGAGCTTCTGGGCGAAGGTAAGAGCGCTTCTGTAACCCTGAAAGCCCTGCTAAAGGATGATGAAAAGGTCGAGCATAGACAAGTTGGAATTGTTGATTCCAAAGGATTTGCTGTGTCACACACAGGGAAGGAATGCATGGAGTGGGCAGGTCATATTGTCGGAAATGGATATGCTTGTCAGGGGAACATCTTAGCAGGTGACGCAGTAGTCAAGGATATGGCAGAGGCGTATGAGAAGACAGAAGGTGATTTGATAGATAGGCTATTTGCTGCACTCAATGCCGGTCAGGCAGCTGGAGGCGACAGAAGAGGGATGCAGTCTGCTGCAATCCTAGTGGTACGGAAAGAAGGTGGTTATGAGGGTGGTAATGATAGATATGTAGATGTCAGAGTCGATGACAATCCAAGACCGATTGAAGAATTAGAACGAATATTTGCTCTCTATGATATGACGCTTCTGAACCGAGAGGACCCTACCAAGTTACATCGTATAGAGGGTGACATTTCGCGGATAATTCAGCAAGCATTAGTAAGTCAGGGCTTATTGGATGCTGTTGATGAAGAATTCTCCGCAGCTGCTGCAAGTGCTTTGAGAGAATGGGTCAATACAAACAACTTCGAGAACAAATGGAGAGAGGATGGAAAAATCTGGCAGAGTGTTCTAGAGTATCTCCTTGACGAATCTGGCATCAGTAGAGGATAAGATATCTTGCCCCTTCCGAAAATATCTGGGGTTATCAGCACCATGGCATATTCTATAAGACCCCCCGCTTAGATGGGCTTTGTGCCAATCGACAGGAGCTTTCGGACCACGTGGTCCATAATTGAATCACATGAAGGTCATCCCGTATGGTCTAAGAATGATGGAGAGAGCGGGAGAATTCATGGCAACATTGCGGGGCTGCATGTTGAATCTTGCACTGGGTGCATGAAGTGTGTCACCACTTGCCCAGTAGAGGTATTTGTGGCTTGGATTTCCGAAGAAGGTGATGCTGTTGTTGACCCAGTTCTCGATGCTGAGTGCATTCTGTGCCTAGCATGCGAGCTAGTCTGCCCAACTGAAGCCATCCATATCCATAGGCAACCCGGATCCCAAGACACCCTAGACTCTTTATTGCGCGGCGCATAGATATCTATCCGCGAGGATAGGACAATGTTTGAAGTATTGCTGAGTGATGATGAGAAGAAACTACGTGACGATGTTCGCGCATTTGTGCGGGATAAGGTGGATTCGGAACTAATAGTTGCCATGGACTCAAAGGAAAAGGAGTATCCTTATGAGTTCATCAAGGCTGCTGCTAAGGCCAATTTACTTGGACTCAGATTTCCGAAGGAGTATGGAGGTAGAGCCCTTGGCTGGGTTTCTGAGATGCTCGCAGTGGAGGAAGTCGGCGTTCTAGGAATATCTCTTGGATGTGCTTACTCGCTCCCCAGCATCATAGGAGAGGGTATAGACAAGTATGGGACAGAGGCACAGAAGCGAGAATACCTGCAGCCAACGCTGAAAGGTGAAAAGATATGTGGTGAGGGTCTGACTGAACCCCGAGGAGGATCGGACTTTTTTGGGACTAACACTACAGCAATTTCGAAAGGCGATACATTTGTCCTAAATGGGGAGAAACGGTTTGTAGCTGGTGGTGTTGGCGCTGACTACTTCTTGATTTATGCTAAGACCGATTTTGAAGCTCCCCCTCATAAATCACTCAGTGCATTCTTGGTTGACCGCGATGCTGGAGTCAAGGTCCGAGAGGAGTATGAACTCATGGGTTGCCGCGGTATGGGTGCTGCTCGAATCATAATGTCAGATGTGGAAATTCCTGAGTCCAATCTTGTTGGGGACCTCAATGGTGGAAATGATGTGTTCAATGCCATGATGGTTCCAGAACGTCTGACATCTGCTGCGGGAGCTATAGGCATGGGGCAGGTTGCTATGGAGCTCGCGGTAAGATATGCAGATAAGCGTGAGGCATTCGGGCGTCCCATACGCAGGTTTGAGGCTGTTAGTTTCAAGGTGGCCGATTGCATTACGGAACTTGATGCGGCGCGTGGATTAGTGTATCGAGCAGCTAAGGTGGCGGATACAGGGGCATGGTGTAGAAAAGAGGTTTCTCAGGCTAAGGTATACGGGACTGAGGCTGGCTTCCATGCTGTACATGAGGCAATGCAAATCCTTGGAGGAATTGGGTATACTGACGTCTATCCCATCGAACGACTCTATCGCGATGCGAGGCTGGCTACAATATGGACCGGCAGTAACGAGGTTCAACGACTCATTGTCCAGAACGAGGTCTTCAATGAAATACTATCCCTGGACAGGGCATTGAAGCGTGATATAGAGTTGGACACACCAGGCGCTCATAAGACGGAGGAGAAGGTTTTCTCAGAAGATCCGGCTAAGTACTATCCGAAGTGAAGGAGCTATTGCTGGAATATTGTCTTGACAATGTTATCAAGAATCACGAAATCCGCGAAGTTGCCTTCTCCTCTCTTGAGGCCGTCCTTGTATACTTCATCAACTCTATCACGGAACCTCTGCAGAAGCGATTTGACATCCGGAGTTACGTTTGATACCAGAGCAGAGAACACCGTATGTTTTCCCATTTCATGTACCATCTTGATATCTCCCGACCTTATTTTCTGGGGGACCAAATTGGGGTCAGCTTTCAAATCATTGTCAAAGAAATGAGAGTATAGCGGCGCACCGGTATCCGTTTCCAGAATCAGGCAAGCACGAATATTCGACATATGGATCTCCCGCTGCCTTCTAATGGTGAGATAAGGTTCTTACTATGATCTAGATATTCTAAATCTTTGGCGGTGCAATTAGCTCAGTAACTCTTGCGTCATGTCCATCCTCCGCCTCGCAATATGGTGCTTTATCCCAATGCACCCAATCTACTAGATTCCTTCACCAAGATGTTTCACCTATTTCAAGAGTCTAAGGCCTTGCGAAAAACATCTCCGTAGACAGGTTTTCTGTGCAAGGTAGTCCAAAGGTTTAGGAACCACATCCTTACTCCTCCAATGGCGTTTGATTCAATATACCAAGGGTCTAATTAACTCACAATACTACTTCCCCGAGCCAAATGTTTATAGCGCTAACATTTCACTATTGTTAATAACAGCACATTCAGTGCGGCAACTCTGAATGGAGATTTTGTTACAAATGGCAAAACTAGTATGTGCAAAGTGTGGACAGAAAGTAGATGTTCCAGTACACTGCGGCAAAGAGATGCATCAAGAAGGCGATCAGATAGTTTGTTGGATGGGTCCTCAATGCGGGCATCAGGACATGCCTAGCCACTGTGGGCAAGTGATGGAGTATAAGCCATAGACTACCATCTATCCCAATGTACAATCTCAGAGAGAGGCCTTCTCGGAGTTCGTTTCTTTTCCCTCTCTTGGTTTCTCTCATCTAGGAGTTCAATGTCACCCTCATAGCCAATGAAAATCACAGTTCCGATTCTATATTCAGTGGGAATTCCTGTGATTTCTTTCAGCTTGTCTTCGTTCCACCCCGCGGTAGGATGTCCCAACAAGCCCAGATGTACCGTCTGCAATAGGATATTCTGTGTAGCGAGTCCAATATCCATCATGAAGTATGGTAAATCGTGAGATGAACAACCCCCGTCTTCTTTTGCAGCAATGATGATCATAACTGGAGCCCTCCTTCCCCAAGCATTTCCTCTGCTCAAGGCCTCATGTGCCTGTGCCAGAGCTTCTGGGCTCCTTATCACGACAAAGTTCCACGCCTGAGTATTTGCACAGGAGGGTGCCCTTCTTCCTGCCTCCAAGATAGATTCCAGCATCTCATCAGGAATCGGCCTGGCAGAATATGCTCTACCACTCCGTCTCTTGAGAATCTCCTCTAGAATGATTCCTTCTTCATCACTCATTTATGGCAGCCTCATTGGGATAGAGGTTGTCCTGAGTAAAACTGTTATGCATCTGTGAACAGGAAAATATTATGAGAGGTCTTCTGTCATGTAATCCATAAGAGGAATGAGAATTGTTACTGCAATTCACACCGTTAGATGCGATATATGCAGGTCTGCCAGGTCTTGTAGTTGGTTTTCTTGCTGGATACATTTTAGGTGCATCTGGATCTCTAAGTACTAAAGATCGATTTTTCATTGCTCTTGCCGTTGGGCTTTTCGGAGGGGTAATTATTGCATTCCTTCTATTGACAAGTGGCATAATCGCAGTCGGGCCAGAAGGCAATCCAAGTATGACTGTCTTGCTCAGCATAATGTCCACCTTTGGAGGCATAGGAGTCGGAGCTGGTATGCACTGGCAACCATCTGCACCTACACCCCCCAAGCGTCATGTCACCTTCGATCCTGAGGAGGATGACGAGGAGTTCGACCGACAACTCAGAGAAGGACTGGGTGGCTGACAATAAATACTCGATAATCATTAAAGTACTGCAATCTTTCCAAGGCTAGATGCTTTTGCCATCGGAGGTATATTCGACATGAAAAGGACGCTACCACATCTTGCATTTATTCTGTTCATTGCAGGTATTCTCTGTATGTGTCCACTGGCACCAGTTCAGGCTCAGACTTGGACTGATGACGGAACTCTCTCATTTCTCTTGGAAGTCAATGGTGTATCGGCAGCCGAGTCAAATGCTACAGCTCCAATCCCAGTCAACCTAACTGATGATTTAGATCTTGAGCTGACCGTACAGGCATTCCAGAATCTCACCATTCACGCTATGACATTCGTCATTGAATACATGGGAATCCCTCTATCTCCACCTCAGGAACAGGCAGTAAACACAGCCATTCCTACTGGAGTCCCAATAGAATTAGTAAATAGCTCAATCCCACTTGGCTCGATGCCTGAATTTGAAGTCCTCTCACTACTATCAGGAACGATTCGATTTGAAGTCACGGTAATCTACTCCTTGCTGAGCAATCCGGGAACAAACATTTCACTTGCTGAGGATTTTGTGCTGCAGATTGGAGCCACAGGCCCAGCCGCTATTATGTCTGTGAACGGCCTGATAACACTCGGATTCACAGTTATGGCTGTTTTCTCGCTCCTCATGGCTCTTGATGAATTTCAACAGGGAATTCTTGCTGCTCGGAAGATGCGTGGGGCAGCGAGAGGTTCAGATGTGGGCATTTTCCCTGCAGCAGTAGTTCTTCGCCGAAGGCCAAAGACGGATGGCGAACTGATTAGTAAGGATGATTTGGTTCGCAGAGTCAGTGATGCTGCTGGAAGATCTTGGGACCATGGTAGGTGTCCCAAGTGCGGTAAGAAATGGAAGAAGGATGCTGTAGTCTGTTCCAAGTGTGGCATTGATGAAACGACCGCAGTGAAATTCTTCTCTGAAGACATCGCGGAATATGCGCCAAGAGCGATGAAGGTAGTGAAACCGAAAAGCAAGGTCACAGTTGGTTCCTTTTCAAAGAAACTTAAGCTGAAGCCTGCTAAGGGCGGTGCATTGGCTGCAGCACTGACGGATATGGGAATATTCCAGACTCGAAGCGTAAAGGTGCCATTGATGAAGGTGGCGCTCGCTGGCATGACTATTGCAGGATTCTATTGGAGCTGGCTTCAGATTCTGAGTGGGGCAACACCATCTCTGTTGGACTCGCTTCTCTATGCCGCTGCAGGTCTTGTAATATCTGTGGTAGTTGCCTACTTCATGAACTTCATGGCAAGAGTACCAAAGCTAGGCTATGACTAGTGATTGAACAATCTAGATGGAGGAGCTTTTCTAGTTCCTCCTCTTTCCTGCGAATTGCGTGATGGAGATGAACGAACAATCGGAAACTGGCCCTTTTGTGTGGACAAATGATGAGGTAGAAGTGAATGTTCCATTCAGTGCTGCTGGAGTGAGCACTGTAATCATCCTCACTTCGAGCTTCACTGGAAAGATGATGCTGCTAGACGTTGGTGATGGGGCTCTAAGGGACCTGCTGGAGAAGGGAAGTATCCAATTTGTGCATGATTTGGATTTGATAGCCATAACACACGGTCACTTTGATCATATGGGAGGTATCCATTCACTACTTGGCTTCCTTCGAATGATGAAGAGATCTGAGAAAATGCACATTCTTCTGCCTGTGGATTGCATTGAAGCCATTGAAGCCATTAGAGGTTTCAGAAACGCCTACAAAGAAACTCTCCCCTTTGGTTTCTGGTACCATGAATTGACAGATAGGTCTGGATTTGATACGGATTTCTTCAAAGTGAAAGCTTTCGAAGTGGAGCATTTTGGCATGGAGAATGCGACAGACCAAGACTTGCTCATGCCAGCTTTGGGCTATAGAGTGCGAGTTGGTGATACAACCATTGCCTATACTGGAGACACAAGGATATGTGCAGGGGCGGAAGAAGTCGTCAAGGAGGCAGACCTGGCAATTATTGAAGCTACTAGAAAGAATACTCCCCCCCCTGAACGCAGGGTCCATTTGTCTGAGGAAGAGGCATACGATTTGGGTAAACTGGCAAAGGAGTTTATGGTGGTTCACAGAATTCCTGAGGTTAAGAAATAGGAGTCTACTACTATGCTAGAAGGATCCCTGAATTACTGTTAGCACTACTATTCCAAGAATTGCTGAGATTGGCACGGTAATAATCCAGGATACGAGAATGTCTTTCACTTGTTTCATCTGAACTGGAGTTTCAGAAACCCATCCCACCGCGATAAGAGCTGCAACGAGAACATGAGTTCCACTGAGGGGCAATCCAAGGATAGTACCCACGAACATTATCAGAGCTACAGACACGCTTGCAGATAGAGCTGAGGAAGGTGAAAGAGTTACAACCTCTGTAGCAAGCGTTCTAATCACCTTTCGGCCAACAATGATCAGCCCCAGGGCCATGCCAATACCGCCAATGAGAAGGGGCAATAGTACAATAGGAAGGTTGATGCTCCCAAAATCGAGCGTTCCTTGGAAATCAGGAAGCACTACAATAGGGGCTATGGCATTGGCTACATCGTTTCCTCCCCTACTTAGTGAAGTCCAAACCAAGAATGCTGCAAGACCGTACGAAGCAAGCCTTTCCTGCCTCTCCAATCCAGAGAGTCCTTTTGCTCGTTTCTGGATACGTCTTACCACAGCGAAGACTCCTGCAGCGATGAAGAAGCCAATTACTGGCGAGATTATCCAACCAGCAAAGACTTCCAGTACAACAAACCAGTCTATCGCCTCAGCGCCCCATCCGGCATATCCTATCACGGGGGCGAAAATAGCCACACCAATCACAGACCCGACTATACATTGAGTTGTGCTAATCGGAAGTCCTTTCGTTGCAGATGCTATCAATAACCAAATTGCCATTGATATTAGGATAGCAAACACCATCTCAGTAGTAAGTGTCAGGCCGCCAACCAGGTCTGATCCAACTTTCTCAGATACATTGCCACCCAAAGTGACTGCTCCTAATACGGTTATTAGGCCGCCAATGGCGACAGCAACATTAACCGTGAAGACCCTCGCTCCAACAGCAGGTGCCATTGCCTCATCATTGCTTCCTATAGCAAAAGCAACGAGAAAGCTGATGACGAGCAAAACTCCTAGAAGGACAGGCTCCAATTCCTAGC
>SMTZ1_10006622_pt1 | contig 11646 bp, 11 predicted proteins | sample DeeMarSWOR136_30_FD_25667 | JGI IMG/M metagenome (IMG submission 25667)
GCTACGAGGTTATTCTAATCATAGACGGCAGAGTGACAGAATCCAGGGCGATTACCCTTGCTGCCAATTCCGAGACAACGGTAACCTTCACCTACACCCCGGAGACCACGGGGATTCATACCGTGGAGATTGATGACCTGTCCACAATCTTCGCCGTATTGAAGGGGGCCGCCGAGGAAGAGGAAGAGCCCGCAGCCCTTAACTGGTGGTTAATTGGCGGGATAATTGGTGGCTGTGCGGTCATCACGGCGATTGTCGCTGTCTTCCTGCTACGACGTCGCTTCGCTTTGTCAGGAAGCTAACGGGATAGCAGGGCTTGAACGGTAGAGCTTGACAGGATGTGATGTGAAGGGAGGGGCAAGCTCCTCCCTTCTTTAATTGATAAGAAAAGACTTCCCGAAAGACAACGTCTCAGAGACACAGACCGAGGAGGGAAGGGGGCGTGAGCAAAGTACTACACCCGACCAGAACTGTAGGGCGAATATTCGCTATTATTGCCCTGGTATCCGGTCTAATGCTGGCCAAACCCGCACCGGTACATGCCCTGAGTCTCGGTGATTATTTCTCTTACTCATATACAATCCAGCTTAGCCAGACCGAGGTCTACCAGGACGAAGTATTCTCCGCTACGGTGAGTGGACAGGCAGTCTGCACGAAAAATTTACCGATAACCCCGAACGCCGCCTCAATCACCTCACGCATCACCGCACGTCACAACACAACCGGCGACGAGATAGTATTGAACTCCGGCTATACAGTGGAGCTCGACTCATTCCCTACCAAGCCAGGAGATTCTGTGCAGGATACCGTCATCGTACCGATGTCGTTTCCAGATAATAGTCAATCAGGTACCTATACAGTCACCGGGGAAATCGTGACCGCCAAAGTCCGTGTCCTGACGTTCTGGCTGGATGTAACCAGATACCTGCCACAATCGCAGATACTGGGAAACATCACCTGCTTCACCAGGTATATCAACGATAGCGGCGAGTTCATTATGAAATATACCGCTAAATCAGCCGATGGCCGGGCAGCTGTTACCTTTCAGCAGGGTACGATAGGCGTAACTCGAGAGGGCACGCCACTGAGTGAAATAGTCGTCACAGAAAAGAACAACCCGCCACCCCCGCCAGCCGACTCAGCAGTAATCGGGCTTGTCTATGACTTCGGCCCCGACGGCGCCAGCTTCGACCAACCGGTAACCATCAGGCTGAGCTACAACCAGGCCCAGCTACCAGAAAATGTCGCCGAGAAGAACCTGATTATTGTCGTCTGGGACAGTCAGCTCCAGGAGTGGACCCGACTGGAATCCAAAGTTGACACGGTGAACAATATCATCACGGTAGAAGTAACCCACTTCTCCCTGTACAGTATCCTGGCCTACACCCGCCCGGCCGATTTCACGGTCAGCAACCTTTCAATTTCTCCCCCCGAAGCTATCGCCGGTGAAAAAATATCCGTCAGTATTGTGGTCAACAATGGTGGTGACCTGACCGGTATTTACCAGTTGGAGTTAAAGGTCGACGGTGAGGTGTATTTCATGAGGGGCGCCCGGCTCGAAGGTGGCAACACCGTAACCGAATCCTTCCTTGTCTACTGGGATACCCCAGGAGTACATACCATAGATATTGCCGGCCTCTCTGACACGTTCACTATCGAGGAAGGCGAAGCGCCAACCGATACGGAAGATACCACGCTTCCTGTACTGACGACACTCACGGTGGATGTGACACCCATAGAGATTGCCGATGGAGAGAGTGTGGTCATCCGTGTCCTGGTAACCAATACCGGTGATAAACAGGACACGTGTCGGGTATCGCTGATGAAAGACAATATCCGGGCGGAGACCAAGGAAGTGTCTCTTGCCGGTAATGATAGCCGAGAGGTAATCTTCACGACCCTGAAGGAAACAGAGGCAAGCTACACGGTGGAAATCACGGGGCCTTCCGGGGTATTTACCATCGAGGACATACCGCCGTCCATCTCGGAAATAGTTGAGCCGTCACCGACGGCTACCCTTAACTGGTGGCTGGTAGGGGGCATCATTACCTTTTGCGTTATCGGTGGCCTGGCGGGCCTCCTGATGATTATGCGCCGTAGAGCATTGACCGGGAATGCCTAGATTACTTCCTCATTCCAGTCAAGCATCATGACCTGAACGCTCTCTCCCGGCTTTACCTCCACCTTATCCTCGGGGACGATTACCAGTCCATTAGCCTGCGCCATCGAAGTTAAAACCCCGGAACCCTGAGGGCCGGTAAGTCGGGCGAAGTAGCGGCCTTCACGCTTTTCGATAATGGCACGGGTGAAGACACGGCGTCCGTCAGTATTCACGATCCGCTCTTCCGCCACCGCTTCTATGGTAGGCTTGTTCCAGTTCTTCTTGCCCATCATCTTGAAGATAGCCGGACGGGCAAACACCTCAAAGGTAACCATGGAACTGACTGGATTGCCGGGTAATCCTAGATGAGGGATTCTCCGGGTAACCCCCTGCCGGTCGCTACCCCTGATAGTACCAAAGGCAAGCGGTTTCCCGGGTTTCATGCGGACGGTCCAGAAACCTATTTCACCCTCTCTGGCAAGGACGTCCTTAACGATATCGTAGTCCCCGAGTGACACTCCGCCGCTGGTTATCAGCATATCAGCATCCAGTCCCTGACGGATTGCCGCTACCAGAGAATCCTCGCTGTCCAGTGCTATCCCCAGTATCCGGGGAACGCCGCCGTAGCGCTTCACCAGAGCAGCCACACTGTAAGTATTGCTGTTATAAATCTTGCCCTCAGGTAATGGCTGACCGACCTCCACAAGCTCGTCACCGGTTGCCAGGATAGCCACCACCGGCCGGGAAATAACCGTCACTCTCTCTCTTCCCAGTGAGGCAAGTACACCCGCCTCGGCAGGTCTGATTACCGTCCCTTCAGACAGCACCAAAGAGCCTTTACCGATGTCTTCACCGGCCCGCCGGATGTTCAGACCAACCCCGGCTTCACAGAGGATGCCTATCTCGGTGATAGCCTTTCCACCAGAGGCCTGCTGCCTCTGGACCTCGTCAGTATCCTCGAACTTGACCACGGTGTCGGCGCCCGCTGGCACGGGCGCCCCGGTCATAATACGAATCGCTGTACCCGGTGTTACCTCTTTCCTCGAAATAGAGCCGGCGGCTACGGTATCAATCACGCGGAGTAATTTAGGCGATTCAGCACAAGCCCCCAGGGTATCACTCGATTTTGCGGCATAGCCATCCATGGCGGAGTTGTCGAGTGGAGGGACATTGATATCGGAGTACATGTCCTCAGCCAGTACCTGCCCCAACGAATCGAGGAGGGCAACCTCTTCCTTCGGCAGGACCTCCACGTAGCTTAGGAGCTTCTCCAGCGCTTCTTCGACACTAATCATTGTCCCTTACCCTGACAACAAGTTCTCTTGCCAGCCGTAAATCACCCTCGGTGTTTACATTGAAAAAGCTGCGTTGCTCCGGGTCGAACCGCGAGATTTCATCAACCTCAACATACCGGACATTGAGCCGCGAAAACAGCTTATGGACACCAAGCTCGCCTTCTTTCATCATTTTTTCTATCATCAAGAGGCAACTCTGCATATAGACAGCATGAAGCGGCTCGACCTGACCTCCCACCCTTGGTGCCACCAGGTCAACACCATCCACCAGCCCGAGCATATAGACCAGTAATTCCTTATTCAGGAAGGGCATGTCCGCAGCAACCACTAGGTTGCATGGAGATGTTGAGGTCTTCAGACCTGTATAGATACCACCCAGCGGGCCTTTACCGGGATAAATATCGGTGACTATCTGTAAATCCGGGTAGTCCGTAAACTGCGGTATTACCTGCTCCTCAGTAGCCACCACGATAATCTCCCTGCTAAGAGAAGCAACACGGGATATAACCCCTTCAAGCAAGCTTTTGTTGCCTACTATTTCGAGGACCTTATTGTAACCGAGACGCAGGCTTTTCCCACCTGCCAGAATGATAGCGCTTGTTTCCAAGTCTCCCTGCTTCCCTCGCTCACTACCCATTTTCAAGCCATTCAATTCTATCATACAGTCTTACAGCTTCCAAGCGAAAGGGATTCAGTCTCTGGAAATAAAAAGCGCGAGTTATTAACCCGCGCATCTATGGAGAAGTAAAGGGGAACCGTGTGCAGTCTTTAAAAAGAAGGACAGATAGCTCTGTGGTAACAGTGCTTAGTAAGCGTACCACCTGCGTGGCATCTCAGTAGGCCTGAGTACGGTATCCTCGGGGATTTCCTTCAGGGGCTCTTGTTCGGGGACAGCTTCCTGCTGGCGGCGAACTGGGACCAGTACCTTTTCTTTTTCTTCCAGTTTCTGCATGGTGAACCCCCTGAAAGTCTTCTGGTCAGGCTCTATTTACCAGCCTGCTGGTACCTACTTATAAAGAGGTTAGCACACCATCGGAGATACAGGCATAAAAAAGATAAAGATACCATAAAGATTTTGTTAAAATTTCATAAGAATTCAACGGGCTGTTAAGTATAGTTAAAAAAGGACAGGCTGAGTCATAAAGAAAAGATATAATGGGAGGATGTTTGAAGCATAAAGAGCCCCGTGTTCTGCCGGTAAAGATACCATACCCGAATTTTCACGCGTCGAAAACCGGGTTCACTGGCAGGGAAAGTGTGGAACTCAGGACTATAATCTATGAAACGGTTGAATCAGCCGGTCGCTACTTCTTCTCTCCGGGAGTAGCAACGACCGGTTTACTGGATACGACTAACTCACGAGAATGACCGCACAGGAGGCAACGCTCAATCCAGCCGTCAACGTCTTTCTCGATAAATGTGTCGCCACCGCACCGAGGACAACTCTTTAGTTTCCAGGTCGTCATTTTCTCACCCCTCCACCACCGACAGGGTTGAAAGCCAAGCAGCTTACAGAATCAACCATACCCTGCCTTTATGTCAGTTACCACAGTGTAATGGCACAAAGTTACACCGAGATTACAAATTTTCTCAGGGGGTTACAATAATGTTACAAAAGGTAACATTTATGTAATGACCGGACAGGAAGACTAGTCCTGCGTTGTGGCCCAACCGCGGGCGCTCTCGACAGCACGTTTCCAGTCGGCATAAAGGGCTTCCTGCTGGTCAGCGGACATGCCCGGCTCATAGGTCCGGGCAGCGCGCCACAACTTCTGGAGCTCCGCCGTATCCTTCCACAAGCCCACCGCCAGTCCCGCCAGATAGGCAGCCCCAAGAGCAGTCGTCTCCGTAACGGCCGCCACCTGGATGGGTACCCCCAGCATGTCCGCCTGGAACTGCATCAGGAAAGCATTAGCGGAGCCGCCTCCGTCCACCCGGAGAAGGGGGATATCAAGACCAGCCTCGTCACGCATCGTCTCGATGACATCCCTTGTCTGGTACGCGATTGACTCAAGGGTTGCCCTCACCAGATGCTCGCGGGTCGTTCCGCGGGTAATGCCAAGGATGGTGCCACGGGCATACATGTCCCAGTGGGGAGCACCGAGACCAACAAAGGCAGGCACAAAGTAGACCCCACCGTTATCGGGGACAGAAGAAGCCAAAGCCTCCGTTTCAGGGGCGCTGGTAATAATCGATAATCCGTCACGAAGCCACTGGACAGCCGCCCCGGTAATGAATATGCTTCCCTCCATTGCATAGACCGCTTCACCACCAAGACCCCAGGCGAGGGTTGCCACCAGACCCTTCTGTGAAGAGACCGGGCGACTGCCGGTATTGAGAAGGACAAAGGAGCCAGTCCCGTAGGTATTCTTGGTTACCCCCGGCTGATAGCACGCCTGGCCAAAAAGTGATGCCTGCTGGTCGCCAACGGCTGATGCTACCGGCACCCGGGAATCCCCCAACATTCCGGGAGAAGTCTCGCCGTAGATGTGGCTGGAAGGCATCACCCGGGGCAATACGGCCTCCGGAATATTGAGTTCCGCCAGTATATCCTTATCCCACTCAAGGGTATGGATATTAAACAGCATCGTGCGACTGGCATTAGAATAATCGGTAATATGGGCAGCGCCCTCCGTAAGGTTCCAGATAAGCCAGCTATCTACAGTACCGAAAAGGAGGTCGCCCTGCTCGGCGCGTTGCTGTCCCTGCGGGATATTGTCCAGTATCCAGCGGAGCTTGGTGGCGGAGAAATAGGCATCTATCAGCAGGCCTGTTTTTTCCCTGATAGGTTGTTCCAGGCCCCTCCGTTTTAATTCCTCACACAAAGGGGCGGTACGGCGACATTGCCAGACAATGGCATTATAGACCGGTTTGCCACTGTTTCTATCCCAGACTATCGTTGTCTCCCGTTGATTGGTAATACCCACGCCGGACAGACGGGAGGCATCAACACCTGCCCTATTGAGGGCTTCCCGCGACACATCAAAACACGTATCAATAAATTCTCTGGGGTCATGCTCCACCCAGCCGGGCTGGGGATATATCTGGCGTATCTCACGATTGACGCTGGAGACTATCTGCCCTTTTTCATCGAAAATGAGCGCCGTACTACCGGTAGTGCCCTGGTCTATCGCCAGAATTAAACCATCATCCGCCATACTAACCTCCGGCATCAGTGGCCAAAACTATTATACCAGAACTCCAGAGGTAGACGAGCAGACAACATCTATGATGAAAAAGTAACTTACCATGACCACCACCCTGTGCTATAATCTGTTCGGCACTACACGGAAAATCCAGTCCAGTAACAGGCAGGTGATACCATGAACGATGTCAGTTATAGAATTGTCAGGACCTTACGCTGTAAGAACCTTAATGTGCCCGGTACTCTTGGCCTACTGGCCACTACCATCGGTCAGGCCGGTGCTGAGATTGGTAACATCGAGACTATACACCTCGGGCATCATTACACCGTCAGGGACATCGATGTAATGATCCAGAGTCAGGACAGTCTGGAACAAATAATAGAGGAGATATCAAAACTCCATGCGGTAACAGTGCTCGAGGTCAGGGATGAGGTACTCGAGCTTCACAAGGAAGGGAAGATAAAGATGGTCAACACCGTTCCCGTCGACTCCCTGGAAAGCCTCAGCAAGGTCTACACTCCGGGTGTGGCCGAGGTATGCCGCCTGATTGTTGAAGAGCCTAAATGGAAGGATACCTATACCAGTATTCCCTACTCGGTAGCCATCGTTACCGATGGTACCGCCGTGCTGGGTCTGGGTGACATCGGTCCGGTGGCGGGAATGCCGGTCATGGAGGGTAAATCGGCCCTACTTTACCAGCTCGTTGGTGTATGTGGCATACCAATCCTGCTGGCTACCACCGACCCAGATGAAATCGTGACAACAGTAAAGAATATAGCTCCTACGTTCGGGGGAATACATCTGGAAGATATCGCCTCGCCACGATGCTTTACAATCCTCGACAGACTTCAGAAGGAGCTGGACATCCCGGTATTTCATGACGACCAGCAGGGTACAGCCGTGGTGGTATTGGCTGCCCTGCTAAACGCCTGTAAACGCATCGGGGCCAATCTTCATGAGCTAAAGATAGGCCTTATCGGTCTTGGTGCCGCCGGTCTCTCCATCGGCAAGTACCTGCTGAGCTATACCGGAAACCCCACACTTGGTACGGCCAGAACCGAAGCCAGCGCGTTACGCCACGCCGAACATGGCGGTATCCGTTCCAGCCTTGACGAGATTATGCAGACAGCCGATGTCGTCATTGCCACTACCGGACGGAGTGGCCTGATAGCACCAAGCATGGTAAGGGAGGGACAGATAATCTTCGCCCTGTCAAATCCGTATCCGGAAATCACGCCGGAGGCTGCCATCTCGGCTGGAGCAGCCCTGGCGGCCGACGGGAAGACAATAAACAACCTGCTCGGTTACCCCGGTATCTGGCGGGGAACCCTGGACACCAAAGCGCGGGAAATTAACTTTGAGATGTATTGCGCGGCAAGTCTCGCCATTGCCGGTGCCACCGGTGAAGAGGAGCTTATTCCCCACGCCATCGACCCGAAAGTCCATCTGGCCGTATCTCACGCCGTTGCCAGAGCCGCCATGTCATCAGGGGTCGCCCGGCGTCAACTCGATGACGATTATTTCGAGGATACCACTATAGAAGCACCTCTCTAGTGACCGGATGAGCATGGTAGCCCGTTACCTGTACGATAAGAGAATCACCAAAGACCATAACTATACAGGGTGACTATGCAAACGACCACAGCCAGAACCAAGCCTGCCAGCATCTGACTAAGGCTGTGCTCCCGAAGCAGGTACCGGGCCCAAATTATCGCCGGAATAACTGCCGCCGTAGCGAAAAACGCCTGTCCCCATATCTGGGCCACCATGATAATTAAGCAAGTGACGCCGGCGAGGTGATAGCTAACTCTATAAAAACCCCGAAGCAGCGCGATTATTAGCGAACAGGCCAGTAGAGAGGTCAACGTCGCTAACAGGAATTTCGGGGCATCAAGCGCAAACAATATCAGGACACTCGGTAATCCCAGTATCATGCCCAGCGCACCGACATCTTTGGGGTTTTCCTTGAGAAAATTCACCAGGTCGCCAAGACGCTCGGCGCGGGTGCCTCTTCTGGCCATTCTGACAACAACATAGGTAATTGGCAACAAAACCAGAGCCAGAACGATGAGCGCTATGTGACTGACGGTAGGCCACAGCTCAACGGAACTGAGGCACGCTATCAGTACCAAGACGACGACGCTGAGGAAGCAGGGATTCGTCACCCTCGAGATTGCCCTGGTGATTTTAGTTGTTCGACTCAAACTGGTTACCTGCCTCCCCCAAAGCTAGCACTCCGGAATCAGCATATGCAGACGCAACTGGATAACCCTTATCCTATACTTCCTTATTAACAGCCGTCAATCATCATAACTAACTATCTACTGAAAAATCCACGACTGGCAGTAATGTGCAGGGGCAGAGAGCGACATAAAAGTGAACATAGCAGCCCGCCTGGGCAAAAATTCCATAAATCTAACCGAGTTCTAACCGTTTACTAATTAAATACCCCCTAAAATTGATGTACTCTAATGCGGGAGGTTTATAAAACAAGCAATTGAAATACCTTCTTGGCCTGCTGATTTTTCTTAATATTGCCGATGGTATATTAACCCACTTTCTCGTTGAGCTTGACCTCGGTAAAGAGGCCAACCCTTTCCTGCTAAAACTGGTGGGCGAGCCAGTATTCCTGGTGCTTAAGGTAGTCGGTATCCTGCTCTGTGCGCTGATACTCTGGGACATCCACCGGAGGCATCCTCGCCTGGCTTTCATGTCCACCTCTGTTTTTGTCACTATCTACGTTGGAATCGTAGTCTGGAACTCAGCCGCATTCCTCATCTAACCCGCACCTGAATTGTAACCCCTACCAATACAAAGTCACGCCACTGTTATTCAATAGAAATCACACCCGATAACACCATATTCTTTGCTATGGCACCAGAGGATAGGCCTTCAGCAGTCAATTAAACCCGTTGGAGACTATTGACAAATACCCGTGCAAGGGGGTATCATGCGCAGACAAACCGGGGGGATGAATCGGATGGAATCTAAGTTCCACGTCGGGCAGAAGGTAAAGGTGAAGCTGGCCCACGAGCAAAGCCTTTCCCTACGTGATTCCAGTGTCGAGCCTTATGCGGGCAAGTCCGGCGAGATTACTGACTACTATTGGATTAGCCCCAGCGCGGGGCAGGCCTTCTTTATCTATACAGTACGTATCAATGGCGAGAACCGCAAGACCATCGTCCTGCACGAGGACGAGATAGAGGCCTGAGATTACCCTTTCATTGACCGAATACGCCTGACTCCCAACGCAACACAAGTCCAGAAGAATACTGTTAGCGATTCTATGCGCCTCGCACCTAAAAAAGCAGGTAACTACCCACCGTCAGCGTGTCGCTGCTGGTACTGGTGATACTCGACGAAACGGGACAGAGCCCTCGATGCGCTCCGCTGAGAGATATAGGTGGGAACACCGGCCCGGGCAAACTGACGCCACAGATTGGCCACTGACGAAGCAGAGTGAGGAGAGTTGGCGCGTCCGTTTAGGGATAAGACCACCGGCTTGCCGAACTGGTTGTTCCGGGCAAAATCAATTAAAAATTCGGTCATCTTCTCGGCATCCTGCTGGCTCTCGCGGGGCATATCATCATCCTCATCATCCCAGACATATTTGTCCAGAATCACCAGGTCAATAACCGGGTCAGCGACCGCCAGTTCCAGGGCACGACGAAAGAGTTCAACATTCTCCTGCAGCATCCAGGCATCAACCGGGTTCCGGGCACTATTCCCGGCAAGACGGATGAAAGTATTGAGCTCTTTCCTTGTCCCCTCCGTGAGATGAGGAGCCTCGAGACCCTCACGATTACAGATATCGGCCATGGCTACGGAGTTGCCACCACCGCCGCCCACCAGAAGAACCCGCTTGCCACGGGACGGTTTCAGGTGCAGAAACGCCATCGCCATGTCGATAATCTCCTCCAGTGAACCAGCCCTCACAGCGCCGGTCTGGGCAAAGAAGGCGTCCCACACCCTTTCTTCGCCGGCGAGTGAACCGGTATGGGACGTCACCGCCCTTGACCCTGACTCAGTCAGGCCGCCTTTCCAGATAATAACCGGCTTGGTGCGGTTAATCGACCTGATAAGCCGGGTAAAGCGATTGCCATCCCTTATTCCCTCCAGATACATCGCGATAACACTGGTCTCCGGGTCCTGAGCGAGGTACTCCAGAAAATCAATCGCCTGAAGTCCGCGGGCGTTGCCGAAGCTGATTGCTTTGCTGAAGTAAACACCAAGATCCTGGGCGTATTCGGTAAGCATCTCGGTATGACCGCCGCTCTGCGAGAGAAAGGCCACAGAACCACTGCCGACTGGTTTTGCCCCGAAGTATGCCAGTTTGCTACTGGGTACATATAGACCCATGCAGTTTGGCCCGATAACCCTTAAACCACCCCGCCGAATTATCTCTGTAATCTCGGCATCAAGGACGCGTCCCTCCTCGAGCCCGGTCTCGGCAAAGCCGGAGGTAAAGATGTGTACGTTTTTTACCCCGGTGGCGATGCAGTCTTCAAGCACCTGTGGTACGGCTGAAGCCGGAACGGCAACAATAACAAGGTCTGGCGTTTCGGGGAGAGACCTCACATCAGGATAGGCCTTGAGGCCCTGAATCTCGGTATCATTCGGGTTGACCGGATAGAGGCTACCTTCAAACCCCAATTTTAGTAGTCGTCTCAGAAAGCTCGTTCCACCCCACGCCAGCGGGTTTGACGAGGCACCGACGATGGCCACCGATTTCGGATAGAACATGGTATCAAGCTCATGCGCTGCGGACATTGGGCGAGTCTCCTTTCAAGTACCCTAAAATTCATGCTAGCATAGTCCCAGACTCCAAAACAAATGTTTGACAGCCACGGGACAGGGTACTAAGATAGCAACACCGTGGATTATTAGGAAACCAGACACTTCGAGACTCAAACGACAGGAGAAGAATACTACTCAGGACAATGAAAAGGGACTTCGGAAACCTTGATGGCAGAACATTTGATTTGATAGTTGTGGGCGGTGGCATTATGGGCTCGGGTGTTGCCCGAGATGCCGCCCTCCGCGGACTTGATACGCTACTTCTGGAGAAGGAAGACTTTGCCTGTGGTACCACATCGCGGTCTAC
>SMTZ1_10006623_pt1 | contig 11645 bp, 11 predicted proteins | sample DeeMarSWOR136_30_FD_25667 | JGI IMG/M metagenome (IMG submission 25667)
TTTTTGTTTAATTCCTGATGATTATTCATCATTCCCTCATAGGTTTACAAATGCAATTGCAGTAAGCCCTGACAACAAGTATGTTGCTACAGGCACTAGCCGTAATTTTTCATTAATCCAGTTTACTAAAGGATGGGCTTTTAATGATGTTTTTTTGCATTCAGATGTAAATAAGCCTCCTGCTGCTAACTGCATTGCATTCAGCCCAGACGGCAAATACATGGCTGTTGGAAACGGCAGACATTTGGAAATGTATCATGTATTGAGGAAAGAAAAATGAATGAAGAAAACAAAATAATCGGAAACCAAGGAGAGGAAAAACAAATACCTAAGCTGCTTAGAAAAGCTGGGCAGGATAGGGTTATTGAAGGAGTCATCAAAGGTGTTGAAGACACTTCCCTTGAAGAGAGGTTCAGCCCTAAAGGTATCATACTTGGTTTGGAAAGGGTTGCAGGAGTAGATGCAAAAGGTGTTAAGGATATTTCTTTAAGCAGTATTGAAGACAATGTCAAAGTGGCTGTTGCAGATTATAATGGAGTTAGACTATTTGATTTATTAGATGATGCCTCCAATGATTATACATTAACATTATGTGATAGTATAACATTCGGACCTGCACATGCAGTAGCATTTACAAATAATGGAGAGTATATAGCAGCCGGATATGAATATGATAAAAAAAATTGCTTTAATATATTCAGTACATCTTCCTCTGAACATATTAAACATTCTATAGAACACCCTTCTGAAATTGACAAGATTGAATTTGATTCAAATGCTGATTATCTTGCTATTTATTATGACGGCACTGCCCAGGCAAGAATATTAAGATTCAGAAAACATCCTGATTATTGTCTGGATCTTTTAAGTGATAAAGTTGGCTTATTTGATGTTTCAATAAGCCCTGACGGCGCATATGTCGTTAGCGCTTATCACCAATCTGCATCTGTATTTGAAGTTCCTCGCGGCCTACCAGGGCAATTGAAGAGAATTGAAAGTGTTGGATTTGATGATTCTGTCAGACATGTTGCATTCAGTCCGGAGATAAGTGCCAGATACATGGGACCCCAGCATTATCTCAAGGACTATTATTTTGCTGCTGCAACTGACAGGATGATTAGAATCTTTAAGTTTTTAACACCAGATAAAATAGAGATCATAAAGGGAACCAATCTGGTAGAGATCATAAAGGGAACCAATCTGGAGCGGCCTAATGATATTAATTCAATTGCACTTGGCCATGGAAATTCTCTTGCTGTTGCATACGGGCATATTGCAAGTGTATATAATCTTGATGAAGAAAAAGGACTAGGCTTTGTTTTAGATATAATACTTCCTGATACTGTTCTCAAAGCAAAATTCAGCCCAGATGGAAATTGGCTTGCAACTGCATGCAAAGATGATAGGGTGAGGTTATACAAGGTTAAGAGAAAATGAATGATGATAACAAAATAATCGGAAACCAAGGAGAGGAAAAGCAAATACCTAAGCTACTGAGGCAGGCTGGTGAGGATAAGCTAATTGATAAAGTAATCCAAGGTGTTGAAGAAACTTCCCTTGAAGAGAGGTCCAGCAGCAAAGGAGCTATAATTGGATTAGAAAAGGTTGCAGTAGTAGATGCAAGAGATATTAAGGATATTTCTTTAGGCAATATTAAAAACAGAATCCTGGCTGTTGCCGATAGTCAAGGAGTTAGAACTTATAATTATGATGCTCCTATACCAGAACTACTTCCAGACAATAACTTACTAAATACATCTTCAGATTTTGTGGAATTTACAAAAGACGGAGTTTATTTGGCAGCTGCTTTCCAGGCAGCAGGAACAAATTACTTGAGTGTATACAAGGATGATACACGTGTTATAAATGTGGAATATCCTGCGATTGACAAAATTGAATTTGATTCAAATGACCGTTTGTTTGTCTCTTCAGGGAGTGTGCTGCATATGTTAAGATTTACTGCTGATGGAAAATGTTCATCTATTTTTTTAGGAAGCGATATTCCAGGTTTATCTGATTTTTCAATAAGTCCAGATGGCGCATATATTGTTGGCGCCCAACGTAATTTTGCAGGTATATTTGAAGTTGAAGATAGAAAGACTAAACTAGTTGCCAGAAGTGAAGGGTTTGATAGTCTTGCTGTGCATGTTGCATTCAGCCCAGAAATAAAGGAAAGGGATGTTGTTGCACTACAGCGTATTGGAAAAGATTATTATTTTGCTGCTGCAAATGACAAAGTACTCAAAGTCTTTAAATTTTCAACACCGAATATCGTAGAAATCATCAATGGAACCCGTCTGCATCAGCCTCATGATATTAATTCAATTGCACTTGGCCATGGAAATTCTCTTGCTGTTGCACATGGAAATCTTACAAGTGTATATAATCTTAATGAGTCAGGACTTGACCTAGTTAGGGATATAATACTTTCTGATACTGTTCTAAAGGCAAAATTCAGCCCAGATGGAAATTATCTTGCAGCTACATGCAAAGATTATCAGGTGTGGTTATACAAGGTTGAGAGAAAATGAACCAGATAGCTGTGATTGGAAACCAGGATGGAAGTGTTGTAAAGAGACTGCTGGAGCAGGCAGGGCAGGATGGAGTAGTCCAGAGGGTTGTTGAAGAGGCAAGAAGGAGAAGGAGGCAGGAGATACTTGAGAGGATAGAGCGCGAGAAAAGAGAAAGGGAAATACGGGAAGGACAGGAGGCATTCCGCAAACGTGTGCAAAGGTTTTGCGAGCTTAGAAAGCAGTTAGATTTGGCAGAAACTGAAGAAGAAAAAGAAGCAATCAGAAGAGAAATGAGTATGGTGCTTGGAGTCCCAGAAGAAATTTATAATGATGGTTTTAAGAAAGAGAAAAATTTTGAAAAATATTTTATTAAAACTTATAATAAAGAGATTAATAAGCCTATTAAAAAGATTATAGATTATAATATAATAGAGGACTATAAATCTATAGAGGATATAACTGAATTTTATAAGTCTGAAGAATCAGATTCTAAAAAAGTACATATACCTGGAATTACAGAGCCAAACAACAAAGCAGAAGGTTTGATATATCTGCCTAATAAAAGAGAAGAAGACAAGAAAAAAGATTATTCTGGAGGGATACTTGTCCCAGACAAACTTGAATTAAATATGCCTGGAACAGAAAGGCGTACTTTAGAGGATTTTGTTAGAGAAATGATGGAGGATTCTGATGCTCCTAAACAAATCAAGGTTAATGAAGTTGATTTAGGAGATATTTTTGGGAGATACGGGCAGATGGGAAAGCAGAGTGAAAAATCTGAATACAAACAATCAGGATTAGGAGGAGAACATGGAAAACCAGCATAATATTCTAGGAAGTGAGGATAAGAAGGAAGGGATAGAGGGACTGCTAAGGCAGGCTGGTAAGGATAGAGTTATTGATGCAGTTGTTAAAGGGAAAGAAATCCCATCTATCGGCAATATTGTTTTGAGAAGTATTGCAACAGTAACGCATCCGAGCAATATTGGAAGTATTGCATTCAGCCCAAATGGAAAATATATTGCAACAGCATGCTATGACCACCGCATAAGGGTATTTAGGTTTGCTGGTGAAGAATTTAAACACCTTGGAAACGCTGAAACAAGCATAGAGCACAATGGCCTTTATGCTTTGGATTACAGGGATGATGAAAACCATCTTTTTGTAGCTACAGGAGATTCAATCTGTTATGGAGATTATGATGCTGTTATGTATACCTGCAATTTTACAGACAGATGGATATCACTTTCTGATCCAAGCACATTTTCCTATAATCAAAATGCAGACTGCATTATAATTGGAGATGAAGGAGGCAATTTAAATTTTTCAAAACTCATAGAAAATGAAATAAGACAAATCAAGAGCCCAATCAAGATTTCTGAAAAAGAGATTACAGCAGCTGCATTCAGCCCAAATGGCGGGCTTTTTGCTGCAGCAGACGGCGCTAAAACCTTGCGCATGTATAGATTTTTTAATAATATTAATGATGAAAGACATGTGCTTGATAGTATAGATGTTATACATAATGAATTTGAAACATACGGGCTTGCATTCAGCCCTGACAATACATGCCTTGTGATGGCAACTGAAAAAGGACTGATGCTTTGGAAAAACAGAAAACTCTCAAGGCTTACTTCTAATGAGGCGCATACAGTAGTATTCAGCCCAGACGGCAAATACCTTGCTGCTTCATTTGGCAATTATTTTGAGGATAATCCAACAGGGTATATGAAATTGTATAGGATAGTAGGAAAATGACAAAACAACAAATACTTGGAAACCAGAAAGAGAAGAAACCAATAGAGGAACTGCTAAGGCAGGCTGGCAAGGACACGGTTATTGATGGAGTTGTTAAAAAGGTTCTTAGGCAGGATAATAAAACAGGGGCTGAAGGGAATGCAACTGAAGAGCAAGAGACATTAGATAAGAAAATTTCTTTTAAATTTTGTGGACGAATAGCCCATCCTCGTGGCACCCGTGCAGTTTCATTAAGCTCAGACGGAAAATATCTTGCTACTGGATGTGATGACTGCCATATAAGATTATTTAAATTAGATGATGTTTGTCATGGACTACTTCATCAGGCAGATTCAGAAAATATTGCAAAAAAGCATATTCCTCATGTTGTTGTTAACAGTGTTTCATTTGACCCTTCTGGAAAATACCTTGCTGTTGCAGGCAGTGCTTATGTGAAGATATTTAAATTAAAACGGGATTTTAAATTTTTCAACTTTAGATTAAAACATATAACATCAGAAAGGCATCTTAAAGCCTACAGCATGAACAGTGTAGCTTTCCATCCAACTAAAGGTTACCTTGCAACTGGCTGTAATGATGGTTATACAAGAGTATATAATTTTAAGAAGGGCAAATTAGAAGAAATAGCAAATCTAAAACATCCTGGACACGTTAGTGCAGTTGACCCATATTTTTATTTTCTTACTGCAGGAATAGGAAGGCATGTAACGACCTTTGAATTTGAATCTGAATTTTCAAAAATAAGTGATGATGAAGCCCCAGTTACGGTTTTCGGATTAAGCCATACCCCAGATAGCAGATTCCTTGCTGCAGGACATTGCGGTTATGTTGGAATATACCATACCACCTTCTTAAAAGAATCAGGAAGGATACAACACCCTGATACTGTTTGTGAAGTTGATTTTAGTTCAGACGGCAAATTCCTTGCTACTGCTTGCCTTGACGGTAATGTAAGATTATACCAGGTGAATAGAGAAGAATGAATCCATCTAAAATATTAGGAAACCCGGAAGAGAAGAAAAGAATAGAGGAACTGCTGGAGAAAGCTGGGAAAGACAGGGTAATAGATTCAGTTGTTAGTGGCAGAGAAGATACTTCTCCAAGGATGCTTGGGCTTGGGGGTATAGTTGGCTTGAAGGAGATAACAAAACAAGACATGCAAAACAGCGGGGATATTTATGATGTTGCATTCAGCCCAGACAATAAATGGCTGGCTGTTGGGCAATGGCCTGCATACTTGTTAAAATTTGACGGGAAAAGATTAGAAGATGAACTTGCCATAAAACTGCTTGGAAAAGAAACTTATTCTGTTGCATTCAGCAAATGCGGAAGGTATATTGCTACAGGAGGAAAAAAAGACGGTTCGCCGCCATATGAAATAAAAATATATGCTTTAGAACGTATGTATATAAAAGGCAGGAGTAATTCGGCTATTCCTGTTAAAAAAGTCAGGTTCAGCCCAGACGGAAAATATGTTGCTGCTATACGCGGCGGTGCTGGGGAAAACATTCCAAGATTGACTATATACAAATTTGAGAAGAAAAATGAGAAGCTGCAGAATATACATACTGAATATAATATAACTGATTTTGAATTTTATCCAGATGGAAAATCAATTGCAGCTATATGGAACCAGCACGGCTTATTTTCTCTTGGAGTATACAGGTTTAGTAATAAAGGAATATTAACGCCTTCTTCAGAAACAAGGATTTCCCCTGTTAGCAAGCTTTTACTAAGCCCAAATGGAAAGTATTTTGTTCTTGCATCAGAAGACAAATCCACATCTAAAAATGAACTGATAGTATTAAATGAACCTTCATTAAAATATGTCTTTCTTTCAGGGGAAAATTATGATTCTAAAATTGATGATATTGCACATGACCCAGGTTCTGAATGTGTTGTTGTAGCTTCTGGGGACAACCTGGGATTATTTGATTATAGAATAATAAGCTTAAGCGGCCATGATCCTAAGGTAGATGATATTAATAGGTCTTTTCAAAATTACCAGGTTAAGAAACTTCGTTTCAGCCCTGACGGAAAATATTTAGCAGCTGCATGTAGTGATAAGTTTGTCAGGATAATGGAAGTGGTTAGGAAGGAAAAATGACAAAACAAAAGATAATCGGAAACCAGGAAGAGAAGAAAGTAATAGATGATTTGCTGAAGCAGGCAGGACAGGATACAGTTATTGATGGAGTTGTTAAAGGCAAGGATGTATCTGAACCAGCTAAAGAAAAATCTCACATGCTTAACTTCGGCCCTTTTAATTTTAAAGCCTGTGAAAAAACAAGATATATAATTATGAATGTATTTAACCATATTGGTTACAATGATGATGGTTTGTTTAGGTATGCAACAAATTATGACCCTTCATTTACAGATTCTAATGCTATTCTTGCCATTGATTGTCTTGTTTTCGGCCTTTCTTTCGATAAGGTTAAGGTAGGAAAAAAACTAGTCCAAAGAATAGAAGATTGTATTGGATTTACTGAAATTGATAATGAATCAATGTTAGTCAAACATGCAAGTAATGAAGGAGTGGTTAATTTAAATACCCACCATAATGCTGCACTTGCCCTTGCTTATTTTGCTTTAGGAGAAAAGAAAAATATTCCAAGATTAATTACAGGGATAGAGAGATTTATTAGATTTGATTCTGGTCTGGTTAAATTAGGAGTTGATATTCCTGAATTAAGGTCATATCCTAATGCCCTGCTTTCATGCGTTTATCTTGCAAATGGACAGGAACGCAAAGCTTCTGAACTGGTCTCAAATATAGAAAAACGCATCAAGTTTGATAAGCCTACAGGTTTAATCAGGGAGAAGATTGGATTGCCAAAGCCATCTATTGCAGGCAATGCTGCACTTGCCCTTGCTTATTTTGGACTTGGAAGAGGAGAGGAAGGCTCAAAATTAATCAAAAATATAGAAGAGCATATCGGATTTGATAAAGATAATGGTTTGTTTAGGTATGAGCCAGGCAATTCAAAAGCTTTTCTTTCAGTTGCCAGCGCATTAATGGCTCTTGTTTATTCAGCAAAAGAATATTATGAAACTGAGAAAAAATGAAACCAACTGAGATTTTAGGAAACCAGGAAGAGAAGAAAGTAATAGATGATTTGCTGAAGCAGGCAGGGAAAGACAATCTGATTAACAGGGTTATTGAAGGAAAGGGAGAAGGAACCCCTATAAGAGGATCTTCTCTTGGAAATATAGTTGGATTGAAGGTAATAGCCAAAAGATATGACTCAGCTAACAGGCATATTAATGACCTGGCATTCAGCCCAGATAATAAATGGCTGCTTGTTGGGGAAGATACTACTACTTTTATGGCTGAATTTGACGGAAGCAAATTAGGAAACGAGGACCTGGTAATTCTCCAGGAAACCCATTCTGTTGCATTCAGCAAATGCGGAAGGTATATTGCTACAGGAGGAAAAAAAGAAGATGATGAAAAATATGAGATAACTGTATTTGATACAAAAACTCATTCTATTTTAGGTTCTGGATACAGGCAGGGCGTTATTGTCAATAAAGTCAGGTTCAGCCCAGACGATAGATGTATTGGCGCTATAGTGGGAAAGGATACTGAATATGCTACAAGGTTCACTGCATGCAGGTTTCATAAAAGAAAAACACACGATTACTTAGAAGAGATGCGTGATGAATTTTTTATCACTAATTTTGAATTTTATCCAGATGGAAAACATATTGCAGCTGTATGGGACAAGGAAGACGTACTTAGCCTTAGAGTATATAAATTTAATAAAGGAATATTAAAATTTTCTTCAGAAGCAAAACCCTTTTATCCTGCCAGTAAACTTTTATTGAGCCCAGATGGGAAGCATTTAGTTTTTGCATTTAAAGATAAATCAACATCAAAAGACAAGTTGATGGTATTAGATGGCCCGTCAATGAAATATAGCCGTCTTGCATCTAAAGATTATGATTCTGAAATCCATGATTTTGCACATGACCCATGCTCTTACAGTGTTGTTGCTGCTTTGGGCAATAATCTTGAAGTATATAACTATGGAGAACAGGTATATCATGACAAACCGCGTGATATCAGGAAGCCTGACATTGCTGAGCCTCCTTTGGATTATCAAGCTAAAAAACTTGTATTCAGCCCAGACGGAAATTACATTGCTGCTGTGTGTGATGACGGGTGTGTTAGGATAATGGGGGTAGTCAGGAGGGAAAAATGAATCTAACTAAAATTGCAGAAGACAGGGAAGAGAAACAAATAGACAGGCTGCTAAGGCAGGCGCAGCATGACCCTGCATTTATAGAAGCATTTAGAGGGCAATTTAAGGGCACAGTTAGCCTGGAGCAAATTATAATGAAAAAATACCCAAACCAGGTTAGGGGAGTAGCATTCAGCCCAGACGGAAAATATGTTGCTGCTGGATGTGTGGATGGATTTTTGAGGATATATGATTTTCATAGAAAGAAATTAACAGGTGAAGTAAAAAAAGGAATTAAGAGAGGTGTCCATTCAATTGCATTCAGCGCAGATGGAAAATATATTGCTATTGGAAGCGGTGAAGGAGCTCTAAGCATATTTGGGTTTGATAAAAAAAATCTAACTAAAATCTTGGAAAAAAAAGGCAATCGTATGATTGAAGCATTAGCATTCCATCCAAGCGGAGAATATCTTGCAGTTGAATTCCCATATGAAATACATTTCTTTAATTTTGACGGCAGTGATTTAACATATTCATTTAAAATAAAAAACAGAGACCATCCTTCAATCCATGGGCTAGATTTCAGCCCAGACGGAAGATACCTTGCTGTTGCAGACATGGGCAGTGTCAAAGTGCTAAGATTTGACATGGTTAATTTCCCTGAAGTTGCAAAAAAAAATGAAACTAAAAAATCCTTTTGGGGATTGGCATTCAACCCAGATGGAAAACACCTTGCTGTTTCTTATTTTGATGGTGATATAAAGATATTGAAATTTAATAGAAATGCTTTATATGAAGTAGGAACTATAAATCCTGAGCCTTCTGTAACTGTTTTTGATGTTTCATTCAGCGCAGATGGAAAATACCTGGCAGCTGGAGATGATTATTGGCATTTCAGAATATTTGAGGTAAAACAAAAATGAATGATGAAAACAAGATAATTGGAGACCAGGAGCACGGCAAAATAGAAGAGCTGCTTAAGAAAGCTGGCAAGGATAGAGTAGTTAATGAAGTTGTTGAAGGCGCCAGGAAGCCAAAAGTATCCTCTCTTGGGCCCATAATTGCTGCAAAACCTATTGAAAAGATTAGAGAGCCATGGAAAGAGGCAAAAGTCAGGGCAGTTGCATACCATCCTGACAGCAGGCACATTGTAACTGGTAATGATAAAGGCGAGGTAAGATTATTTGAATTAGATGAAAAAAAAGGTTTGATACTTCATAAAATAGCCAAAGCTTCAGATTCAGGTGTTTATGGGCTTTCATATGGCATGGACGGGAGATTTTTAGCAGCTGCTGGTGCAGACAAGATGTTAAGGACATTTGATACTGGTCTTGGATTTTTAGACAATAAACTTTCATTACACCAGGAACATGGCGATTTTGTCTATGGTGTTGATTTCAGCCCAGATAACAAGCACATTGTAACCACATGCAATGACGGTTATGTAAGGATATTTGAATTTAAGTGCATTGATGTAAAAGAAATTGGTAAACAAGAATATAATGCATGGGGCATAGCATTTGCACCAAATGGAATGCACCTTGTTGCAGGGGCAGGGAAAAAAATAAGGTTTTTGGAATTTGATAAAAATGAGATTTTTAATAGCACTGCACTAAAACCTTTTGATATTGGGAAGCCTATCTATGGTGTTGATTTCAGCCCAGATGGCATACACGTTGCTGTTGGTTCTGATGATGGTGTAGGGATATACAGATTCCTAGATGACTATGATGCTTTGCAGGTACCCCATCCTGAGCCTGTGTGTGGAGTTGCATTCAGCCCTGACGGCAAGAACCTTGCTACTGTGTGCAATGACTGCTATTTGAGGATATTTGAGTTAAAGAGAAAATGAATGATGAAAATAAAATTTTAGGAAACCCGGAAGAGAAGAAAGTAATAGATGATTTGCTGAAGCAGGCTAAGGCAGATAAATTGATTAATGGAGTTATTGAAGAAGAAGAAAAAGATAGAATATCTAAGTTTGGAGATATAACTGGCCTGGAGGAGATTGAATTTGATACAAGAAACCTCCCTAGAATACATAAAACCCTTGCATTTCATCCTGATGGAGAGCATGTTTTGCTATCTTCCAGCTATAAAAAGGCTGTTAGTGCATATACTTTTAACAGGGAAGACCCGTCAAGAGGATTGAGGTTGTATGCAGGCATGCGTTTGGCAGATTTGAGTGTTGCAGCATTCAGCCCAGATGGAAGGTGTGTTGCTACTGTGACTGGAAATCATGTTCTCGGGCTGCACAGATTTTATAAAAATGAGATGTCACCTTCCCGTGCATTTAGAAGCCTTGCATCAATAGAAGTTCCTTCCCTTGCTGAAATAGTTGCAGTGCATAACGACCATAATAACGTTGCTGCTGTGCACATTGCTGTTGTGCTAGATGATAATCACATTGTGATGTATGAATTTAACGGGAAAGATATAAAAGAAGTCCAACGCCAGCAATGGTTTAATACCAATATTTATGATATAGCATTCTATCAAAAAGGAAAGTTTTTAGCCCTTGCAAAACAGAGTAAAAAAAATTCTGCTATAGAGTTTCATGGCATAAATTTACTCATGGGAATAGATGAAATGTATAAAGATTACCAGAATGCTAATCCTTTTTATTCAATTGATTTCAGCCTGGACAACAGTTACATGGCAGCTGGAGGTGTTGATGGGATAGCAATATTTTATTTGGAGCAATACCCTTTTCCTGAAATCAATATAGGATTTAAAGATATAAAACGTGTTGTTAATAGATATTCTATAGGAACTATTAATTCTGTTTCATTTGACCCAAAAGGAGATTATATCCTTGCATTAGATGGAAATAATGAGGCAAGATTGCTTAAGATACTGAGGGCAGGGGTGAGGGCAGGGAGAAGATGAACCCAAACAAAATCTTAGGAAGCCAGGACAAGAAGAATATAATAGAGGAACTGCTGAAAAAAGCAAAGGAAGATGATTTGATTAAAAGAGCACTTAGGGGAGATTTCAGGAAAACTGAATTACTTGAAGACATCCCTATGCCAAAGCCCGGGGATATAACTGGCTTGGAAGAGATTGAGCTTGACACAAGAGGACTTCCTAAGATACATAAAACACTTGCATTTAATCCAGATGGTGATCGTGTTTTGATGACTACTTTTGATAATAAAATTGATGTATGCCTATTTGCCAGGGAAAA
>SMTZ1_10024468_pt1 | contig 11642 bp, 10 predicted proteins | sample DeeMarSWOR136_30_FD_25667 | JGI IMG/M metagenome (IMG submission 25667)
CGCTTGGCGGTCAACTTCGGATATCCCGTCTGATCCTTTTTGATGTGGTGCTCGAAGGCCGCGTCGATCATCCTCGCCGTGGTTTCGCTCCACCCGTTGGTCTGAGCAATGGCCTCCACGCCATAAATGGGGTGTCGTTGGATGACTTCCCCCTCCTCGGCCGTCAGCTGGCCCGATTTGCCCAGAACCGACTGCGGGATTCTGATCTTTCCGATGTCGTGGAAGATGCTTGTGATACCCAACTGGACAAGGCTCCCCTTGGGAAGTCCTAACCGAAGTCCCAGGGCGATGGAATAGATGGCCACGTTCACGGAATGATTGTACAAGTACTGGCCGTAAGCCTTGATCATGGCCAAGCCCAAGAGGGTAAACTCGTCCTGCACAAAAGAGGCCACCAACTCTTGCATCAGCCTCTTGGCCCGTCTCATATTGAGCGCCCTGCCCTCTCCCGCACCCTCCATGATTTCCTGTACGATTCCAATGGCCGCAAAGTAGAGTTCCCTAGCTCGGCGTCTTCCCTCAGCCGTTTTGGGGACGGGCTCCTCCTTTAACTCCAGCCTGCTCGCGCTTATGGAGTCGATCTTCCGAGCGTCGAGCCGCCTCATGAGATAGAGGGCGTTGTCCTCGTCCCCCTCTTCCAGCGCGATGAGGTGAAAGACGAACTCCTTCAATTCCTTCTCGTCCAGGGGATTCTGGATTTCGAGTTTCCCGATCCGCCGTCCTATCAAGCTCTTCATGAACGATTTAAAAACCGCATGATCCCCCGATTTGGGCCGAATTTTCCGGTTGTTCAAGAGGAAGCCGTCTTCGGCAATTTCCAAGGCAATCCCTCCCTCGGAAAGGATGAAGGGATTGATAAAGTGAAGGTACTGAGAGATGGGTTCATCCAGGGCCACGGAATCGGTGCCATGAGTCTGGGCTTCCCTCATCAGGCTATGGAGGCCCAGGATAATCTTGCTGCCCAGCTGGCCCACCTCCATTACCGGCGGGGGAGACTTCACCCAGTCGGGAGTGATGAACCGAATCTCCTCCTTCTTACCATCCACCGTGCTAACTCCCTAAGACAGTTCCGTCAATGCCCGGCTGCACGCTTCGCGCAGGGCCTCGTCCCGTGATTCCGTGCCCATCTCGAGTACCTCCCTCGCCTCCTGGGTCCCTATTCTGACCAGGGTTTCGATGGCAGAGGCACGGATCTCGTCGGCCTTCGCGCGGCCAAACCATTTCCTCTTCTCCAGGAGAGAGTACAACAAGGGAATGGAATGGTCCGAGCGGATCATCCCAAGCGCCTTAAAATAGGCCTTGATCTCCCTCAGTTCCTTCTTATGGAAATCCTTGGACTGCATGCTTTCCGCCAGGGGAGCCAAGGCCTCTTCCCCCATCTTTCCCAGGTTGAGGGCAGCGGTTTCCCGGATCTTTATGTCGGGATCATCCAGGGAGCCAATGGCGTACTCCATTGCCTCGGATCCCCCGATAAGTCCCAAGGCTTGAAGAGCCTCCCTTCTTACCCGCATGTCCTGGTGCTGGAGGGCTTTCCCAACATACGGAACGGCTTCCTTTTTCCCGATGCGGCCGAGTATATAGACGATATTGCGAACCAAGTACCACCTCTTGTCCTTCAGAAATGGGGTCATCAGTTCGATACTATTCTTGCCCACCTTCGAGAGGGCATCGCAAATGATCCTCCTCGGCTTCGAACTGCTGAGATTGCCCAAGAGCTCACACAGATGGGTAATGGAGTTTCGCTGAAGGAGGAGGAGGTAGTCCAGAGCGCCTTTTATGTCCGAGAACTCATCCTTCTTCGATGATCTCTATTTTCGCCGATTCGCCCGCCTCGATAATCGCCTGCTTGATGAGATTGCTCTGCCACTCCTGAAGCCCTTGAGAATTCAAGAAAATGTACAGGTGCTTCAATACCTGGGTGGCATGGGCAAAGTCTCCCCTGTCCAAGAGTGATTCGATAACTCGGTCTAAGAAGGAGATGATGGCATCAAACCCCTGGGAATCCTTTTCCAGGGCCAAAACCTCGAACAAGGTACCGATGGCATGAAAACAGAACCCCGGCTGTGTCTCGATATCTAACCTCTGTTTCAGCGCCTCCATCTCCTCCGGTTGAACCTGCAGCTGGTCCCTTGAGACCTTCAGACCATCTGCCTCCAGCCGCTGGTGCGGAAACCCTGGATCAAGCCCATGTTCCCTGACCAGTTCCACCCGCTGATAACTCGGCATGGGTTCGGCGTTCAACGCCTTGCGAAAGTCCTCCACATTCTCGGGAAATTCGCCGGCGGATTCCTCCAGGTGAAATTCACCTACCGCGAAATCAATATGTTGGAAATCACGTTCCCACAGAAGGCTGATGATATCATTGTCCAAGGGATTGACCGCACTCGCTCTTGCAATGACGTCCATGAAATCCACCACTTCCCACTCTTGCAATTCCCTCTCGAATCGTATCTGCTCGAGGCCTTCTCGATGGAGGTGAAATGCCAGGCTGGTCTTGGCGTCGGTATTCTCGTAAACGGCTTCGTCCTTATAATAGATCTCGTACTCCCCGATATCCCAGGTAAGGCGGTCGACCCTCTCCAAGAAGAAACGGAATTTATCCATCAATTGGTCTTGTAGTGTCCCCATGGTTGGATCGTCCATGGGATAGGTTTGGTACGCACTGAAGGTTTTGACGAAGTGGTTGGTCAGATCCCTGGCCCAAATGAGTTCGTCTTCCTGTGGGAAGCCGCCCGGGGTTTCGCGAGGGCTTCCTCTTTCCCCTTTCTCCTCAACCATATGGATACCAAGAACTGAGGGACTCCGTACCCCTTATCATGGCTGCATAATGGGCATTTGTCAACCTCAATCTTTAATTTCCTCAATTTTTCCAATTAGTTATAAAACTCCCCGTTGAAAAAAAAGGGGTAAAATGATATCAAGGAGGGGAAATCGACATTCCGGGATGGCGGCTCAATGGGAAAGGATGACCGAGAAAACGGGATTCTCTATATCGTTTCGACCCCCATCGGCAATCTGGATGATATTACGCTGAGGGCCTTACAGATCCTGAGGAATGTTGACCTGATCGCCGCGGAGGATACCCGAAGGACAAGAAAGCTCCTTTCCCACTTCGATATCCATACCCCATTGGTCAGTTATTTCGAAGGTAACGAATTGAGGAGGCTGGATAAGCTCCTATCCCATCTGAGAGGGGGAAAGGAGATAGCCCTCGTATCGGATGCGGGAACCCCCGGGATATCGGACCCCGGATACCGACTCATCCACCATGCCATAGAGAACGGAATTCCGGTCATTCCCATACCGGGGCCCTCGGCTGTCATCGCCGCCCTGAGCGTTTCGGGTCTCCCCACCGATAGTTTCACCTTCATCGGTTTTCTGCCCAGAAAGGGGGGAAAACGCAGGAAGCTCTTGGAAAAACTGAGGGAGCTGGATGATACATCGATCCTCTACGAATCCCCCTATCGCCTGGCGGCGACTCTGGAGGACGTTCTGGGGGCCTGTGGCGATCGGAAGATCGTGGTCACCCGTGAGTTGACTAAGGCCTTCGAGGAGGTAATCCGGGGCAGGATCAGCGATGTTATCGACACCCTAAGCGGCAGGACGATCAAGGGCGAGATTACCATCGTCCTGGCCGGTAAGGGAAGGAAGGAATAGCCAGATTCATAACGTTAACACTTCGATCCAACGAATCCCCCCACGAACCCATTTCCCCCCAATTCATGCGAAACAGGCTAATCGCGCCGAATTACCCCACAACATGGGGAGGAAGAGGGACCAAGGGCTCCTTGGGCTGAGGGGCATGCCGTGAGATTTAATCTCAGATTTCAGCAACGGAAACCCTTTGACGTAGTAGGGCTAGGGCTCAATGCCGTTGATTTCCTCTGCGTCGTCCCAGAATTTCCGGCCTTGGATACCAAAACCGAAATAGTGCGCTACGAAAAACACGGCGGGGGCCAGGTAGCCACGGCCATGGTCGCGTGTTCAATATGGGGCCTGAGGACCAAATATGTGGGCAAAGTGGGGGGAAATGATCTCGGCATCTTCTCCCTGGAGAGCATTGAAGAAACCGGGGTTGATACCTCAAGCGTGACCATTGAAAGGGAAGCCACGAATCAATTTGCCTTCATCCTCATCGATAGAGGATCCGGGGAAAGGACCATCATATGGCATAGGGACAGAAAGCTCCTCTATGAGGAAGGCCAGCTTTCCAAGGAAGATGTATGCCAGGGAAAAATCCTCCATGTGGATGGACACGACATTGAGGCTACCCTAAAAGCCATTGCGTGGGCCAAAGAGGAGGGCATCTTCACGGCCATCGATATCGACAAGGTGGAGAAAAAGACCCCGGAGCTTATCCGGGATGTGGACTTCCTCATCACCTCTTCCACCTTTGGTCCCAGGTTAACGGGAATCGAGGACAGGGAGAAAGCCCTTTTGGCCTTGAAGAGGTACAACAGGGGATTTCTTTGTGCCACCCTGGGGAGGGAGGGGGCCATGGCGGTAGTGGGAGATCGTATTGTCTATTCAAAGGGATTTGAAGTGGAGGCCGTGGATACAACAGGGGCAGGAGATGTCTTCCACGCGGGCTTTGTCTACGGCCTCATCAAAAACTGGGACGTAATGGAAATCCTCCGATTCGCCAATGCGGTGGCAGCCCTGAAGTGCACCCGAATGGGGGGGAGATCGGTCCCCGCCCTCGAGGAGGTGGATTCCTTCCTGAGGGCTTTGGCCAACACCTCCGGCTAGACATTTCCATGGGGGATGTGTACGTCCGGTGCGATGCACCTATCGATTTCATGGCCGGCTTCTGACCGGATAACGCCAAAAGGCCATCCCCTTCAAATCCGCAAGAAACTTGGCGAACTAAGGTTTCAGCCTTCGGTGGCGTGGAAGGTTCGCGACTCTCAAAAAATGGATTGACAGGGTGCCCTCAGTTTGCCCATAATGGAATGGGCAACAGACGTGGAGCTGTCACCCAACAAGTGTTCTGTTGGGTTATGCCTTGAAAGCAATCTGATTTTACTCCCTGAGATACTGGTTGGTTTGGATACGGAGGCGAATATGGAAGAAGCGAAGGAATACGCAGGTCCAGAAAGGAGGGCACACCCCCGATTTGGTATAACCTTTCCCGCTTTTCTCAGACTCACGGTGATGAAAGAGGGGAATCCTACTATATTGGAATTAAGTGGACAGACCGCTGACATCTCGCTGGAGGGGATCAAGCTCTCAATACCCGAGCAACCCGAAGCTTTCCCGGCCCTTGATGATGCAAAGGAGGGGCGAGGGGTGGATGTGGGAGTCGAAATCGTCACGGAGAAGAAGAGGATTAAGGCCGTTGGCGATATCCGGTGGTTCAAGGCCGAGCCATCGCAGGAGATCGCCGTTGGTATCCTTCTCAAGGGAATGGGGAGAGAGGATAGGAAGATATGGGAGGAATTGGTCAAATCCCTTGCCCTATCTCTATAGGAACCTTCCTGCCATCGAATAGCACATTGAATAGCCGAGTCAACTACAATCCGTAAAGCTCCAGCAGGCCGTGGAGTTGACAAACCGTGGGGAATTAAGGAAAATAAAACGTATATTATCGTTGCATAATAGTCCGGGTGGCACCTGAACGGGAAAAGGGCATGGATTCCAGGGGAAGGCTAAAGATTGGGCTCATTTTCACGGGCCAGGGATTTCAGCGTATCGGTATGTACAGGGATCTCTATGAGGAATATCCGGAGTTCAGGGAGACCTTCGAGGAGGCCAACGGTGTCCTCAGCTACAAATTGCAGGATATCTGCTTCAAACAGACCTTTATGACCCGCATTGAGACGAAGCTGGAGCATATCTCTGAGAAAGCGGGAAGTTTCTTCGAGGAGATGATCAAGGTTCCCAAGATCCATCAGACCATCTTCACACAACCCATCATCTGTGCCGGGGATATTGAGGGTGCTACTGAAGGAAGTCCCGCGACTGGACTATCACGTTCTTGCCGGGCATAGTTTGGGCGAATATCCCGCGATCATCGCCGCCGGTGCCTTGAGCTTCAAGGATGGGATGAAGGTGGTTAAGAAGAGGGGCGAGTACATGCATGAGGCCTCCAAGAACATAGACTCCGGGTTGACTGCTATTGTGAGCAAGCACTCAAGTATTCCCAAGAGTTATATCGAAAGGCTATGCAGCAAATATTACGTCAATCTTGCCTTGCACAATTCGGACTCAGTTTACGTGATCGGGGGGTTGAACCACAACCTGAAGAAAATGGCCGAGGAGGTCAAACGGAAGAAACGATTTACGCCTCTACCAGTCCAGGTGAGCGGCGCGTTCCATACGTACCTGATGCAGCCCGCCGCAGTGAAACTCAAAAAGGATCTGGAGCGCCTTCCGTTCAAGCCAACCCACACCCCTATCCTTGCCAATACCACCTCCGATGCCATATCCGATCCCAAACACATCAGGACCGAGGCATATCAGCAGCTCACCCGGACGGTAATCTGGAGGGATATCCTGTGGAAGATGTATGAGTCGGGGATTAACCTCATCATCGAATTGGGCTTGGGATCCACCCAGAGGGGAAATGAATCGGCCTTAAGCAAATACACCAAACAGACATATCCCGCCAATCAACTGCCCGAGATCTTGACCATCGAGGACAAACCCTCCCTCGATAGGACCAAAGAGAGGTTGAAGAAACTGGGGTTCTAACCCATTCCTCTTCTAGGAACCGCTCCATTTTCCTGGGGTTCCCCTCGATCCCGCATCGGGGACGGAAATTGGGCCTTTGAAGGGGCCAGGGGATTCTTTCATCGGAGGAAAGAAAATGGCGGAGGAGTACAAAAAGTTCAAGGCTGCCGCGGTTCAGGCATCCCCCGTATTTCCCATGAACACGAGGGCCACCGTTGATAAGGCCTGTGCTTTGATAGCAGAAGCCGGCAAAAACGGTGCCCAACTGGTTGTATTTCCGGAGACGTTTGTTCCCCTGTACCCCAATTGGTCCATCGATCTGCAAAATCCCACCGAATGGGCTCAAAACCTCTTCCACCTGACAAGGGAGGCCATCGAGATTCCGGGCCACGAAACCGAACTATTGGGGAAGGCCGCAAAGAAAGCCGGCGTTTACCTCTGTCTCGGCGTAAATGAAAAAGTGAAGAACTATGATGGGATGCTCTTCAATTCGCTGCTCTTCATGGGCCCCGATGGTCAGGTGATGGGGAGGCATAGAAAACTCCTCCCTTCTAATCGAGAGAAGGTCTTCTGGCATCGGGGAGATGGGGCTGATATTAAGAGCGTTTATGAGACCGAGTTGGGGAGGGTGGGCGGACTGATTTGTTACGAACACCTCCAACCTTTGCTGAAATATGCCCTGTACGCCCAGGGGGAACAGGTCCATTGCGCGTGTTGGCCAGGATGGCCTCACTACCCTTCTCCAGGTCGGAGCAACAAGCACGTGATCGATGTGGTCACCCGTTCCTACGCCCTCGAAGGGCAATGCTTTGTCGTTCTCTCGTCCCTCTACGTGCCAGAAGGTCTAGGGCAAAAGGCGGGGTTGGGAAATGCAGCCTGGGTCTTCTTCGGCGGAAGCGGTATCATAAACCCCTCAGGGGAATACCTGGCAGGGCCCGTCTATGACCAAGAGGATATCCTCTATGCGGATATCGATCTGAGTCTCATACCCATGAGAAAAGCGGCCGTTGATACTACGGGAAGGGATACCAGGTGGGATATCTTGAGCCTCAACATACATGACGGTGCGTATGTTCCGTACAGGAGGCTTGGTCAGGGTGAGATGATCGAGGGAAAGACGCCCAGTGCAACGGCCGATTTGATGGGTTCCATGGAGAGAATGACCGCTACATTTGATGACTTAGTAAGGAGAATGGACGATAGTATTGAAACGGGTAAAAAACGCAAGAAGTGATGTTCTGAGGGCCAATGTATCAGGCGGTTTACCTAAAATCTTTTCCACCCCAGCCGCTACGCAAGTTATTCCTTAACCTCGGTTTCACCCTCCAACTGCAGCACCGCACGACCAATCGCCCTTAACCTCAACCTCAGCCCTCAACAGCAGCACTGCAACACCGCAGCACCATCTTGCCTCTCCCCCCTCGCCCCATGGTCCTTTCAACCGCAGAACTGCACAACTGCAGCACCTTCCCATCGCAACACTACAACACCGCAGCACCAAATTGGCGTGCTGCAGTGCTGCGGTCATGCGCTCGGGCGGCACGCATTCAATTTGGGGTGTATGCAAAACTGCAGCATGAATCGACTACCGCTTCATGTTTTTCAATTCCGTCCACACGGTCCGAAATTTCCCGCTCACCGGATCGCGCAGAGGCGGCTCTTGGGCCTTTTCAATCCTTACCCAGGGCAAACCCTGCGCCGACAAGTAGTCCCGCATTCGACAAGCCACCATTTCCCAAACCTCCGCGCTATCGAACCCAGGAGTCACTTCGAGCCGCACAGTCAGGACTTCCGGGGCCGTCTGAATGATCTGCCCGCATCTCACCCCTGCCGTCCCATCGACTACATTCGCCAGGGCCCTCGGTGGAAGCTTTATCGCCTCACCGCCCGGTGCAGAGAAGGATAAGATCTCGTCGAGCCGTCCCTCCACCCGGATAGCCGGCAGCACACTCCCGCAGGGACATGGATCAGGACTCAGGGTAATGCTGTCTCCCAGGTCGTAACGAATGATCGGCTGCACCCGATTGACTAGATTGGTCAGCAAAACGGTGCGAGAAGCCTGACCTGGTGGCACCGGCTCATACTGTGTATCAACCGGCTCCAAAATCACCCAGTCGGAGTTCACGTGGAGTTGCCCTTCACTGCAATCGAAGGCAATGCCCATGAATTCCGACGCGGCGTAAGCATTCCGCACACGGCAATTGAAGGCCGCGGCAATCTGATCACGGGCTGCCTCACTGAGCCACTCGGCTAAGGTTGCCACGAAGAGTGGCTTAATCTTCAATATGCCATATCTCTGCTCATTTGCCAGCAGGGCCAACACCGTGGGAAAGCTCACCAAGAATTCCGGTTGCAAGGCATTGAGTTCCTTCACCAATTCGGAAAGGGGAGTCATCACGGAAAAGGCCCTATTGTTCTTGGAGAGCCGGGGATAGTGCCTGCGGTAGAGTCCCCTCACAGCAGGGCCAACATAGTGTCCCCCAGTTCTGATCACAGTTACCCCCCGATCGCCCCGCCTCAGGCAGGTCAATCCCTCCCTGGGAGTCATCCAGACCATGATCCCCCTTACCATGGCCAAAGTCGCATACACTCGCAGAGCATCGCGGTCGTGTACGAAGATGCCATGCCTCCCAGTGACGCCCGAAGAGGTCCAGACCGCGTATCGACCTAGATAGAGATCGCCAACGCGTGTTTTGTCGACCATGAAGGCCTCCACGCCGGACCTGGTCACGGCCGGGTCAGTTACCCAGTCGTCGAAGTTCGCCATCAGATCCTGCTTTGTAACGCGGGGTAGATTCTGGAGATCATCGATGGGAAACGCTACCCGCTCATAGAGCCTCCTGTAGAAGGCGGAATGGACCCTAGCGAATTCGACAAGGTCTCGCAGCCGTTTTTGTTGGCGCGCTCTAATGGCCGAATTCTTGCCGCGCTTGGTCCGCCGCACATCCCAGGCAAGCCCCAGTAATTTCCAGTGCTTCATCATAAAGCGGATTACGTGGGTCATGCTCTATTACCCGGGTATGGAGAAAAGGGGCACGGTGAATTTCGGGCCCCCCGTAGAAATCTGGTAGGAGTGCTATCGAGATCTGCTCGGGTGAAGCGAAATATCCTCGTCGTTTTGGGGATTGCGGCTTGTCCTCTCCCATTCTCCGGTGGCCGACAAGCGGGGTCTAACCCGTTATTCTAAGGCCGTATTCCCTTTCCACCAGTTGAATCACCTGATCAATGGGTAACCCTTGCCTCAGCTTCTCCCGGATGAATACCTTCTCCTCTCTTGCTCCCCTCGGCATGTCGCAATCGCATTCTATCAAGGGAAGCTCTCCACACCCGCCGCAGGCACATCTGAAGTTTGACGCGACGAGCTGGACTCTCTTTTCCATCGAATCACCCGTCAACAACGATACCTCGGACATTTTCTGCCCTTGTCGGACGTCCGGATTGCGGTAAAGGGCCACTTTAACCGCGAGCCCAACTGAAAAAATCAAGGCGAGAATGGCAACAATCATCCAAGAGGATGGCTCCCTTCTTTTTGAGCCCGCCTTCTCTTTGCCTCTCCCAGGTAAGGACCCGACGAGGACATTCCCGCATTGGCCACAATAATGAGCCTCCAATTCGTTGAACCTGCCACATTTTCGACACTTCCTTCTCGTCTCCTTCCTCCGTTTGCCGCCCATCTCCAAGCTTCCTCCTCTCGTTCTACTCCTTCCTCCTCTTAAATCCTAAGGCGGCTGTCACGCTCTGTTCAAGGGATGGCCCGTTTAAAACACATTCGCTCAGTCCATTGCTGCGAAAGGGAGCGTTCCAGCGACACTATCCAATGATGAGTTCCTCGCTCTGGCTGCGGGAGCTGAACCTGGATTTCATGGGTATCCCTTCGACCACGGCTATGGCCACTGCTACCTTTATTGAGGTTATGGTTCCCTCAGTCAGGTGCCCACCCAACGTAACCACGGTGTCCCCACTCACCGTGGAGGCCGAGAAATGGGCATGGATATTGGGCTCTCCATCTTCCTTGGGGGAAACGTGGCCGGTCAGGGAAACCAGCTCAAGGGGTTGGTTTATCTCAAGATAGAGCCGATCCTTATCGGTCACGGGGAATTCCCGGGGAAATTCCCTTAAGTTCCTGAAAACTGCACTCTGTAAAGCTCCCACCCCCGTAATGAATATTCCTTTCTCTATTCCTTCTCTCCGCACTACCTCCCTAATTCCCTCCAACAAGCTCACACCACCCTTAATCCTGGCAACAACGATCCTCTGGATAGAACCAGAGCCCCATCCTTCCAACTGAGATTCTTCCATGAATGCCTCCTTTCATCTACCTCCGCTATCAGCCGGTTTTTCCATTTTTGGTCACCCGAACCGCAGGGGCTTTTGTTGAGCTAATCATACCAAAAGGGGTCACAATCCACAAGGAAGCAGCATTCCCATCATCAGCAGGACCGCGAAACCGTATCAATACCAGAGTTTCCTGAGTTTTCCATCTAGTTTTCTTATAATCTATTGGTTTAACATGGAAATATGCTTTTCAAAAGTGAACATACTTATTTCCCCCCTCATATGCTTCCGAAGTAACCCGAGATCTCCGGAAAAGTCGCTCCTCGCCGCTCAACATATTTTTTCGACCATTCCATCGTTTACGCCACCCTTAACGCATAACTGGATTTGCAGCCGCTCCGATTGCCTGGTAATGGTTGCCGAAAAAATATAAATTCGCGCTCAGAGCTCCTTTTCCGAATTCCCAGGTGTCTGAATTTTGCTCGTGCACAACCGCTATCCCCAAAAACTCAGGAAACTCCGGTATCAATATCATCGAGAGAGCTATAATTTTCCGGTATCGTTTGATATAGTGTTCTTATCTCATCTCCAATTATGATGGTCTCGTAAAAAGTCAAAATCCGATGGCAAAGTAAAAAGCTCCAAATTCAAGGCGCGCAAATCCTGAGGAATGAGGCGTACTTACAGTACGCTGC
>SMTZ1_10006627_pt1 | contig 11641 bp, 10 predicted proteins | sample DeeMarSWOR136_30_FD_25667 | JGI IMG/M metagenome (IMG submission 25667)
CTCTGTCAACACCAGTTTCGGCATAAGTTAATTTCTTTGGCATATAGTTCACGCTAAAATTAAGAATGCTAACGTTTTATTTAACTTTGGAATTTAACAAAAATGAAGTTTTCCACAAGTCATAAAAACTAAAGAAGGGAAGATAGCTGAATCCAGGTGATTGTTGCTTGGTAGGGACGGAAGAAGATCTTTCAGCATATATTGCCTATCATTCCAACATATCGAATAATCTTGCACTCATAAGTGGCTTCATTTTCACAGCAATTGTGCTCCTTCTGACTTTGCTTCCACACCCAAGTCAACCTCTAGTTCAACTGACTTTTTTCATTCTGCTGGCTGTTTTTAACCTGATAGTTTTCCAGCTTTTTGGTGAAGAAGCGTTATTAGGTTATTGTGTGAAGATTGCTCCAAAACTGCCAGAAGGGCATCCGACTAGAATCATAAATGTATTATCCCCTCTTGTTTGGATTTTACTAGGGATAGTTGTTGTGATGATGTTTCTTGTTTTAGAGCTAGTCTACCTTGCCTTAGCTTCAGCAGTTATGACAGCAATGGCAGATTTGCTTGGATATTGCAAAATTGTGAAACCATTATTACGATGGCAACAGTGGAAAAGAGTAAGCCTGCATGAAGACGAATCAATAGACTAGCTGCACTTCATGCTAACAACATAATCTTACACTATTCGAGATAGCAACACTACTAGCAGCTATAATGTACAGAAGAAAGGCTTCTATGTAACTTTCCAAGAACAGCAGTTATCTTCTTTGGATTATTCTGAACTTGCGTTAAAAACTTTAAACTTAATATTCCTTTATTCCATTTACACAAAGGTGTGCTATTTGAGAATTCTGGCAACGTCTGACTTTCACGGTGATGCCGAAGCTTTTCGAAAAACTGCTCTAAAGGCGAAGCTGCATCACATAGATGTGGTTGTTGTGTGTGGTGATATAACACATTTTGGCTCTCTGCAACAATCCAAAGAACTACTTTCCCCTCTACTTACCATACAATGCCCAGTATTGTTTGTGCCAGGAAACTGTGACCCACCTACCTTGACAGAAGAAAAAATAGAAACAATCGAATCTATCCACGGAAAATGTAAACAAGTCGGCAATGTTAATTTTCTCGGCGTTGGAGGCTCTTCACCAAGCCCCTTCGACACACCCTTCGAACTCACAGAAACAGAAATTGCTCATATCTTGGAACAAGGTTTCAACTCTTGTCAATCCAAACGCCAAATAGTTCTGGTTTCACATTCCCCGCCCAAAAACACAAAGGTAGACATAGCATTCACAGGCGAACATGCAGGAAGCATTAGCGTAAGAAAATTCATAGAAATAACAAATCCCACCTTGGTACTGTGCGGTCATATCCACGAAGCAACAGGAACAGACAAAATAAACAACTCCACCATAGTCAACCCAGGACCCGCAAGACACGGACACTACGCACTAATCAACATAAACGCACACAAAAAAATCAAATTAAACAACCTATAACACATCCTTCCGCCCCATTAGAAGCCTATTAGGCTCCAAATAGGAAGGTCTATCTACTGCGCAGAGAACACACACACACTTTAAATCCCCAAAAAACACCATAGCAAATCTCACAACCCCAAAAAGGACAACACAAAAATGAAAACCCAAAGACCAACAATAATAGTCCACGGCGGAGCAGGAGAATGGCCACCAGAAAGACAAAAACCAGGCATCACAGGAGTAAAAAAAGCAGCAAAATCAGGATTCAACATTCTAAAACATAAAGGCAACGCCCTCGACGCCGTAGAAACCGCCGTCATGTCAATGGAAGACGACGAAAATTTCAACGCAGGAATAGGATCATCACTATCCCTCAACAAACACGTTGAAATGGAAGCCTCCATAATGGACGGCAAAACACTATCTGCAGGAGCAACAGGCCTAATAAACAACATCAAACACCCCATACATTTAGCTCGCATAATCATGGAAAACACCGACCACATCTTCATAGTAGGACAAAGCGCAGAAAAACTAGCCAAAACTTTCAACTTAGAACGCAGAAACCCAAACACCAAACTCAGAGAAAAACAATGGCACGAATTAAAAAACAAAATAGACCAAGATAAGCTGAACTATTTACCAAAACTGTCTAAACTACTAAAATCACATCCAAACCTCTTTCATCTCGACACTGTAGGCGCAGTTGCAGTCGACAGAGACGGCAACGTAGCAGCAGCAACCTCAACAGGCGGAATCACGCTAAAAATCCCAGGGCGCATAGGCGACTCTCCTTTAATCGGCTGCGGCAACTACGCTGATAATGAAGCAGGCGCATGCTCAGCTACAGGAATAGGAGAAATAGCAATTAAACTCGTTCTAGCAAAAAACACTTGCGACCTAATACGTACAGGAAAAACACCCCAAAAAGCCACAGAAAACTCAATAAAAGAAGTAAACCGCAGAATACAAAACACCACAAACCAAATGGGCTTAATAGCCATCGACTCTAAAGGCAGAATTGGTGCAACACATAATTCTTATCATATGTGTTGGGCTTACATGGCACCTCAGATGCATGATCCCAAAGCCTTTCTAAAGGCAAAAGCCATGAAGAAAAAACTCTGAGACATTTCTCTTCGTGGTGTTTTCCGTCACATCGTGTAGAATGCTTAAAAATTTGTTTCTGTGTATGAAAACAAAGGAAGCTCTCGGAAATATTCTCGAAACGAAGATGAAAGTTCTTTAATTCTCTACAATCATATCTTGATCGAGTTTAGCTCAACTTTTATTAGTTACCCGTTTTCCATCTATAGAATCACCACTCATTAATGGGCAAGATTATGGTTCGAATTGCAGTGCTCGACGCGGATAGGTGCAAACTTAAACGTTGCGATAGAGAATGTTATCGTTTTTGCCCAAAAGTGAGAAGCAGGATAGAAGCCATAGTTTTTGAAGAAGATAAACCAAGAGTAGTAGAAGCTTTGTGTGTAGGCTGTGGCATCTGCGTCAAAAAGTGTCCTTTTAATGCTCTTACAATAGTAAATCTGCCAGACGAACTTGAAGCAGAATGCAGCTACCGCTTTGGACCAAACACGTTTAAGCTTTTCCGTCTTCCTATTCCATCGGAAGGTGTAGTACTCGGACTGCTGGGTCAAAACGGTATAGGAAAGAGTACTGCAATCAAAATCTTATCTGGAGAAATTAAACTGAATCTTGGAAATTATGCCACCACACCAGATTGGGCAGAAATCATTAAACATTATAGAGGCTCAACTCTTCAAGAATATTTTCTAAGGTTAAGCAAAAGCAATTTGAAAGTTGCACATAAACCACAGTATGTAGACAAGATTCCACAAGTAGTTTCTGGCAAGGTTTATGAAACCTTGGAGAATCTTGATGAAAGAGACAAACTGAAAACACTTGTGGAACAGTTGCAACTTGAACCAGTCTGGAATCGCCCTCTAAATGTCCTAAGTGGTGGCGAGCTTCAACGAGTTGCAGTGGCCGCCGCTATTTGCAGAGAGGCAGATGTATATCTTTTCGATGAGCCCTCAAGTTATTTAGATGTCAAACAACGCCTGGAAGTTGCGCGGACAATACGAAGTCTGAAAAAAGAAGACAAAACGGTTATTGTTGCAGAACATGATCTCGCCATAATCGACTATTTATCAGATCAAATCTGTGTTCTTTACGGAGAACCGGGTGTTTACGGTATAATCTCCCATGTTCATGGGGTACGTGTAGGCATAAATATATATTTGGAAGGATTTATCTCAGACGAAAACATTCGGTTCAGAAAGGAGCCAATAATCTTTCATACTAAACCTCCAACAGTAAGCTGGAGCGTTGGCGAAACGGTGCTAAAATGGGGAAAAATGAAAAAATCTTATGAAGAATTTACACTAAAAGCAGAACCAGGAGAAGTTAAGAAAGGAGAAGTTGTTGGAATTTTGGGTCCCAACGGCATTGGAAAAACAACTTTCGTAAAGCTTTTAACTGGAATTGAGAAACCTGATGAAGGAATTACGTCTACACCTTACGAATTAACAGTAAGTTATAAACCACAATACATCTCTGCAGAGTATGATGGCACCGTAGAAGAACTGTTAAAAACAGTTAAAAAAGAAGATTTTATGGCAAGTTGGTATCACAGTGAAGTTTTGCAACCTCTTAATGTGAAAGGATTGTTGGATCGTGACATGAATCAATTAAGTGGTGGTGAACTTCAACGAGTCGCAATTGCAGCGTGCCTCTCCCGTGAGGCACAATTATACCTGCTAGACGAACCAAGCGCCTATTTGGACGTCGAAGAACGCTTGAACATGGCCCGCACCATTAGAAAAATTATTGAAAATAAGAACGCCGCCGCTTTTGTTGTAGAACATGATGTGGTTGCCCAAGACTTCATTGCTGACCGTTTAATGGTTTTCGATGGGATCCCAGGTATAGAAGGTGTTGCTAATCCCCCAACGACTCTTAGGCAAGGTATGAACGCTTTCCTGAAAAAAATGGAAGTCACTTTTCGGAGAGATCCAACGACAAAGAGACCAAGAGTAAACAAGGAAGGTTCAAGAACTGACAGACATCAACGTAAGATAGGCGAGTACTACTATGTGGCAGAAAAAAGAAGGTGATTTTGCAAAACTGTTTTTAACACTCTCTCTTTATGCTATACTTGGTGATAGCGCGATTGGAAGCACTTTGGACACCATTAATTCTTGTTAACTTGAAAACTTACATGGAGGGTACAGGAGAAAAAGCTTTAGATTTAGCTGAGAAAGCAGAGAAAGTTAGCCGCGAAACAGACGTGTGTATTGGACTTGCTCCCCAATACGTAGACATAGCTCAGCTTGCCAGAACAGTTTCTCTGCCCATTTTTGCTCAACATATTGATCCTATAAATCCAGGCAGCTTTACTGGCTATGTTTTGCCAGAAGCGGTGAAAAAGGCGGGCGTGGTAGGGACGCTTGTTAACCACTCGGAGCGACGTTTAAAATTGGCCGAAATTGACACTGCTGTTAGAAGAATTAAAGAGCTTAATTTAGTTTCAGTGGTCTGCACCAACAACGCAAGTGTAAGTGTCTCTGCTGCTGTATTAAAGCCAGATTTTATAGCAATTGAGCCGCCTGAGCTTATCGGAACCGGCGTACCTGTGTCGAAAGCCAAACCTGAAATTGTCACTGAAACAGTGAAACTTGTTAAGAAAGTGAACTCTGAAGCCGCCGTTCTTTGCGGCGCAGGCATTACAAAAGGTGATGATGTAGCCGCAGCGTTGAAACTTGGCACGGAAGGTGTTCTTGCTGCAAGCGCCATCGTAAAAGCAAAAGACCCATACAAAATACTCTTGGAATTTGCCCAAGCCACAACTACAGTCTAAGGATGCCTAAGTTTGAAAGTTGAAATCGAATGTCTTTCATGTATAATTCACCGCGGCTACTTAGAGATCGCAGAAGCCACGAAAAACCCAGATTTGCAATTCAAAGCAGCATCAGTACTTCTGGAGTACATGTCAAAAGAGTTCAAACCAGACGCAATTGCGGCCATTCTTGGAACAGTGCGCGATCGAATAATCAAGCAGATCTCAGGCAACTTTGATGTCTATGCAGAAAGGAAACGTGCCAGTAATCAAGTGGCTCTAAAGTTGCTTCCTTCGATCAAAAACTTGATCGAAAAAGGAACATCGCGGGAGAAAAAATTCAGAAACGCTTGCTTAGCTGCAATTGTTGGAAACACAATTGAATTTGACATTCCAGGACATGAAGTAAGTTTTGACGGATTGGAGCAAATGATTGCAGATGCCGAAAAAGATTTGGTGATTGATGAGATATCTGAAATTTATGAAGAAGTCAAGAAAGCGAATAACATTCTCTTTTTGACCGATAATGCAGGTGAAATCGTCTTGGACAAACTCTTGATTAGTGAACTAAAAAAATTAGATGCAAAAGTCACTGTAGTTGTAAAGGGTGGTCCCATTTTGAACGATGCTACATTAGAGGACGCTAAAACTGTTAGCATGTATGAGGTAGCAGATGCCATTATCACGACTGGAGCTGACGCCGTTGGGCTGCCGTTGTTAAAAGAACGTTCAGAAGAGTTCACTAAGGCTTGTGATGAAGCTGATTTTGTAATTGCTAAGGGTATGGGATATGCTGAAACGCTTACGGAGATAAAATTGAAACAACCTCTTGCTTTCTTGTTGAGAACTAAGTGTAATCCAGTGGCTAGGTATTTCGGGATTGTGCGAGACAAAAATGTTGCTAAGCTGGTAAAGCCGTAAGGATCAAAGCAGAATGGAAATTAGTTTGCCGAAAATCGAGTTTGGCTGTGACGTTCTCTCTGATTTGGAAAAAGCGATGAGGTTAGAATGGGTTGTGACAAATGGTTTAGGTGGATATATTTCTTCTAGTGTTTTGGGAATCAACACGCGTAAGTATCACGGACTTTTGGTTGCTTCTTTTAATCCTCCCGTTGATAGGAGAGTTGTGCTTTCAAAGCTTGACGAACAGTTACTTGTTAACGGTGAAGTCTATCCTTTAAGTGCCAACGAGTTCAGCCATGGTATATATCCTCAAGGCTACAAACACCTCGAAAGCTTCTCACGCTTTCCATTTCCCACGTTCACTTACAATATAAGAAAAGTAAAACTTCGCAAGAGAATTTTAATGCCTCATCAAAAAAACGCTACAGTGATCTTTTATGAAGTTTCCTCCCCACCCAAGGAAAAAATAACTTTCCAAATCTTTCCCCTCGTCAATTTCAGGCACTTTCACGCAGTCACAGATAAAGACAAGCTTGAAAGTAGTTTCGTTCAAAAAACATCTTTACGGAAAACAAAAATTCAGATAGCTAAGCCTCAATCCACATTGATCATGTCTTCAAGCTCTGGAGATTATATCGTTGAAGGGGAAAAATGGGTTGAAGGCATATTCTTTAGAACAGACAGCTCCCAAGGAACCAGTTGCTTTGACGATTGTTATATACCTGGACGATTTGAAATCAATTTGAAACCCAATAAAAAAACCAAATTTTACATAGTTGCTACGGCCGGCAAAAACACAGAAGATACCGAAAATATTCACTCATTTATCCATAGAAAATCGAAAGCTTTTACTAATTTTTATCAAAAAGAGTCAGATAAATCAGTTAATCTTATAACAAAATTTCACGATCAGCATCCAAACGTAGTCCAGGAAGACTGGTTAAAATGGCTTATTCTAGCTGCCGACTCTTTCATTGTAAACCGCTCATCCACAAAGACGAAAACGGTTATTGCTGGTTACCATTGGTTTGAGGACTGGGGACGCGACTCGCTTATTTCTCTTCCAGGCCTAACTCTTGTCACTGGACGTTTTGCTGGTGCAAGAGAAATTCTGCTGACTTTCAAACACTATTGTAAAGATGGCATCGTTCCAAACCGTTTTCCAGATCAAGCTGGAGAAAACCCAATATACAACACTGTTGATGCTACTCTATGGTATTTCAACGCTGTTCTTCAATATCTGAAATACACAGGAGACTTCAACTTCATTCAACAAAAGCTTTGGACAATGTTGCAGTCTGTAATTAATCATTACATACAAGGAACAATAAACAACATACACGTAGACAATGACGGGTTGATTGTGCATGGACCACAGTTAACGTGGATGGACGCTATGATAGACAACAATCCAGTTACACCTCGAGAAGGCAAAGCAGTTGAAATTCAAGCGCTATGGTACAACGCACTGAAATTCATGGGACTTCTAGCAACTAAGTTCAAGCACGATGATTTAGCTGAAAAGTATCAAGAAGTAGCGGAAAGGGCTAAAAAGAGTTTTGCTGAAAAATTTTGGAACACCCAAAGGCACTACCTTTTCGACGTAATAGATAATGAAAATAAAGATGTTTCACTCAGACCAAATCAAATACTCGCCGTCTCTCTCGACTTTTCTATGCTTGAGAAAGCAAAACAAGCGACAATAATCTCTGTTGTTCAAGAGAAGCTTTGGACCACTTATGGATTGAAAACCGTGTCTGCCGACGACCCAAAATACCGTGGCAAATATTTTGGAAACTGGGCTGAGCGTAACCGTGCCTACCATAACGGTACTGTATGGCCTTGGTTGATTGGACCTTTTGTTACGGCATTCTTAAAAGTAAAGGACTTCAATGCAGAGTGGAGAAGATTTGTCTTTGAAAACTTCCTTCAACCCCTTTTTAAAGAACAAATGTTGCGTGCTGGACTTGGGACTTTAAGTGAAGTTTTTGATGGAAATCCGCCACATTTACCAGGGGGTTGCATCTCTCAGGCATGGAGTGTGGCTGAGCCTTTGAGGGCTTATGTTGAGGATGTGTTGCTTGTGCGGTCGAATTTTGAGAGGAAAGTTCTAGAAAGTTTTTCTAATGAAGGAAACTAAATAAAAAAGGAGAGATATTAGTCTGAAACAATCTAAAATCTCCAGTAGGTCGGAACAAAGTTGACTGATATCTGTCTCATGTTTGAGGTTCATCAACCGCTGCGGTTGAACCGCAATTTCCACCTAGACCTACTGGCAAGATCTACGGTATCTAAGAAAGATCTTTTCGAACTCTACTTTGACAATACTCTTAACGAACACATTTTCAATCGAGCAGCAAGGAAATGCTATCTTCCAGCAAACAATATAATCCTCAACGAGATTAGAAGATTTAAACAAGAAGAGAAACAGTTCAAGATTTCGTATGGAATCTCAGGAGTTTTCATTGAACAATGTCGTCATTGGAATCCAGATCTTCTTGAATCGTTCAAGCAGCTATCACAAACAAGCTGTGTAGAATTCCTAGACGAAACATATTATCATTCTCTCGCCAGCCTCTTTAGCGTCAACCGATCAGAATTTGTTGAGCAAGTTAAAATGCATCGACAACTAATGAAAAACCTCTTTAATTATGAACCAGAAGTTTTTGAAAACACGGAATGCCTCTATAACAATTCTATTGCTAAAACCATTGCAAACATGGGCTATAAGGCAATAGTAACAGAAGGCGTTGAACGCGTCCTCAGTTGGCGAAGCCCAAACTACGTGTATAAAGCAAGAGGTTCTTCTATTCCAGTTTTGCTTCGCAACTATCGCCTTTCAGACGACATTGGCTTCCGCTTCTCTTCAACATGGTGGAACGAATGTCCTTTAACTGCCCAGAAATATGCAAGTTGGCTGGCGGCTATACAAGGACAAACGGTTGTTCTTTTCATCGACTATGAGACTTTTGGGGAGCATCATTGGCCAGAAAGTGGAATTCACGAATTTCTCAAATGGTTGCCGGGTGAAGTACTTAAATGGAAACATTTGCACTGGCGAACTCCTTCCGAAGTTGTACACAACCATCAACCAGTTGGGGAGATTGACGTAGATGACTATAACACTGTTTCGTGGGCTGATCTTGAACGTGACCCAAGTGCGTGGATCAGTAACCCGATGCAGAGAGTTTCTTATGAGTTTTTGAAAGGATTGGAACCCTTTGTAAAGGGTTTAGGAGACAAAGATTGGCTTAGACTTTGGCGCTATTTTCAGATGAGCGACCATTTATATTATATGAGTGTAAAGGGTGGGGGACCTGGTGATGTGCATTCCTACTTTAATCCTTCTGGAAATCCGATTGATGCCTTTGTTTCGTTTTCTAACATAATTTCCGATTTTGAGGCTCGAATCCTGCAGGAGTTGCAGAAACCTGAGCTTGCAGCCAAGTGGATTCTGCGGCGACTGCCCACTGATAAAGGCTTTACTTTCTTTTACGAGTTTGCAAGACCAACTAATGTGACTACTTATGATTTATTCGAGTTTGTAGGTGCACTCAAGAATGTCCCTGTCCAGTCACTTCAATACCATATGGAAAGAGGCGACTTTGAGAGGTGGTTGAGTCAAGTTTTGGGCGACAAGAAGCTTGCGGAAAGAATAAAGTCTGTGGCTGAAGAAAAACTGATTGGTAAAACACTTCAGAAAGAGCTAGTAACAGTTGTGGAAGTTAGAGTGAAACAGCTTGAAGCAATAGTGGCAAAGTGTGATCTATGAAAATATGTTTGCTTTCTTGGGAGTTTCCACCTCGAATTGTTGGAGGCATTGCTCGTCATGTTTTTGGATTAGCGAAAGCATTAGCGAAGATTGAAAATGATGTAGGTGTCGTTACTTTGGATTTTCCTGGAGCGCCAGATTATGAAGAACTTGAGGGATTCAAGGTTTATCGTTCTAAAACCGAAGTTGGACACCCAAACTTCCTCACATGGGCTTTCTTGTTCAATCACTTCTTAGAGAAACAGCTTGCTGCTGCAAACAAAGATTTTGATTTTGATTTAATTCATATTCATGATTGGCTTGTGGCACCTGCTGGAATTGGTTTTAAACATTTTTTGAATAAGCCTTTGGTTTGTACGATGCATAGTACTGAGCATGGGCGGTCGAGTTTACATGGTCCTGATTCCTATATGATTGACGGAATGGAGTGGTGGGCTTGTTTTGAGCCAGCTCGGGTGATTGTGACGAGTAATTCTATGAAGGGTGAGGTTTGTGGTCATTTTCATGTACAAGGAGAAAAAGTGGATGTTATTCCGAATGCGATTGAGGTTGAGAAGTATGCTATTGGGGTTGATCGTTGGGAGGTTAGGAGACGCTTTGGTGTGGGGGACAATGAAAAACTGGTGCTTTGTGTTGGACGTTTAGTGCCGCAGAAGGGAATTGAATACTTGATTCGAGCTATCCCACGTGTCAGCTGGCGTTTTCCTGAGGCAAAGTTTGTTATTGTTGGTGAAGGGTGGATGCGGGGCCACTTGGAATGGTTAGCGAATCAATCTGGTCAGCGTTGGCGGACTAATTTTACTGGGTTCATTTCTGATAATGATTTGGTGGCGTTGACAAAAAGTGCAGATGTGATGGTTGTTCCTTCGGTTTATGAGCCATTTGGGATTGTGGCGTTGGAGGGTATGGCGGCGGGGGTTCCTGTAGTGGCTAGTCAAGTAGGCGGTTTGGCGGAAGTAGTGGAACATGATAAAACTGGCGTTTACGTATATTCTCGTAGTCCTGATTCAATTGCGTGGGGAGTTGAGCGTGTTTTGTCTGATCCTGGTTATAGGGATTGGTTGGTTAAGAATGCGTATGAGACTGTTAAGAGTAGGTTTAGTTGGGAGGCTGTTGCGAGGCAGACTGTTGAGGTTTATAAGAGAGTTTTGGGAGAGGGGTAGGGTATGAGTAGGTATCCTTCTGTTTCGCCTCGTCCAGAATTGCCTGAGGAGTTTCGGTTTTTGTGTATGTTGCATAATGTGGGTGCTATTAACGCTGAAAGGTCGCTTACTGTAGAGGAGATTGTAAAGTGGACAGATAAGGAATTTTTCGTTATCCAGAAGTATTTGCGTAAACTTGAGGAACTTGGTTATGTGCAGTCTGTTGAAAAAGATGGGCTTGATAAGTATCATGTTTCTGTGATGGGCATACGGAAAGTGTTGACTTTGTATAGCTAGTAAGTGATGTGTGCTTTTTCTCTGCGCAATAGATAGACCTTCCTATTTGGAGCCTAATACGAATATTTTTTTTGGGGGAGTGTTATTTTTTGCGCGCGCATTAGTTTATACATGGTGAAAGCATGGAAAACGCTATCAAACCTCTACCAGTTCGGTTTTTTTCTAAGGCGTAAAATTTTAATTA
>SMTZ1_10006629_pt1 | contig 11639 bp, 14 predicted proteins | sample DeeMarSWOR136_30_FD_25667 | JGI IMG/M metagenome (IMG submission 25667)
GCTGTTCTCCGTAGTGGTTAGAGTGTAAGTGTTCGAGAGTGCTAATCGAAATGGCGTAGTCGTACTTCTCTTGCGAGTCGAAATTGAACAAATCGATTCTCATGAATGTGAAGTTTGGGTGTTTTAGTCCATATTGCCGTATGTCAATTCCCCACACGTCATATCCCATTTCTGATAGGACAATAGCGAAATTCGACTCTACGCATCCAACATCAATGACGCTGGCGGGTGGCGGGTTGAGTTTTTCCCACACCCATTGATATTCTGAACGGCGCTCTCCGCTTCGTCCTTTCCACAAGTCCTTGTATGCCTGAGGCATCATCTGTTGTTTCATTTTATCAACTCCTCTAAAAATTTTACAAATCGTTGAGAGCAACGACAATCTGTTGGACCAGCGACCATACTACCGAACTCATGCCTTTCCGTTTTGTATTCGTTTGGGTTGTCGAGCTGCGACAGCACCGCTTTAGGAAGCTCCTTCAGTGTAACTCTCGGTCCTACATCGACCACTCCGTCGTATGTGTGAGCTTTTATTCTCAGAAAGTTATCATAGTCGGGATTGTCGAGAAGAACTAACGGTATATCCATAGCTGCACATTCATAAACTAAACTTCCTGTGTCAGCTACAACAACGTCAGCAATTAAAAATAAATCTACCAATGTGGTTCCTTCAAAGTAGAAACAATCATCGTCTCTTTCTCTAGTATCGTCCATTTGGTGGTAAGAACCAATAACTTGCGCGTCAGGAATATCACGAAGTTTGTTCATTATCTGGTTAATACTCCACTTTCTGGCTTGCTCCTTTTTCCATCCGCTCTTCTTTTTGTATGTCGGTGCGAAGACTATTAGTTTTTTATCGTCTTCAATGTCAAATTCTTCTTTGAGTAATTCTTCAAACGAATCTCTGCGGCTATTGCGAATTGCCCAACTGTCCATCTTTGTCCAGCCAATTCCTCTCACAATTTCATATGGAACGCTTCCTTCGTTCTTGAAGTGGGCTTCTATTTCATCTGCCCAAAAGTCAGACGGAACGACGTAATAATCAGTATTATAAGCTTTTCCCCATCCTTTTGTTGTGCTGACACCGTGATTTGTGTATATTCTTGGATGTACGCCACGATTTCTAGGTATGTCTTGTGTAAAAACACTACAATTTGCGCTCATATCGACGTCATTTTTCGTTACCGAAACATCAAGATTTTTGCTGCGTTTGATTTCGTCACTAAGCGGCACAAGAACTAAGTCGTATGTAGCGAGGTCTCGTATCAAATTGACAACTGGCTTCAGCTTAATCATTTCCATAGATAATTCTATGCTGAAGCAACTTATAAATTTTTTCCAACCTATAGTTTTTCTATGAGGTCTGATACTGTCCGTCGAACTTTACGAACCTGCATGATGAGTTCAGTCTTACGAAGACCTTCGTTGAGGCGGACAATTGCGTTATTCGCTTCTACCGCCAACGAATTAACTATTTTTCGAAGTTCTTCGATGTCTCCTATTAAATTATCTCTTACTTCCTCAATCTCGATTCCATATTTCTTGAGCAGCGGACGAAGTTTCGCTGTCGCTTTTGCGAGAAATGCTTCTTTCGACATATTCACCGGAGTAACGTGCTTTCTTCGCGCCCAAGCATTACGGAGATGAGGAATGTCGACTTTGCCTGATGCGTCTTTGTACGGTAGATGGCGAAGACTTCGAGGAGTTGTTTTCCCGTCTGTTTGTTCTCCGCCCGGTTCGATTACCGCGAAAGCGCTGTCAGGTAAGTCATTGATGTATGCAGTTGTCCATTTGGCTTCTTCAATGAGGTCGTAACTTTCTTCGATTTCAGGCATTTCGTCATAGAATTCGAATTCGTCTGTCATAGCTGTTTCTCCTATTGTAGATGTTCTTTCACCCAATTTCTTGCCTCTTCTGGCGTCCACTTGGACTTCTTGAACCAGAATGCGACAATTTTGGACTTGCCACCTGAAGGACCGATTCCGCCGTCTCCTGATACACCAAAGAACCCGATGATTCCTTTGCTCTCGGAGAGAATTTTACGGAAATATCGGTTATATTTAGTGTGAGAAACTTTGATTTCGAAGTATCCTTCCGGAATAGGCATAATATCCTTATAAAGCACAACGCTTAAGAGTTTTTCCTATAAATTTCTAAAATCTCTTACAGGAATTCTTAAGAGCTGGAACGTATCAAATTAAATGTAGTGACAATATATGACAGATTCTCCGATTGAACCCCATACAAGTCCTTGCCACGAATTGGTTCGTATGTCAGTAATAGTTGAAATGTTGTCCAACGACCTACAACACAAATTCATCGACATTAAAGGTATGTTGGACGAGTGTGAAAGACAACTCATAACCATCGACAAGAAAATAGATACTAACTACGATAAGATAAACACAAACTATCAGGAAATAATTAGGTTACAGACAGAGCAAAAGACGGAAGAGAAAATTAAGGAAAGATTCTCTTCGGATTTGAAATGGAAGATAGGGTTTATCGTAGCGCTCATATTTTCAATTATCAGCACTATCATCGCGATTTTTCTATGATATTGCGGTAATTTTATATAAAAGATAATTTTATAAAGATTAAATATTCACTTAATGTTATGACCGACAATAAACGTTTTATTAACTTAGGTCCATACAAGATTTACGAGGGCACACAGAGTCTACTAACAATTGTTCCCGCTGCCGTAAGAAAAATGTTCGACTTAGAACCGGGCAATAAAGTCAAGATTATTCTCGTTGATGACGGATGGCTGATTATTCCTATCAAGGACGAAAACTAGCTCCACTCAACTAGTGTACGTACAGACGGGTCAGGCATTTGCAACAAATCCTCGAACGCCTTGACGTTGTAGCACGGTGAAATGAGGTCGAGGATTTGCCGAATAATTCTCTTTTCCCAATACCACTTACGACCAGTATAGTGTATCTCAGGTACGTTGTCGTCTATAACAGCTTGCACATCCGTCTTTCGTTTCACTTCTGAAGCGATAACATAGTAAACTCTTTCGCCTTTGAGAATACTGCCGCCACTATCAATAACCTGTCTGGCAGCTTTAATGTGTGGAATATTCGTCTTGTAATCCTTTAGCGATTTCTGCATAGCCTTCGAAATCACCAGCTTGTCGTCGAACTCTCCGTTCGATAATCTATCTCTTATAGTACGCAGATAAACAAGTATTATATCCTCATCTACATATTTCAGAGCCATATCCATCACAGTCTTCATCACACTTCTAAGAAGCTCAAATGAGTCGGCTCTTTCTGTTTGTATCCCCTTTACCTTTTGCTTTCCGTCAAGCGTCATATAATAGTATCGCTTCTTCACGGCTGTATGCACAAACGAGTATGTCTCTTCGTCAATTTTAATATCAAGACCATACTGCGGATGAAGACCATAGGATTCGACGAATTCGTTGAGTTTATCGACGCAAACTTCAATGAAATTGTCTGCTGTCTTGTTAGGTGGTGGTTCAGCGAATACCGAGTCTGTATCTCCGCCGATAACTTTGAACCCCATATCTTGTGCGGTTGTCTTAACCATTTCGATTGTCTTTCTACCCATATCAGTGATTAGAGCTGCTGCTATCTTGTAGTAGACTCTCGCCGAAGTTGAGCCAGCCATACCATAGAAGATGAGTAACTGTTGCTTCGCAAAATACTGTTCGTCGTAACAGACCTGCCACTCAGCGCTACCTTCTTCGTATTGTTCCATTTTTTCTCGATATTCTTCTCTGAGTGCTTCAGATAACTGCAACGCTTCAAGATAATAGTTTCCGTGAACTGCTTGATAGGTCTTCGCGAAGAGAAGATATTTTTCCCAAGGAAATACCTCAGACAGTGTAGTAATTTCTTTGTAAGAGAGATTATTGATTTCATCAGCTAACACGCGTCGCTCTTTACCTTCTGGTCCAATAGGAGCTTTTACATGGTGCGCGTCGAAGAAACGGTAAAGAATCTCCGGGCTTATTAGAAACACTTGCGCTATACGGTTGTACAGCGACTTCAGGTCAGCGATGAACGCATTTCTGTAGCGTCCTGCCGTCGGCTCGATAACGCGTGCCCCCTTGAACTGTCCTTTTTCGCCGCCATATTCTCTGTTTCCTAAGACGTATCTGTCTCTCAACTTGCGAAGCGTTAGAACGTCATTGAAGATTCCTCGGCTTGTTACATCTTGAATGAAGATTCCAGCTCGGTCAGATAGAAGTTGTAAAGTTCGCACGATATTCAGCCCGGGGACACCGCAATCAGGACAGCCGTGTTCAAGGCGATAGATGGCTTCGCTGTGGCTGATGTTCGCCTTCTTGAACGCCTCTGCGTCAGTAATCCAAAGATTGAAGTAGTCTTCGACACTAATGTATTTGAAGCAGTTGCATCCTCTCTCATTAATCTCTCGTTCAGATACTATCGCAAGCTTCTCGCTCGACGGGCGTCGCTGCACCATGCGGAATGCCGCCATGTAGTCGACGAACGGTATAGCTCTCCAGTCGAATTTTATGCCGTGTATTCTGCTGCGTTCCATGAGTGTTTCGAAGTCAAACTCGGCACTCCACGCAAGTGCCACATCATAATTCCATAATAAGCTGATGAGATGAATTATCAGTTGCTTCTCGCTGTTCATCTCCTCATCTAACGCAATGCACCATGTTTCTCCGGTCTGCATATCGACGACAGAGACCGAGAGGATGATGTCCTTGCCGGGCTCTATCTTTCCGTCTCGGTCATCTGTCTCGACATCCACTGCGGCGTATCTGAGTGGTATCTGGCAGTCAATTGGAGTGAAGTTTCCGTCGTGGCACATGAAAATATCTTTCTGTATCATAACGTTGCGGATGAATGGAATGTCAGACAGGTAAGTTTTGATGCCGTCGCTTTCCATGATGTCCCTGAATCGCCCAACTTCTTTGTGGCTGAATACCTCGACTTTTATCGGTGTCTCTTTACCGAGTAGAAAAGGAATTGGATACGGTGTAATTTTGTGGATTCCTCCCATCCAGCTCTTTCGCGCATAAAAATCTTTAATGCCGTCTTCATCACATAGACGAGCGGCAAAGAAAGGATATATTGGTGCGTCATATGTGTTGATTTTCTTTTCTCCATTAGGATAGCGTTCTACTAGGCGCATTAATGGCGCAAGATATTTGCGATGAACTGCCCAACCACCAATGATGCGTCTCACAGAAGTATCCACCATTTCCCATTACCTTTACAACTTTCGTCGCAGATTCCCATCGTTTTCAGCTTCGAACACGACATCGGCTTCATACCGCCGTTGACTTTCTCTCGCGAACGGTCAATCTGATAAATCGTGTACGGTTCCTTGAAATCTTGGTACTTCTTAAAGTATTCGACAATCTGCGAATCCGACAACCCTGCATAGATGGCATCAAGCACGAAAGCCAGTCGCGCAGCGTGTGACGGTTCTTTCTCAGCCATTGCCGTTTCAATACACGGACGAATAGTCCATTTAGTCTTGCCTCTGTATTTAAATTGTTCGGCTCGTTGTTTGTGTGTTACTGTTTCCGCTAACGCAAACCCAACAGCATCCTCAATCACTTCGCGCGGTATGCAGTTATCTTTGCGTCGGTACAAAAGGTCGGGGTTAATTGGTTTGACCATGCGACCCGTCTTTTCATGTAACGAATAAGGGACTCGCGCTTTCCACCTTGGTGATAGCGACCAGCTACGTTCGACAGACGGATACAGCTCACATAGGTCGCCCATGTCGTCGGTTTTTGTTAAGATGCCGATTGTCGCTTCGAGGAGTCGATGACCGAAGTAGTAATCATCGATAGTCTCCATTGGTCGTGAAAGAATGTTTGGCGGAAACCAGAAGTAGAGGTGCGCTCCCTTACTACCGGATATAATTTCCATTCCTTTGATTCCGTACTCGTTCTCGACTCTATGATTCAGAGAAATTGCCTGTGATAACGCTGTCTCTGGAGAACCGGCTTTGTCAAAATCAAAGAATAACTTGTCGAGAACTGAGAGAACGCCTTCCCCGCGAAAAGAGTTGACACTCATGGCGATGTAGTCCTCGTTCTGCACAGACAATACGAGGGCTCGCTTGAATGACAGTTCGTCATGGATGTATTCATGAATGGTGTATTCGTTGCGTACGACGATTTCTCTGCCGTGTCCGCGCTGTCGCCTAAACCAGAGGTCTATCCACTCCTCCGGCACGTCGGCGAACCATTTCTCTACATTGACCATCTAAGTCACAAACTTGTGTTCTATTTTCTTCTTGCCACAATACTTGCACTCTTTGACGAGGTGATAAATGCGGAGACCTGTGCCGAGTTTTTCTGCTAACACAGTATCTTTATCTACAAAGACGCAATCTTCACTCTCGCAACGATGGTCTTTATCGATATGCTTCTGTAGCCCGCCTAAAGTCTTGTAGACTTTACCGCAGTGAGGACAAGTATATTCGGTTTCTTCTGGTTGCGGTGTTTCTTCGTTACTCATCGCTTACTCGAACCCCATATTTGTATAACAAGCCGTCAACTTCTTCGCGTGTCGTGTAGAAGTGCGTCTTGCTTTCTATTCGTTTTCGCTGAATAATTCCCATTCGACGAAGAATGGTGCTGATTTTGGCTGCTCGCCAACTAACCTGATGCGGTGGAAGTTGGAGCTGTGTCAAGACATCTTCTAGACTATACCATGAGCCAGTCTGCTGCACAATAATGTCAAGAACTTGCAGTACCATTTGCTCTTCGTTAATGTTCGTTTCAGCTTCGTTCCGTTCGTTCTGTCGAATCTGTTGAGCAATTCGAATAATCATTTCCATTTCTTTGTCTGTCCCAAACAGATACGTTGCAACGATGAGAGGACGGAACAACTCAAAGTATCTGGCATCAATGCCTTCATACTGGCTCTCAAGCGTCTTGTCAAATAATTCTTTGACCTTGAATCCGTGTAGCATTCGAATGACATACATGCAGTCTCGAAAGAAGCCGTAGTCTTCGATTTTCGCTTTCGGGTAGTCGTTGTTTGCTCTTGGCATGACAAGCGGGATGCTTCTACTTCGAAGCACTCCATATAACCCACTTATACCTGCTATGGCAACAGGGGAATATAAGTCGAACCTCATAAGCTCAAACGAGCCGTCTGTACCGCGTTCCGCTCGCATGACGTATCCTGCATCTCTACTGTAGCTGGCGTTGAGAAGAAGTTTAATTCTCCCTCTCGTTTCTTTATCGTTCAGGTACTCCGCCTCATCTATGCAAAGAGTTGGCTTGACCATTTCCTTGTTGCGGAATAATACTGCTTCCGTTGGGTCAACGAGAAAATCGCCATGATAAGCCATCGCTGCAATACACATCAATGCGCGAGTTTTTCCATTCTCTGAGCTACCTATAATATTGAGTAGTGGAAATGCATCCATCATATCGTAGAAGTAGCTTGCCTCGATAAACCGCTTCATCAAAACTAATTGGTCCTCATCGATGAATAAATGTTTCCGTAACGCGGTGTCCACAAGCGAATCTACATTTCGAAGCATCTCTTTGTTTAGCGTTATGTCTTTGCCACTCTGTATTATCGCTTTCGGAACATTTTTTGACGGCAACGTTGTCATTCTCGGAGAAGGGAACATACCTGAGATAATTAATCCGTCAATTTCCATTCCGTCGCGATAAGGTTTAATCCCGAATCCTTCTGTCGTCCTTATCATCACGGCTCTTCCAAGAGTTACTTGTTGCCGAATCTGCGGGACATAAATAGGCTCAATAATCGCACTCTCGTAGAAACCACTTGGCTTAACGTACGTCGTTATCTTTGCATCGAGGTCGATTTCAGGTTCTTCCTCTTCCCATTCGTGTTGCTGAAGCTCTATTGCAATCTCCGTCATGTACATCTCAAACGCCGCTTCAGACATAATAAGTTCTGTCCCGACGTTACATGCTGCAATGTAGAACGTTTTGAAAATACTACTTCTAGAACTGGAAATGACGTGTAGTCTTCCAACTTCATAATCAAACGTCGGCGTTATTAGCGTCCATTCGTCGATGTCTCCGTTGTATCTAGTTAAACCTAAACGTAGAATCACTTTTCGTTTAACAAGCGGAATAATAGCTATACCTATTCTTGGGAGAGACGAATGTTTGGCGATTAAACCGCCGTTATGTTTTTCAATTTTAACGCTCAACTATAGCCACTCTGTTACGCCGCTTGGTTTGTATGTTGGATTTCCTTCTGATGACTTTGTGAATCCAGTATCGCCTATAACCACCCACATCGCTGCCGATTTATCCGGCTTAAAGTTGTGTCGCATACGTTGAAACAGCCGGTGGTCAACCCACCCTACTCGTTCGTCGACCCACGACTTCTTAAGTATTCTGATGACGTTCTTTGACGCAAATTTCACTGAGCGTCCACCACGAAGCTTAACTTGCCCCTCTTCGCCGCCAGAGTGATGAATAGCTACGATAGCGGTATTCAGTGCGCTGTTTACGCTGTTCACGCGAAGAAGCAACGCTTGAGATGCTTCGTGACGCGCTAGTAAGTTCACCCGACCACCAATCTCGAATAGTTCGGCAATTGCTGAAATCGAGTCGAAAACGATAAAGCCAACTCCGTAATCATTAACGAACTTGTACATTTCGCTTGTCAACGGACTTTCGACTACTACGTCTTCTTCGTTAGATTGCGAGAGACGTGCAGTTAGCATTCCTTTCTCACTCTTTTGAATGTTTATTGGGACGCCGTAGAGAAGCAACGCGTCGATTGGGTCGGCGATTTTCATAACGAAAACTCCCTTCCCTTTGATTTTGTGCCTGTCTTCGCGCACCAACATATATCGGGCTATTCGTTTTCCTTCTGGAACATATTCGTCCCATTTGTATATGACTTCGGGGTCATAGAGGTCTAAGTAGATTTGCGTTGGGTTATAGATGACGCCGAACATTTTGATTGCCGATTCGTGAGCTTTATTGTAATCTTTAATGAATCGGTGTAAATCAACAAACGTAACGTTCGGGTCAGTCGTTATGTACGCAGCATTCTCTTCGTTGAGGCGAACATGGTCGCAAGCAGCCTGCATCCCGAAGACAGTTTTCCCTGCTCCAGCATCACCGTAGATTGCTGTTGTCGCGCAACGCTCAAACCCTCCAAAGAATTCAGTCATTGGTGGGGTCTCTGTTTTAACGTAGAAACTATCAATTTTCATCTATATTCACTTCTCTTTCGACACACTTTCTTATAAAGCTTACCATTTGTTCATTACTCTGTCTAGTTAATAAAACGGAAATTAAATGAGAACAGAAAATTTCAGGATTTACCGCGAACGCTCGGCACGTACACATAAACGCGCCATCACTTCGAAACGCTGGCATATAAGGCAGTAACCCTTTGTCTCCACGTTTCCATCGGCTAACTTCGCCCCAAATGAAGTCTTTTGTCTCATACACATTTACCAGACGTTTTCGCGCGAGTATCACTCCAGCTCTATTAAGACGACTTTGTGTTATTAGTTTCTCTTTGAGTTTACGAACGATTTCCGGTGTAAGCCCCATATTCTTTGTCCCTCAATATACGCTTTTGCCGCAACCTCTTGCGTTGGTCTTTGAAGGTATAGAATCGGAGAAACGTCTCAACGTCCTCGCCGCTTATCTGAAGAATCCATTCATGGCGTGACCTACGTTTGTACCATTTCGGGCTAACGCCGATGTTCGTTAAGAGAACGTCCATTAGATGTATCTCAGTGGAGTCGTAGAAGAAGCCGTTAACAACAGGACGTTTCCATTTGTCCTCAGTCCAAATTACTCTTGGATTGAGTTTCTCGAAAACGTCTGTAACTTTCATTTGTCGTCACTACGATTTGATGCTGTGTATTGCCAGATTATAGGCGGATAGTATGGATAGTATGGCGGGCAATAAGGATAATATCCGTCTTCGGGAACAACAACCCAACCTTTACCTTCACATCCATGACACGCCTTTTTGTTCGACGTCGCTGACGTTGTATCAGTATCGTAGACTTCGGTGTATCCTGCTCCTTTACAAACAGGACATATTACTGCTTTAGCCATTTAGATTCTCTCCTTCTCATAGTAAAGTCGGTGTTTACCAGCGTCAAACCATAAGCGATAATAGCCGCAATCAGGATGCTCCATACTCCGTTTGACTGCGTATCTTGGGTCTTTGAGGAATCCACCTGTTCGAAACCCGTAGATGATTCGCTCCGATACTCTTCCTTCTTCGTCGATATATCGGCAAAGGTAGTCTTTGTCGTATAGCCGGTGAATGTGTGCAATAGCGACAAAATCCCCGAGCATTCGTTTCTTCTCAATTTCTTTGCGAAGATTGTATTCTGGATTTTGACTTCCTCCGGAACCATGAATCACGTAACCTGTGTAAATTTCTTCATCGCCGTTGTCGTTATAGATGATAAACCGGAGCCACGTTGATACAGGAACAAAAGGAACATCGAGGACTTCTGCTATCCTGTCAAGCGGGTTCTCTTCTACTCTGTCATACGAGCGGTCTTCGTGATTTCCAGCAATGAGACATACGATACGGTCTTTGTGTGGTTTGAGAATCTTCGTTAGTTCCTCTCGTTGCTGTTTCGGGGAGAGACCCTGTTCCCACATGACACCTTTGTTCGTCATATGAGAAGGAATATCATATTCCATCATGTCTCCAAAGAACACAATTCTTGCTCCGACTTTGGCGCTCTCGTCAAGAACACGCTTGAAATCTTCAACTTCTTTTCTTTGTGTATTGTAGCCGAAGTGCAAATCTCCGACTAGCCAGACTTCTTCTTTTTCATGCATAATAACGTCAAGCGCTTGTTCGCCTATTTTCCAACCTTCGTGTATTTTGTAAGGCATATTTGTTCACGTAATTTCTTACCTTGCTTCTATTTAAATCCTTCTATGAGTTATTCTCGTTCAAATTTTGCTGTAAGAAGCTCTCGCCACTTTTCTACGGTTTTTTCGCCGATTCCGGGGATTCCGGCAACTGATTGTGGTGCATCTATGATTGCGCGTATGACATTAGGTACGGTTTGATACTCCTCCAACAACCTCACTGCTGTTTTAGGTCCAGTGAATCCTTCGAGTATGTATTGTAACTTCTCGTTTGTACGGCTCATCCGTGTTCCTAGCCTCAGTTTCCTGATGCCGTCTTCCACACTCATCTTAACATCCTTTTTGGCGATGTACTTGACGAGGCTTACCGTCCATTCGACGTCTTTGAAGTTAACGAATGAGAATCCGTAACGATAAATGATACTCGCAATTTGTCCCTGAACTTGAGGTAATGTTATTGGGTTTGCTCTTCGCGCAACCCTGTTCACTTTTGCGATAGCAGCGCCTATATTTCCTTCAACTGCCACTACACAAGCAGTGTCTTCTATCCGCTGCATTCGTTCTAATTGGTCTTTCAAGTGACCAGAGTCCATACTTGCGATGAAATCTTCAGCCGTCTTTCGTTCAATAAGGACACTGCCTAGTTCTCCAACTACGAGAACGTCGCCGATGGGAAGCGGTCCCTGTCCGACGTTTTCTTTCAGCGCCGTTTTGATGAGCATAAATAACCCCGTCTCGCCGGAATCAACTACCACGTTCATTTGTATTGCTCCAGTATCGAACTAATTTAATGGCGTCTTTTACTCCCGAT
>SMTZ1_10006630_pt1 | contig 11639 bp, 7 predicted proteins | sample DeeMarSWOR136_30_FD_25667 | JGI IMG/M metagenome (IMG submission 25667)
TATTAAATATGCTTTTGGAAAATCAAACGGTTTGCGTCTTTTCTTACAATGGCACCAAACTTGATTTCATCCTTTCGGCGGTGACGTTTCTGGAAGCTACAGCAGATATTAACTTTTAGTATTTTACCTCAACTCAAGAATTTTTTGAAGAACAGGATAAAAAAGAAAATCGAAAATCATAATAGTTTACTCCCTGATTTCAGTTTGAGAATTACATTTTCTTTGGAATTTGCTTGTGGTTTTTTTGATGTACACTTTGCTCTTGAATTACCAGGTGAATAAGCAGATCGCATCCAGTAATCTTGCTGATATCTGCGAGATGGGTATTACAAAAATAATGTTATTTATATAAATATAGCTGTTGCTTTCTGATAAGTGATAATTTAATTTTAGGTAAAATTACGATATACTCATTTTTTTCATACCTTTAGTGAAAATCTACCTCAAAGGATTGAGCTGAAAAATGAAATCAGCTTCAATGTTTTATATTTTCATCATTTGATTACAATTTTCGATTACAACTGACCATACTAATATGAAGTATTTCGATTAGAAACCAGAAATATACATAGTCATTACTAATTTATCTTATTCTCAAAATAATAACCAAGGAGGCAAAAATGAAAAGAGAAATGACTTTGTTGATGGTACTTTTTGTGTTGTTTTTTACTACACTAGCAGTAGGGCAGGTCAGTGTTGGTTTCTTAGGTGGTGTAAATATTGGTACCTTGAGTGGTGAAGATGAAACAGGGGAGAAAATCGATTTTGAGAGCCGCACGGGATTTGCCGGAGGTGGTCTTCTGGATGTGATATTAACCCCTAATCTATCACTGTCTTTTCAACCCATGTACATTCAAAAAGGAGCGAAGAGTACAGAAGAAGATGTTGAAGGAACCTGGAAAAGTGCCTATCTGGAAGTTCCTGTCTTATTGAAAATTGGTTTTGGGACTGGCAGTACCAAACCTTATCTCTTTGGAGGTGGCAGTTTCGGTTTTCTTATGAGTTCTGAGCTGGGTGCTAGTTATGGAGCATTATCTGCGGATATTGATGTGAAGGACTTAATGAAAAGTACCGATATGAGTGGGGTATTAGGCGGTGGTGTTATGTTTCAACTTGAAAAAGTCAGCCTTTTTGTTGATGCCCGTTATAGTCTTGGCCTAACCGATGTTGTCGAAGGTGGTACCGTAGAGTTTCAAGGGGTGGAATTAGAAATGGGTGATGCAAATATAAAAACAAGAGGTATACAGATTTTTGGAGGTATCATTATTCCACTTGGACAATAAATGATAATCGAGCTTTAACTTAAACCGGTGACAAATTATCACCGGTTTTTTTGTATATACATTCGATATAAAAATTTGTATTGCTCTGTTGTGTCAATAAAATTAAAAGGATAAAAAATTGATGTTATAAGTAATTTATTTTGTTTGTTTTACTAGGCTGTTCTTTCCCTTACTCCTTATATACTGTTTCAGGGAATCGATTATTTTCTTGACATCAGCAAATGGAATGAATTAATTCGGGTAGACTATGAATTAAAGTGAAGGATTATATTATGCTGATAATTTTGGCATATATCGGTGCAAGTCTGCTGGTTGGATTTCTTCTGGCCTGGCTCATCCAGCAATTGCGGTTGAATTCCCAGATTGAGACATTAAAAATTGAAAATGTGCAGTTAAAGAAGGATCTGGAGGCAGACGCAGAACGAATGAAGTGGTTGGAATTAACCCAGGAAAAATTGAAAGAGACCTTCAAAGCTTTGTCAGCTGATCTGTTAAACGCCAATGCCACCCAATTTTTAAGCCAGGCGAAAGAGAAATTAGGAGAGGTACTGGATCTGCAGAAAAAAGACTGGGGACTTCAGAAGGAAGAATTCAGACACCTGGTTGACCCTTTGACCAAAAATTTATCTGAATTGGATAAACAGATTCAGGAAATGGAACAAAGAAGGGAGGGGGCTTATCGGGCCCTGATTCAACAGGTAACCCAGTTGGGACTCTCTCATCAGGAATTGCAGAAAACCACCATTAGTCTAACTCAGGCATTAAAATCGTCGACTGTTAGAGGGCGTTGGGGGGAGGTACAATTACGTCGTATCGCTGAGATGGCCGGGATGATTTCTCGGGTCGATTTTAGTGAGCAGGTTTCGGTTGATGAGGGTCGTCCGGATATGGTGGTCCATCTGCCCAATGAAGGGATTATCCCGGTCGATTCTAAAGTCCCCATGGCTGCTTACCTGGAATCACAGGAGTTGCAGGACGAGGATCTTCGCCGAAAAAAATTGGATGATCATGCCAAATCCATGCGACAGCACATGAAATCCCTTTCACAAAAGGCTTACTGGTCTCAATTTAACCGCTCTCCAGAATTTGTGGTTATGGTGGTACCTTATGATTCAGGTCTGACAGCAGCATTTGAAAGAGATGGAAAACTGCTGGAGGATGCCCTGGCTAATAAGGTATTAATCGTGTCGCCAGTCTCGCTGTTGGCGTTGCTCAAGGTTATTGCCTATGGTTGGCTCCAGTTGCAGTTGGCAGAAAATGCTCAGAAGATTGCCGAACTGGGGAAAGAATTATACAACCGTTTCGTAAGGTTTGGGAATCATTTCAGTGATATGGGTAAAAGATTGAATATGACAGTGCATGCTTATAATCGAGCAGTTGGATCCATGGAAAGCCGAATTTTGCCATCAATACAGAGACTGAAGGAAATGGGAGCAGGAACTGAAGAAATTCCGGAACTTTCACGCATTGATTCGCAATCCCGTGAATTAACCTCGGCTGATGATTCTGATGAAGAGGATATCTGAGTTCACCTATTTAAATCAATTGACGAATATATTTTACTATAAATTACTCGTGATACAAAATTATGATACTGAATAACAAGCAAGCTGAAGACTTACTTTTTATTGGTAGAGTTGAATAAAGGAAGCACCTCGAGTAAAATGTCTAAAATCATTATTGGCATTCATGGATTAGGAAATAAACCGCCTCAAAAATTACTTAAAAGATGGTGGTTTCAGGCGATTAAGGAAGGACTGAAAACCATTCGACATCCTGACACTCATTTTCATTTTGAACTGGTCTACTGGGCAGATATCCTGCATCCTGAACCACTCAATCCATCAGAGAAAGACGAAAAAAGCCCATTTTACATTGAGAATCCTTATGTTCCAGCAACCAGTATCGAAAGAAAACCACCCAGTGAGTTACGGAAAAAGGTACTCGATTTTATCGAGGACAAAATGGATAAGATTTTTTTAAATGAAGATATGTCAGCCAAATTTTCCTCAATCACTGATATGATTATCCGGCGGTATTTTACGGATCTGGATCTTTATTATTCTACTACCTGCAAGGACGAGGACAATAAATCCAGATTAGCCAAAGAAATTATCCGGGAAAGACTAGCCAGAGTTTTAAAGAGACATGCTCATCACCAGATTTTGTTGGTTGCCCATTCTATGGGTTCAATCATCGCATTTGAGGTATTAAACCAGTTACCGGAAGGTATTCAGATCGATACACTTGTGACGGCTGGTTCGCCACTGGGTCAACCGATGGTAATGGGGAAAGTATTTGCGGAACTCAAGACCGAGTCTGTCGATTATGCCATGCTGAAAACGCCAGAGAATGTTTCACGGAATTGGTACAACTTATCTGACCTGGAGGATAAGGTAACCATAAATTACAGTCTAGCTGATGATTACCCGGTAAATAATAAAGGTATAGGTCCAGTAGATAAGATCGTTTATAACAACTATATTTATGATAACAAGAGAAATCCACATAAATCGTATGGATATCTAAGAACACCCGAAATGGCGGATATCATTTATGATTTTCTGATTCGTGACCGGAATAAATTAGCCTTCTGGTTCTCCAATCGCATCAATATGGTAATCACAAAAATATTCAGAAAAATTTAAATTCTACACTGATAGGTATTCATGAGGAATTCGCTATAGATCACCCGTAAAAAGTTGAATGCTCGATTACCATGGCTTATCTTTGATTTTTGAGGTTTTTGTTAGATTCTAATGCGAAATTTGTCTTTGTTAAAAAAAATTATATATTATACAGCCGTCCTTTTAATTATTTTAATTTTGCTCATCATGTTTAATCCGTTGGTTCGATATCTGATCTATCCGGTTCCCTGGTTGAAGGTAGGACAGGTTCCGGATTTTCTTCGGGAAGTTGAACTGAAGATTTCCAGTGATAGCAGAATCATTGGTTGGTATAAAGAAAATACTGGAAAATCTCCTTTCATCATTTATTTCCATGGAAATGCCGAAAATCTGGCCACACTCTGGTCATGTGGTCTCTTTCATCAGTTTGAAAACCTTAACATTCATTTTCTGGCTATCGATTATCCGGGATATGGTAGGAGTAGCGGAAAGCCAAATGAAGAATCCATTTATGAGGCAGCCCAGGCAGCGATTGAATGGGTTACCAACCAATATCCTGAGAATGACTTGATTCTGGCCGGGTGGTCACTTGGAGCAGCAGTAGCAATAAAGGCTGCTGCTAATAATCCTGAAAAAGTAAAGGGATTAATTGCTATGAGTGCCTGGAAATCTCTGCCAGAGGTAGCAAAGGAACATTATCCCGATTGGTTAGTCAATCTTGTTTTGAAAGAAGAGTACAATTCGATGAAGGCGGTTAAGAGAATTAAAGTACCAACGTTTCTCATTCATGGCGAAAAAGATATTATTATTCCCCCCTCACACAGTGATAAACTTTTTCATGAATTTACTGTAAAACCTTCATGGGTAATATTACCTGGTGTTGGTCACAATGACCTGCTTTCCCACCCACTGGTTTGGCAAAAAATTCGGGATTATTTAAATCACATTTAAACTCGTGTATATCTATATAATTTAGATATATGTATTTGGATGAGGGTGGAAAATAGTATAACCGCCAGACACCCGATAACATTGTACCATAAGAAACTTATTTTCGTTAAGAAAAAGGTAAAAAGTACTATTATTTCTGCAAGTATCGCTGCATAGAAGGTAGCGGTTCCCCTGATAGATTTAAAATAAAAACCTACTAAAAATATTCCCAGGATGGTACCGTAGAAAAGTGAGCCAACAATGTTCACAGCTTCTATCAGGGATCCTAAACGGCTGGCAGATTCTGCCAGCAGGATGGCATAAAAACCCCAGAAGAGAGTAGCCACGCGAGAGACATGTAGATAATGTTGATCTGACCTGTTTTTTCTCATAACTCGTTTATAAATGTCAATAACAGTGGTTGATGCCAGTGCATTGAGTTCAGAGGCAGTGGAGGACATGGATGCAGCGAAAATGGTAGCCAGCAGCAAACCAACAAGACCTGCCGGAAGGTATTTCAGAACAAAAGACAGGAAAATAAAATTAGTATCACTGGGATTCATCTCCGGATTATTCTGCTGCATCAGGGAAATGGCCTGATCACGAAGGGAATTGGCTTCTCCTTGCAATACCTGCATGTTTTTTATTGCCGTTTCAACCTGAAACTGCTCATCGGAATCAAATGCTGTAACCAGATTATTAACTTCCATTCTTCTGAGTTGAGAGATTTCCTCATGTTGTTGTTCCAGTATTGTGAAATCCTGCCTGAATTGGCTGTTGCGGGTATTTTTAACTTCCACTGAGTTAAAGAAAATTGGGGGTGTATGGAACTGGTAAAAAATAAACATCATAGCCCCCATGAACAGGATTGAAAATTGCATGGGGATTTTGACGATGCCGTTGAGGAGAAGTGCCATTCGGCTGTGGGTGATTGATCTTCCAGTCAGATATCTTTGTACCTGTGATTGATCTGTACCAAAATAGGATAGTTGCAGAAATAATCCCCCGATGATTCCCGACCATATGGTATAGCGGTTGTATAGATCAAAAGAAAAATCTATGGTATTCAATTTTCCCATTTTACCGGCCGCTTTTATTGCCTGCAGGAAAGAAATATTCTCGGGTAACAAATAGAGCATTACAAGGAAAGCAGTAACCATACCTGCCGTGATGATAAACATTTGTTGCTTGTGGGTCCAGTTGACTGCCTTGGTTCCACCGAAAGTGGTATAAATTATTACAAAAATACCGATGATAAAATTTGTCAAATAGAGATTCCACCCCAGCAATATGGAAAGGATGAGAGAAGGAGCAAAAATAGTCAAACCGGCAGCTAAACCCCGCTGGGTGAGAAAAAGAAGCGCCGCTAGGGATCGGGTTTTCAAATCGAAACGATTTTCTAAAAATTCGTAAGCGGTATATATATTTAATTTATGATATAACGGGACAGCTGTAATAGAGAGAATAACCATAGCAATTGGCAATCCAAGATAGAACTGGACAAAGCGTACACCATCCACATAAGCCTGTCCTGGTAGAGAAAGAAAAGTGATAGCACTCGCCTGTGTGGCCATAATGGATAGCAGGATGGGAAACCAACGCATTTGACGACCTGCTAACAGATAACCCTGAATATCTTTACTTCCGCGTCCCTTCCATAGACCGTATACCAATATAAAAAGCAGTGATGTGATCAGTACCAGCCAGTCGAGTGATCTCATAAGAATATTCACATAAAATTAATAATTTTAAAAATATTTTCCTTTATTCGCTCTCTCACATAGTTTTGGCATTACTAAAATAGAGAAATCGCATAAATCTCCCTTGGAAACGGAGTAGTGGAATGTATAAGCAGAATAGGTATTGAATTGATAATATACAAATTAATCTTTCCAGGCGCTTAAAATCTTCCGCAGCATCACCAACTGGCCGAGATGATAAGCATTGTGATCGGCCAATAACAATGCTTCCCTAAGAATCGTCTGTCCATTTCCGTGAGGGATTTTTGCATATAAGTCAATTTCCGGATTTGCAACTAAATCTTGCATCTCTTGCAGTTCCCGCTTGAGAATTGTAACACTCTTCTCCCAAGATTTTGCATCGGGTGGAGATTCTGTATCAGGCCAGTACCCTTCTGGCCACTTCGGGGAAATATGTTTTGCGTTACGACTGAATTCCAAGATATCCCACTGGGCAATTCTCATATGTTCCAGCAGTTGCCAGGCTGTATAGGGAAGTGCAGTATGTTTTTTACCACGGTACTCTGGCGAAAAGTCAGATATGGCCTTGTTAAAATCGAGGTGGGCTCCTTTGCCCTTTAATACATACAATAAACGATCTCTTAAATCTTTCTCGTGGTTCATGATAAGTAATCCTGTTTTTTAAATGAAATAAAAAGTAAATGACAAAAAGAAGTATGTAGGAAGGTTTTATTTAATATTTTCTGTATTGCTCCATGTCATTTACTTAACATTACAGCATCAATTGATTTTAAAAATGTTTTATTTAATCTATTTAAAAAATATGGTGATCATATAAAAGAGAATTATCAATCCCGCCAAATGTCCCAAAACCAATATATACCACCAGTTCCAGCTGGGAAAGAGCGGCGGTTTTCCATCAGTTGTGGTTTTCTTTTCGGTCATCATATAGCCTGCTTAATATCATATTGATAAATAGTTTTATAGAACCGGGCACCCCGGCAGGAAATTGCCTGAAAAAGGAATAACCGGTATAAATAAAGACACCCTTTCCATAGCGAGTATAAAGAATACCACCGGGTTTGGGTGTTTCTCCGGTATCATTAGAGGTAAGAGGGGTCTGGTATCTAGCGTCCCAATTATTAGCGAAGTATAATCCCCTTTCCTGTACCCAATTCTCAAAATCCTTCGCTGTTAACTTATAGGGATAATTCAACAGTGGATGATCCGGTACTAAGAATTGCACTGCTGCCTTTTCCTCACTTACCCGGTCGTGTGAAATTACAAAGGGATAAGGTCCGAGTGCATCGGTGACCAGTCCGCGAGTTACATTGTATTGAATGATATATGTTCCACCATTTTCCACGTATTTGATTAAATTGTTCTGATAATTCTTTAGCCAGTCATTTGTATTATAAGCCCTGATTCCGGCAATAATTGTGTTAAAATCTGACAGATTTATTTGCTCAATATTGTCTTCCTTTAATTCTGTGATGAGAAATCCTAATTGCATTAAAATAGATGGGATTTCATCTCCTGCTCCCATGATGTATCCAATTTTCCAAGGCTGTTTGTTGTACTGAATCCGGGTAAAAGTCGTTGAAGTTACTGGATAAACTGTTTGTATAGGAATATGATTATAATCAACCCTCACCGGATGACGGAGCATGGTGCTGATTGATGCGACATATGATACCATGACTTCACAAGATGTGGTGGTTTCCGGGGGAGTGATAGTGAAATAAACAATCTGCTCTTCATCTTTATTTAATGGTGAAAGTGTTATTTCTGCTGGTTTCACTTCCCATTCACAAGGTATGTCCAGTTGAATTTTTAATGGTCTATCTTGATTCACATTTCTTACTTTCAGTGGAATCTGTTTCGGTATGTTTTCAGGAAAAAGATAGACTTTTTCCATGAATTCTGCGGTAATTGTCGGTTCAATCTCCAGGTTATGTTGTTTCTCTCCATCTACCGGATCAGTCCATTTATATATAACCGGAGTAATATATTTCAGCAGAACACCCTGGACGTTGAAAGTAAAGGAAACAGATAATGCAGGGGGATTTTCCGGCAGACCAATGCTTTGTATATTATTGATGGTATATGTGCCAATTCCTGACTTCTCTCGTAACCAATAAGGTTGTGAGATTGACATGCTGTCTGGTATATGAATAGAGGTATTCAATACCAGAGGAATATTGTTTTTTAATTGTTTTTTTATATTGGAATCAGGTTTTATGCTGGAAAAACCTATTTTGTCCAACTGCAGGATAAAATTTGAGCGGTTGACAGTACTTAGTTCAATTTGGAGCGAGCTACCGGGTGTTACCCTGGGTGATTCAGCACTGGCTTCGAACCATAAACCTAAACAGGATTTAAGGATTTTCAGGACTTCATTTTTTTTGATATTCTTCCAGTAGAGATCTGGTAATTTATCCATTTCAGTATAGATCTTTAGAAGAAGCGGTATAATATCTGCGGGATTTTCCGGATTAAACTCATGATAGGCTTGATCAATCAGTTTTTTCAAAGGTTGCCCGTCTGGAATACGGGACCAGCTGAGATTGACATTTTCAAAAATGTCAGAAATGGCGAAATCGCCAGCCATTAGGAGAAAATATTCGCGGTAGCTTCCCCGCCAGGGTGAAGCACCGAATCCCTGGCTTTTATGCATGCTACGGCTAACTGCGTACAATTCTCCATAGGATTTTCCAAGTAGAGGATTATAGGTACCAAGGTCCAGGTATGGTGTTCTGGTCGTGTCAAGTCCTGTACCAGTAATCGCCGGGCGCCAGACATTCCAAAATAACCTTTTTGTCTGCCAGATATCAACATGGGAAAGTTGTTCGGGGAATTTTTGGGGATCAGCTGCTGCCCGGAAGGCTTCCAGGGCCAGAATAGCAGATGCACGATGGTGCCCATGACCCCCACGATCTGGAGTAAAACGGGTGATAATAACATCCGGACGAAATTGGCGAACTATCCAGACAATGTCGGCAAGTACCTTTTCTTCATCCCACATCTCAATGGATTCTTCAGGAGTTTTGGAATATCCGAAATCTATAGCACGGGTGAAAAATTGCTCAGCACCGTCGATACGTCTGGCTGCCAATAGCTCCTGGGTACGCAAAACCCCCAGTAAATCACCTGCTTCGGTACCTATGAGGTTCTGACCACCATCTCCCCTGGTCAGAGATAGGTAGGCAGTTCGCACCAACTTCTCTTTCGACAGGTAGGACAATAAGGCAGTATTTTCATCATCGGGATGAGCTGCCAGGTAGAGAGCGCTCCCCAAAACATTCAATTTTTTCAGGGCCAGCTGAATTTCAGAAGCACTCATATCTGGATATGAAGCAGCCTGGATAAATGTTGTGTAGAGTGATAGAAAAAAAATTACTTTTATATGTGGGTAGATTCTCTTCATAAGATCTAAATTTTCCTCTTTATTCAAATATCCAAAATAAAATATTGGAATAAAAAGTAAAATGTGAATGAAAGATCAGTATTCGCAAAGATGATTTTAAAATAAAACAAATAAACTGTACTATGTCAAATCAGAAATTGTTGCAATCTATTTTAAATACTGAACAATCCAGGTTTACATGTGAAGTTTTAAATTGGGTGAGAAGATCTTGCTTTTAAAAATCTCTCTTTGTCTCGCGTCAGTAACCTCGGGTTGTCTACCTTTATCCATTAATTCTGAAAGTGACATAAAAAATATTCTGTTTATTAATTGTATTAGATTAACTTATTTTAAACGAGAGTATTTTGTTGAACATTTCTGAAAATTTTAAAAATTGTGAGTATACATCATGGAGATATTATGAAACGGAATATAATTTCTACCTCATCAAATAATATTAGCATCGTTATTATATTTTTTTTCTGCCTTTCACTTTGCTGCATTTGCTATTCGCAGGATACCTTATCTACAAGTGCCATTTCTCAGATGGAGACTATCATCGGACTGCAATTTAAAGAGGCCCAGCGCGATTCAATGAAAAATGACTTGATGGAAAATCTAAAATATTATCAACAGTTGCGAGAAGCCAATATTCCTAACAGTATTCCGCCTGCCTTCCAATTCAACCCGCTTCCAGTTGGTTTTCAATTTGATAACATTCAACAACCAATTAGGTGGAGCAAGCCGGTTAGAACTGAATTACCTGACAGTCTGGAGGAGCTTGCTTTCTGGTCTATCGGAGAGCTAGCAGGATTGATTTATCATCGTAAAATCACTTCTGTTCAATTAACCCAAATGTATCTGGAAAGGCTTAAAGAATATGATCCTGTCCTGCATTGTGTCATAACGCTGACAGAGGATTTAGCTTTAGAACAAGCCCAAAGGGCTGATGCTGAGATTGTAGCAGGGAAATATCGGGGTCTTTTGCATGGAATTCCCTATGGAGTAAAAGATTTATTGGCGGTGAAAGGATACAGAACAACCTGGGGAGCTATGCCCTACAAGGAACAATATATTGATGAAACAGCTACTGTGGTGAAGAAATTAGAAGATGCGGGGGCGGTATTGATTGCTAAATTAACCCTAGGGGCTTTAGCCTGGGGCGATGTGTGGTATGGTGAGAAAACCCGGACTCCCTGGGATATTGAACAGGGTAGCAGTGGATCTTCAGCTGGTTCCGCATCAGCCACTGCGGCCGGTTTGGTAGCATTCGCTATTGGTAGTGAGACCTGGGGCTCCATTGTTTCACCTTCCACTCGTTGCGGAACCACAGGTCTGCGTCCCACCTCTGGCCGGGTAAGCCGAACTGGTGCTATGGCACTCAGCTGGACCATGGATAAACTCGGGCCGATCTGCCGAACGGTGGAAGATTGTGCACTGGTATTCGAGGCTATAAGAGGAAACGATGGTATTGATCAGACACTGGTGGATGTACCATTTAATTACCAGCCTGAAGTACAACTGGAAAAAATTAAATTTGGCTATCTTGAGAATGAATTTGCGGAAGACACCTTGAATTATGAAAATAATCAGGTTACCCTGGAAAAACTACGTGAATTAGGGGTAAATTTAATCGCAATCACCTTACCAGATATTCCAGTCAATGCACTATCATTCATCCTTTCTGCAGAGG
>SMTZ1_10006631_pt1 | contig 11638 bp, 6 predicted proteins | sample DeeMarSWOR136_30_FD_25667 | JGI IMG/M metagenome (IMG submission 25667)
ATATGTGTACAGTTATTTCGCACAATGCCGGCGGATATTCATTTTTCAAATCCACCGAGCATCATCGCATAACCCGTTTCCGACCAAACGGAATTCCTCTGGACCGACCAGGACATTATGTGTACATCCGTGATGATGACTCCGGTAAGTACTGGTCTATATCTTGGCAGCCCGTTGGCAAGGATTTCAACAAAGCCAAATACACCTGCCGACATGGATTGTCCTATTCAAAATTTCAATGTGATTATCAGGATATCGAGGCCGAACAAATACTATTTATTCCTGTTAATGATGATGTAGAACTATGGGATGTAAAAATTAAAAACAAATCCGGCAAGCCAAGGAAATTAAGCATATTTTCTTATGTTGAATTTTCCTTTCATCATATTGAAATAGATAACCAGAATTTACAGATGAGTTTATATGCTAGCGGATCCAACTACAAAAACGGCATCATCGAGTATGATTTTTTCTATGAGCCCTGGACCTTCCACTATTTTACTTCAAACTTTAAACCGGATAGTTATGATTGTGTGCGTGATACATTTATCGGTAATTACCGCACGGAAACAAATCCCATCGGCATCGAGCGTGGTGTATTACAAAACAGTTCAGAATTGGGCGGTAACCACTGCGGGTCGCTGCATAAGCAAATCACTTTGCAACCCGAAGCAGAGCAGCGGCTTATATTTATGTTAGGCGTCGGTTCCAGAGAGGAAGCCGGGCTTGCAATCAAAGAGAAATATTCCGATTTAAAAAATGTCGATTCCGCTTTTGATGATTTAAAAAAATATTGGGAAAAGAAAACCTCAGTCTTTCAATGCAAAACACCCCATCAAGGTCTGGATACGATGATTAATACCTGGACCATTTACCAGGCTGAAACCTGTGTGGTTTGGTCGCGCTTTGCTTCCTTCATTGAGGTTGGCGGCCGGGTAGGGCTCGGATATCGCGACACTTCCCAGGACATTATGGGCGTTGTGCATACCAATCCTGAAAAAACAAAACAACGTATCATCCAGTTGCTCAAGGGTCATACCAATATGGGATACGGCCTGCATTTGTTTGATCCCGAAGTTTTCGAGCCAAAAGAAGATAAACTACCCGGCGTCAAACTGCCGACCGTTGTTCCAAGACTCAGCGCCAATGAAATTGTACACGGGCTGGAAGATGTCTGTGCGGATGACGCCATCTGGCTTGTAGCATCGATCTGTGAATGGATAGTAGAAAATGGTACACTTGAATTTTTCGATGAAATGATTCCATATGCCGATGGCGGTGAAGGGACGGTATATGAACACTTAACTAAAATCCTGGATTTTTCCGCTAACTATGTAGGCCAGACCGGAATTTGCCAGGGTTTGCGTGCCGACTGGAATGATTGCCTCAATTTGGGCGGTGGCGAAAGTGCGATGGTGTCCTTTATGCATTATTGGGCCATTAATATTTTTATTGATTCCGCAAAACAATTGGGCCGGGATGATGATGTTGCAAAATATACAGCGATGGCTGAAAAGGTGAGAAAGGCCTGTGAAGAAGTATTGTGGGACGGTGAATGGTATATAAGGGGTTTTACCAAAAAAGGGGTGAAGATTGGCTCGAAAGAAACGGAAGAGGGTAAGCTGTTTCTCAATGCTCAAACCTGGGCAGTCTATTCCGGGGTAGCTTCGGAAGAGCGCGGAAAACAATGTATGGATGCGGTTGACAAGTATTTATATTCAAAATATGGCCTGCATCTTTTGTGGCCGGCTTACTCGAAACCTGATGATGATATCGGTTATGTAACCCGTGTCTATAAAGGTATTAAAGAAAATGCGGCTATATTCAGCCATGCGAATCCCTGGGCGGTAATTGCCGAGTGTAAACTGGGGCGCGGCAACCGGGCAATGAAATTTTATAATTCAATTTTACCATGCAATCAAAATGATATGATTGAAATACGGGAAGCAGAACCATACTCCTACTGTCAGTTCATTATGGGCAAATACCACACCGCGTTCGGCCGGGCACGACATCCCTGGCTCACAGGAACAGCCTCCTGGTCCTACACTGCTGCCACTAAACATATACTCGGCATTCAGACAACCTACAATGGCTTGCTGATTGACCCCTGTATCGCATCTGATTGGGACAAATTTGAGGTAACCCGAAAATGGCGGGGAGCAATTTATAATGTAAAAGTAATTAATCCTGATGGCGTGGAAAAGGGGATTAAATCTATTCAACTGAATGGAAAGAATATTTCAAATCCCATTCCAATTCAAAAAGCTGGCTCTGTAAATGAAATTGAAGTAATAATGGGATAAATAAATTTCTTGAAAAGTAATTTAAATAAAAGGATTATTTTATGATTGATAGTATTCTGATTTTCGAAGATGATTCTCATCACTTGCTTTTCCCGTTAACTTACACTCGACCAGTTCATGACTTGCTATGTGGAATCTTAACACTTGGAGAGAAAATTGAAAAAATATTTTCTGATGTACCATTTACTTTGCATACCAGAGAATACCTTGCTGAACTTGTTAGACGACATGATCCTGGTACTCAGGTAAATAAATTTTGTGATAATACTCAAAGTTGTCTCTTAGTAAATGGATCTGTTATAGTTGATAATAATTTCAGAAGCCAAATTAAACTCAATGGTGCCGATACTATTTATGTAAATGGAGATAAATTGATTGCCGCATTAATTAGCAGAGAGAACCTTTCCAAAGTTAAATCAACTTTGAACAAGCCCATTACTCTATCCCTTTTTCCTGAAGTAAAGAAAGTTGAAATTCATGTTAAATATGTTACATATCCATGGGATCTTGTAAACAATAATGGAGAACAGATCGTTGCTGATTTTGGTCTTTTAGTAAATAGAAATGATGAAATGATCAGAGGAAAAGTTTATGAGAATGTTTCGATGGTAAACAAAGAAAATATTTTTATTGACGAAAATGCTATTATAAAACCTGGTGTCGTTTTAGATGCTGAAGAGGGTCCGATATATATTGGAAAAGGAGTAAAAGTTTTCCCTAATGCTGTAATTGAAGGACCTTGTTATATCGGTGATAAATCACAAATAAAAATTGGAGCAAAGATATATGAGAATACCTCAATTGGACCAGTTTGTAAGGTCGGCGGTGAAGTTGAAGAATCGATCATACATTCTTATTCCAACAAACAGCATGATGGCTTTTTGGGTCATGCATATTTAGGTTGTTGGATTAATCTTGGATCGAATACAAACAACAGTGATCTGAAAAATAATTATGGAAATGTTAAAGTATTTATCAACGATTAACAAGTTGATAGTGGATCTATGTTTGTCGGCTTAATTATGGGAGATCACTCTAAGACGGGGGTTAACACAATGTTTAATACAGGAACAGTTGTAGGAATCTCATGTAATGTTTATGGATCAGGATTTCCTGAAAAATATTTGCCTTCATTTTCTTGGGGCGGAACTGATTCAATCACTACTTATGACTTAAATAAGAGTATGGATGTAGCTAAACGGGTAATGGCAAGAAGAAATATTGATTTTGCAAATGCCGACGAAAAAGTATTTCATAAAGTGTTTGAACTTACAAAAAATGAAAGACTTAAAAGAAATATGACTAATCAAAAATAAACTTTTATCCTTTGTTTTAAAGAACAAAGGGGGAGCTAAATATGCGACTTATTATTCAACCTAACTATGACAATGTATCAAAATGGGCAGCTAATTACGTTGCAAAAAGATTGCTTGAATTCAATCCAAAGCCAGAAAAACCATTTGTATTAGGATTACCAACAGGTTCGTCGCCAATCGGAATGTACAAAGAATTGATCAAATATAATGAGAAATGTATAATATCATTTAAAAATGTTGTTACTTTCAATATGGATGAATATGTTGGTATTCCGGAAGATCATCCGGAAAGTTTTCATTCATTTATGTGGAATAATTTATTTAACCATATCGATATTCTAAAGGAAAATGTTAATATCCTGAATGGTAATGCAAAAAACCTTGACCAGGAATGTGCAAACTATGAAGAAAAGATCAAAATGTATGGCGGAATTCATTTATTCATTGGCGGTATAGGCCCAGACGGACATATTGCTTTTAATGAACCAGGATCTTCTCTAAGTTCAAAAACTAGAGTTAAGACTTTGACAAAAGACACAATTAATGCCAACTCAAGGTTTTTTGATAATGATATCAACAAAGTTCCGAAAACTGCTTTAACAGTGGGGGTTGGAACTGTATTAGCTGCTGATGAAGTATTAATAATAATCAGCGGACTTAACAAAGCAAGAGCCTTGGCAAAGGTTGTTGAAGATGGGGTAAATCATATGTGGACAGTTAGTGCACTCCAATTGCATCCGAAAGGAATTATAGTATGTGATTATGATGCCACTCATGAATTGAAAGTTGGAACAGTTGAATATTTTAAAGATATCGAAGCAGCAAACTTAGATCCAGTGACACTACTAAAATAACAATAAGATCAATACTCTTTAAGCCGTATAATATCGTTCTACGATAGGATTATTTGGTGTTTTATGACAAGAAATTGTGACGAGTCTTCATCTAACATAAAAGCAAATACTTCCAATACTTTAAACTTAAAAAATCTGCTTAAATGAAGCAGCAAACATTATATTCAGAAAAAAGCCCCTTGTTTGAAGTTAAAGTATTGATCGAATAAATTAAATATACTATTAGAATGTAGGTAATACGAAAATAGTGGGGAGCAACCTATAACTAAAAAGTAATTAATCCTATGGTGTGGAAAGGATATTTAAATCTATTCAATTGAATGGATAGAATATTTCAAATCCCATTCCAATTCAGGAAGCAGACTCGGTGCAAGAAGTAGTTGTTGAAATGGAGTGAATTAGCAGTCTATTTTATTTGCATTGTTTAATGATCGTTTGTATAGGGAGTGTATAGAATATCCTTGTTGCTAATACAATTGATTTTTTGAGAATTAACGATTGTATGGAAAATATATATTCTTAAGGATTTGATATGAAAAATAGAAAGACTACTTTATTTGTTATATTTGCTTTGCTGATTTTAAGCCATACTGTAAATTCTCAGCAAAAAAAAGAAATCATTGCCTACTTCCCGCAATGGGGAATTGAGCATCAGCCGTACTACATAAAATATATTGAAGCCACAGGCGCTGCAGACAAAATAACGATTTTAAACTATTCATTTGCTGAACCAGGTCCTGACTCCACAGGAAAGATCGTAGCAAAATTTATGAATACTTTTTATGATTATCAACAAGTCTATTCAACCGAAATGAGCATCGATGGGCAGGCGGATGATCCCACCCAGGCGCTGCGTGGACACTTTAATCAATTGAAGAAATTGAAAAAGCGACATCCCGATCTTAAAGTGATCATTTCCCTTGGTGGCTGGTTGGGTTCGGTTTACTTTTCCGATGCTGCACTGACTGAAGAATCACGGGAAATTTTCACGGAATCCTGTATCGATATATTTATACGGGGAAATTTGCCGATTGAGAATGGTACAGGCGGTCAGGGCATTACCGCGGGTATTTTTAATGGAATCGATATCGATTGGGAATATCCAATCCGCGGAGGCGTTCAAGGAATTCATCATCATGAAAATGATAACGATAATTTAACAAAATTATATGCTCTATTCAGGGAAAAGCTCGATGCAATCAATCCCGATTTGCTGTTAACCGCTGCTGTGCCTGCCAAGGCCGATGTAGAGCAGATATACAATATAAAAAAAGATGCGCAGTACCTGGACTGGTATATGTTAATGACATATGATTTCTATGGCGGATGGGACAGGCAAACAGGGCACATAAGCAACCTGCTTACTAATCCGAAAAATGCACTTCCTGCTTCTATGGATGCTGCGGTGCGTAAGTTCCGGGAGGATTATGGCATTCCTGCCAGTAAAATAATTCCGGGTGCGGCTTTTTATGGCAGAAGCTGGAAAGACGTTGAACCTAATAACAATGGATTTAATCAAGTCGGAACCAATGGACCGGGTATGTATGAGGTCGGTTATAACTACTATGTGGATATTATGCCTTTAAAGAAAAAAGGCTACAAGATCTACTGGGATACTTTTTCGATGGCGGAGACGATGTATAATCCTGAAGAAAAAATATTCTGGTCCTATGATGAGACCCAATCAATTGCATTAAAAATACGCTATGTCGATGCCTATAATTTACGCGGTATTATGTTCTGGGAAATCAGCGGAGACGATACGGAGGGAACACTTGTGAATACAATTTATACCCGGCAAATGCCAGATGTTCAATATGAAAAGCCTGAAGATGCAAACGAAGAGCCCACTGTTTCAATAAAAAGCCCTGCGGTTGATACTGTAATTACGGAAGGTTCCGATTTCATTTTGGATGTTGATACGAAGGATACTGATGGAACAGTACTGAAGGTTGAATTTTTTGTGGATGGAAAAACAATTGGTTATGATACGAAACCACCTTTTAGCTGGGTCTGGTTCAATACAACTTCCGGAGAACATATAATTAGAGCGGTTGCCACAGACAATAATGGGGCGTCTACAATTTCCGAGCCTTTCCGGGTAATTGTAAAATAAAGTATAAGACTGACTATCGAATAAAGTATTTGCTAATCATTTTCCTGTCCTTACCATATCATTCCATATATTAGCGTAGCCAATCGTAATTAATGAAGTGATCTATTAAAATCTATCTACTGTATAGGATGACAATAAGGAATATCCCAACAGATTTGAGATATATAACTATATCTCTGAATTAAAGAACCCGAGCAGTTATTATTTATTCGAGAAAAAGGACAATCCAATAAAGTGTACTTTCCCTGAAACATCTCTTCAGGCAAATATCCAACTTTTGCTTTTTACTTCGGGCAAGGATATACGATTTACCATAACCAATGCAGAACATTGGGAAACAATAATCCGTCCGGGTGTTCTTTGGATTTATCAGGGTGATAATACTGCCTCCCTCTAAGATTGGATAGATGCAGATTTTGTTAATGTTCAATGGCTTACCGGCAAGGCTGAGTAAGAAAGAAATTCGCTATGAAAAATAACACATTTTAGTTTTAGAATAATTTTCACTAAGGATGATTTAGTAGGAGGTACTGCTAAAATTTGAAAGCTCTTACAGGAGACATTAGCAATCTATATCTAAATATGAAATATCCAAGGAAGGCTATACAATAATCCAACCTTTAACTAAAAAGGGTGTATCATCATGATTTGAATGTACTTTGAAACTATTCCCATTTTACTGGTAATCAGTATCATTGTACCAGCCATTCTACACTAAGGATTTAGGTATTATGTTAGGCCAGGTTTTAATTCATTTATTTCAAAGGTGATCTTGGGGTGGACCGGTTCGTGGTTAGGCTTTCCAGTTTTTGGGAACTGGTTTGTAGGTGTGCAATTTGAGGAAGTATATATTATCCATACAATCCTGGGTTCCTTGTCGTTCTTGATCATAATTATAGATTATACTAAATCGACTAAATGCACTTCTGTAGAATAACCAGCATCTGGTCATTAATCTTTACCTTTTAATTTATCGTAATGGAACATTTATGTTTCTAAGAACTGGCTGTCGTAATGCGGACAGATCTTTTCCTATATCTCTCTTTTGAACAGGTAATAAATATACGGGTGTAAATTAAAGTATGAACCTCTTTTATAAGCTGGATGGCTGTTACCGGCATTAAATTCCTTCGGATTGGATTGGGAATTGTATTTTTCTGGTTCGGAATGTTACAATTCTTTCCCGGATTGAGTCCACTTTAAAATACCTTTTTTCTTTAATCTTTTTTCTTTTATCTTTTGTTTTATTGTAGCGGAGAGGGTGGGATTCGAACCCACGGTCCCGCGTTAACGGGACACGCGATTTCCAGTCGCGCCCGTTCGACCACTCCGGCACCTCTCCAAACCATAATGCATTAAGGTATTGAACAATTATATCTAATTGATATCCCTCAAATTACGAAAAAAATCAGATAAAATGATAGCACATTTATTTTCTAATACCCCCTTAATCACATTTACCTGATGATTTAATCGTTGATCCTGAACAATATTATATAATGTTCCACACGCACCCGATTTAGGATCTGCTGCACCAAATACCAATTGTGAAATACGAGCAAGAACGATTGCACCGGCACACATCGCGCAGGGCTCCAGGGTCACATACATGGTGGTATCCAGTAACCTACGGGATTTTAGATATTCCGCTGCTGCTGTTATGGCAATCATCTCAGCATGAGCGGTGGGTTCCTGCAAGGTTTCAATCAGATTATGCCCACGACCAATGATGGCATTTTCATAAACAATGACTGCGCCGACCGGTACCTCCCCCTGCTGGTATGCCTTCTCTGCCTCACGAATAGCCTGATCCATCCAGTGTTCATGATCTAAGTGCAGCATCGCTCTTCACTTTGTATCTGAACCTTAAAGTTTTCAAGACAAAAAATAGAATCGATTATAAAAATAGGTAATAGTAATAGATGAAATTATTAATTATTTCATATCTAAATATATGATTAATGCTTTAGTTCCAAAAATATTATCATAACATATTGTTATTCTTATAGTTAGTGAAACTGTCATTTCGAGTCCCGCCTAGCGGGAAGAAATCTATTACTTAAGATCTCTCCACTTTCCCACACTCAAATTTAATTCATTCGAGTGCGGGATCGGTCGAGATGACCGCGTCTTTTTGTCCTTGTATTACTTGACATTTATCGGAATGACTTTAAAATAATATTTTTTCGGAGTTAAGGGAATAATCATATTTAAATATAACAATATTAATCAATTATCGTATGTGATCGATCAATTTAGTAAATTATTTATCAATCCACTCTCTCAAAACGCTGCAAAAATAATACATTTTCAAAACTTAATCAAACATTATCTGGATTTAATAATCGACTCCTGGTTGGGCCATTATCCCCTGCTTAAAGGGATGCTTGATTTCAGTCATCTCTGTTACAAGGTCGGCTTTTTCTATTAATTTTCGTGGGGCATTTCTCCCGGTTAAAATTATATGGAGATATTTGGGACGAATCTTCAACACCTCCATCACTTCCTGTACAGATATCAATTTTTCTTTAATCGCCATGTTTACTTCATCCATTATAATGATATCATAATCCTTCTGTAGACTATCTTTCACATACTGTAAGGCTTCCTTGGCAGCCTTGATGTGTTCTTCTAGCGGTCGTTTATCTCCCATAATTCTGACAAATCCTTTACCCATTCTTTTTAACTCAAAATTCGGTCTAAGCTTTTTATATCCTTCAAGCTCGCCATACATCCAATCCCCTTTGATAAATTGAACCATAAGTATTCGCCAGCCATATCCAACTGCCCTGACCACCATACCAAGTGCTGCGGTGGTTTTTCCTTTTCCATTACCAGTATATACGATAATCAAACCCTGACGTTCTTCTCGCGGTATTACCTTTAGAACCATTTCTTCTCCTTACAATGTCACAAGGGTAAAAATAATATCCATATCTATATAATGGTATAAAAATATCAGCTTTTTAATGAAGGGAAAATAATTATTGGTGATAAATCAGAGGGATTTGGATCCAGAATAAACTACCCACACCCATATCACTTTTCACCCCAATTTTTCCCGAAAGCAGATCTACCGAATGTTTTACAATGGAGAGTCCAAGCCCGCTTCCCTCTGGGACCAATTCTCTGGCACTTTCTACTCTATAAAATCTCTCGAAAATCCGATCTAATTGTTTCGGAGGAATTCCGATACCAGTATCCTTTACTTCCAGTATCAGATTATTCTCTTCCTGTTTCAACCGAACAAATACACTTCCTTCCGGCTCATTATATTGAATAGCATTTGTTAAAAGGTTTGATAAAATTGTCTGAATAATATTTCGGTTAGCATGGATCTTAATATCCTTATTCTCAGGATCCAATTCAAAATGCAGTTTTATTTTTTGATTATGGGCAATTTGCTTGAATTCTTCAATAATTTCTTGAATAACCGGAACAGGATTCATTTCTTCTAATCGACTTACTTCCCTTTTCTCAATTTGTGACAATCGTAATAAGTCACTAACAAGATTCTCAAGTTGTTTGGTCTGATTCTCTATTTTTTTCAGAAATTTTATTCTGATTTCAGGATCATCATCCAGGCCGGAGAGGAGTGTTTCAGCATATCCACGAATAGAAGTCAGTGGTGTTTTAAATTCATGGCTTACATTTGCTACAAAATCCTGTCGAACTGTTTCCAGTTGTTGAATATGGGTTACATCCTGTATCGCCAGTAGAAATCCTTCATCTTCATTTTTCTTATTCAAGAAGGATGAGATTTGATACTCGATGTAGGTATTTTGATAATATTTTATTCTTTTCTGAATACTCTTTTTATTATTCAGAAAATTCTCAATATCCTGGATAAGAGGGGGAAAATGGATCCAATCATAAAAAGGTTTGTCTACAACATTTGCTTGCTGAATTTTGAGGATGTTGAAGAAATTTTGATTATAAACAATCGCCTGTCCAGCCCGGTTGAAAACAGCAAACCCCTGGGTCAGGGCATTAAAGATGCTCATCATTTGTTCATTTTTATTAGATAAGCTGATAATCTTTTTTTGCAGTTTCTCGCCGATGGTATTAATCTCACCTCGAATACTTTCAAACTCTTCATATTTCTGCGTTGGCAGCGAATCAAATTTCTCTGATTCTCTTTGTCCGGCTAAATTAACTCGCAGGTTATCTAACTGTGATTTTAACCACCTCCAGTAAATAAAGGCCGCTAATACTGCTAAAATCAGCAGAGATATAGTCACCTGAATGAGTATTCTTTTTATATAATTCATTCTTGCATTAAAATCAGGTGAAAACATCGCAAAACGTAAAAAACCGATAATTCTCTGATTCACTCTTAAATTATCACAGTAATATATAAGATTTTTATCGATGGTGGTACTTCTCCGGGTTGCTATACCACTCCCGGTTTTTAAAGCCTGTTGTACTTCAGGGCGCATAAGATGATTTTCGACTCCAACTAACTCATCCGGTTCTAATTCAGAATCTGCCAATACTTTTCCCTCTTTATTAATGAGAGTTGTCCTCAGACCGGTCAATTTTTTTATATCATCTGTATATTTTTTAAGAGCACCCAAATCTTCTTTCTGGAAAGTATTTAAATCAATAAGCTGCAAGGCAAGCGAGAATTTTTTAGCAAGTTCATCCCTGAGGCTTGTAAGAATGAATGATTTTGAGTTATTCCATATATAATAATTCAAGATGACTAATGAGAGGATAGCACCCGAGATGGTGTATATAAAAGTTTTTTGGTAAAATTTATTCATTGGTGGATAATTGAACTTAAATTATTGTATAAGATTCGCTTTGACAATTAAAAATTTGATAGCCTGTTCACGGTTAGAGTTTTATTCCATCATTAATCGGTAACCTGTTCCTTTAACTGTTTCAATAAGATTTGCACAGTTCTCAAGTTTATCACGTAACCTTTTTATATGCACGTCAACAGTTCTTGTTTCTCCGTAATAATTCAAACCCCACACCACATCCATCAAGTCAGAGCGACTCAGTACCCGGCCCTTTGCCATGACCAGGGCTTCAAGTAAT
>SMTZ1_10006633_pt1 | contig 11637 bp, 6 predicted proteins | sample DeeMarSWOR136_30_FD_25667 | JGI IMG/M metagenome (IMG submission 25667)
CGAATTAATTTAGCCTTTTCCTTCAACTCCTCAATCGTGGAACATCCGGTATAACCCATAGCCGAGCGCAATCCACCTACTAATTGAAAAACAGTCGCGCTGATTGGACCGCGATAAGGAACGCGACCTTCGATACCTTCGGGCACAAACTTATCCACTGATAAACCTTCCTGAAAATAGCGGTCACTGCTTCCAAGTGCCATTGCACCGAGTGAGCCCATTCCCCGTACCATTTTATATCTTCTGCCATCCAGTAATATTACCTCGCCAGGACTTTCATCTGTTCCGGCAAATAAGCTACCTATCATTACACTGTCCGCACCTGCTGCGATTGCTTTGGGAATATCGCCTGAATACTTTATTCCGCCATCAGCAATTATTGGAATATTATGCTTTCTTGCTACCCGGGCAACTTGAGAGATGGCATAGATCTGCGGCACCCCCACACCGGTGACCACTCGTGTTGTGCAGATAGAACCTGGTCCGATACCAACTTTTATGGCATCAACACCGGCTTTAATCAAATCACCGGCTGCCTCTGAAGTACCAATATTTCCTGCTATTAAGTCGATGTTAGGGTAATGCTTTTTAAACTGTGCAGCCGTATCTAATACACCTTTAGAGTGTCCATGTGCAGTGTCGATAACAATCACATCCGCACCTGCCTCAATTAACATTGCCGCACGATGTAAAGCAGTATCACCTACACCAATGGCTGCACCAACGCGCAGTCTGCCGTGTTCATCTTTACATGCATTAGGGAACATCCTTTTCTTTTGAATATCTTTTACCGTAATTAATCCTTTAAGGTGCCCTGAATCATCCACAACCAACAGTTTTTCGATACGATGTTCTTGCAGTATGCGTTCTGCTTCATCAAGTGAAGTACCCACTGATGTGGTTACCAGGTCATCTTTTGTCATATAGCTTTCGATAGATCGATCCAGATCGGTAGCAAAGCGGATGTCCCGGTTGGTTAGTATACCTACCAGCTTCTCACCCTCAACAATAGGAATACCTGAGATTTTAAATCGTTCCATTTTTTCCACAGCGTCCGCAAGTTTGTTTTGTGGACCTAACGTCTCGGGTTTGAGAATCATACCACTCTCAGATCTTTTTACCTGATCCACATGGCGGGCCTGCTCTTCGACCGATATATTCTTATGAATAATGCCGATACCTCCCTCACGGGCAATTGCAATAGCAAGATCCGATTCGGTTACCGTATCCATCGCTGCACTGACAAGAGGGGTATTCAGTTCGATATTTTTAGTTAGTTTTGTATTGACATCAACCTGAGCCGGTAATACATCTGACTTTGCAGGAAGTAATAGTACATCATCAAATGTAAGTGCTTCATCAATTATTTTGTCTTTCATAATTCTTCTTTTGTTATTATTTAACGGATTGTTTCTATTAATTGTTTAATATATTAACGTTTTCAAACTAATTATATTTCAATATAATAACATTTAATATGATAATTGAGTCATTATTTCAGTTCGCCACAAATTTTTTCCGCGGTTTGCACCAAGCGTTTACTTCGGATTATTTCTACGGCGGCGTTTATATCTTGATACATCAGGCGGTCTTGTTTCCAGAAAGGTATCGTAGCCCTGATTAATTTTAAGACGTTACCTGTTACTTTTGATGGCTTAAGTGGTGCTCTAAAGTCCAATGCCTGACAGGCACAAATCAATTCTATGGCCAAGACATGCTCCAGGTTTTTCATGATTTGCCATGACTTTCGTGCGGCATACATACCCATGCTCACGTGATCTTCTTTATTGGCAGAGGTAGGTATGGAGTCGGTACTGGCCGGATGTGCTAATGATTTGCATTCCGAGACTAAACTGGCGGCACTTACATGAGCCATCATAAATCCGGAATTTAATCCCCCCTCTTCTATTAAAAATGCCGGTAGCTGGCTGACGGCTGGATCAAGCATATGTTCAATTCTTCGTTCAGAAATACTGGCCAGATCGGTAAGAATAATACTCATAAAATCCGAGGCATAAGCAATCGGTGCACCATGGAAATTACCTCCTGAGAGAACCTCGCCATTCTCGACAAACAACAAAGGATTATCAGTTACACTATTTATTTCTCTGAGTATCACTTCTTCGATGAACGCAAGTCCATCGCGTACTGCCCCGTGAACCTGAGGCATGCAGCGCAGACTATATGCATCTTGAACCTTATGATCGCTGAATTTGTGAGACAGAACGATAGGACTGTCATGTAAAATTTTTCTCACATTTTCAGCGACAATTTTTTGGCCGGGATGTGGTCGAATCTCCTGTATACGGGTGTCGAAAGGGGTTAGCGAACCAAGGAGCGTTTCAAGCGATAATGCACCTATGATATCTGCACTCTTAATTATATTTTTTAATTGCATCAGAGTCCATAATGCGAAGGCGGTCATGGCTTGTGTACCATTCAAAAGAGCAAGTCCGTCTTTTGCCTCGAATTTTATTGGTTTCAATCCATGACGTTTTAATGCGCTCATTGCATTAGTGCTTTTTTCTGATTTTTGTTCGTATCTAGTTGCCTTATCAATTACTACACGTCCCCCTCCCATCATAGCCAAAGCGAGATGGGCTAGTGGGGCAAGGTCTCCACTCGCACCGACTGAACCTTGTTGTGGAATTTGCGGTAAGATGTCATTATTCAGCATATCGATCAACTGTTGAATTACTTCGAGGCGACAAGCTGAGTGACCGGTAGAAAGAGCGTTAACTTTTAATAACATCATCAGCCGTACGATATCATGCGGAATATAATCACCGATCCCCGCCGAATGACTTAGAATCAGCCGTCTCTGCAATTCGTTGACAGCGGCTTTGGCAATTTTTGTTTCAGCAAAACTTCCAAAACCTGTATTAATACCATATACAGGTCTATCGGAGGCAATAATTTTCTCAATTATTTGGCGAGAGCGTATTATATCTTTTTGCAGCTTGTCATTGAGAATTATTTTTGGCTTATTTTTAAGATAATCAAAAATTTCTTTCAGAGATAGTGGTTTTTGTGTGATTGTCATGCGGCGGTTTGGCATAATCTACACTTCTTATTCCTCAAATATTATATATCTTTTCAACATAATATAACCAATTTTTAATTTAATTACATAATAAACAACGGTCACATATTTTTACTTATTTGTTTGCGAACCATTTGCTTATATCTGCATACAATTTTTTTCTATCTTTGTATATCCCTGCTTTTACTGGTAGTGAATCAATAAATTGTTTACCATATTGCATGCGGCTTAAACGATTATCACACACGATAACGGCCCCAAAGTCATTCTTATGGCGTATTAATCTTCCAAAACCCTGGCGAAATTTGATAATTGCCTCAGGTACCGAATATTCTAAAAAAGGATTTCCACCAAGCTTTTTAATTTGATCCAGTTTGGCAGCAATTATTGGTTCGCTTGGAACATCAAAAGGTAATTTGGTTATAAGCAATAATTCGAGCGCTTCTCCAGGAACATCAACACCTTCCCAAAAACTGTCTGTACCAAAGAGTATTGAATCTTTGTATTCACGGAACTGATTAATTATGCTTGTTCTACTGCCGCTTTTTCCCTGGGCCAGTAATAGTATTTTCTCACTTTCGAAGTGTAATTTTAATTGCTCGTAAATATAATTTAACAGGGCATAGTTCGTAAAAAGGACCAACATACCCGTGGGAATGTTTTTATGTATTTCTTTAATCAATTCGGTGAGTTGTGAACCAAATTTTTCATTACGCGGGTCATCCATAAAATCTGAAATTGCAAATAATATTTGATTTTGGTAGTCAAAAGGAGATCCCAATAGAGTTGATTTCACACTAATGGATTCTACCAGATTTAGACCTACACGGTTTTTATAATAATCGAAAGACTCATTAACGGCCAGTGTTGCGGAGGTGAAGACGGCCATATATAATCTGTCATATAGTATTTTTTTTAACAGCTCAGCGATATTTAGCGGAACGGCATTAAAACTGATATCGTTGCTTTCTTTCTTTAATGGCAATTCCAGCCAATAGACCCAATCTTCCATTTCGGCTTTCAGGCAAAATTCAAATGATTCAATTAAATTGGTGAGATCTGTTTCAATAGAAATGAGTTCGCGATGAATCTGATCCTGAAACTGAAATGAGTCCGCAGAAAGATCGTTATAGATATTTAATAGCTCTGATAGGCGTCTTTTGCAATTAATCATGGTCACTTTTAAATCTTCAATAGTATCATATAGTTCGCTAAAATAACGGAAATTTCTGAAGTAACGAATTTTTGTCTCTTCATGGCCCTCCTGTCTTTGATTTTGGTATTTATTGCGCAGCTTGGGGGTTAATTCTGCAAAGAATTTCTGGATCGCAACTTTGAAGCCGTTAGATTCGGTTTTTATACGGCTAATTTGCTTTTGAATTCTTTCACTACCGCTATCTTTCAAATTTGCTTGAGAGAGCCGATATTCCAGTTGTACCAGAGAACCCGCTTGTCTGGGTTCTTCCTCATATAGTTTATGATAGACATTGCGAAAGGTCCACCAATTAAATCGAATGCCCAGGTAATCACCAGCCACTTTCTCTAAATTGTGTGCCTCATCTATAACCAGGTTATGATAATCTCCCAGAATCGTATTATCTGTGACCAGGTCAGAGAAGAGCAAGGAATGATTTACCACGACGATATCTGCCTGGCGTGCATTAGAGCGCGCCTTGATAAGGAAACATTCATCATAAAATTTGCACATGCGTCCAGGACAGTAATTATTTTCGGCAATCAACTTACTCCATAATCCCCAGTTCTGATTTAACTGAAATCCGGTATTTTCGGCGATATCACCCGTTTGTGTCTGTTCTGCCCATAGCATGAGCGGTAAAATACGAGTTCGTTCCTGTAGAGATAAGCGCTGATCCATATCGATCAAAGTTGCTTTCCATTTATCAAGACACAAATAATTAGACTTACCTTTTAACAGTACCGCCTTGAAGCTGGAATCCGCAATTGCAAAAACTGTAGGTATATCTTTAAAGAATAATTGTTCCTGAAGGTTCTTTGTGTTTGTGCTAATCAGAACCCGTTCTCTCTGATTTCGATTTCTTACGGCCCATTCCACCGCTGGTAATAAATATGCCATTGATTTTCCAGTGCCTGTACCGGCTTCCATGACATGGAATTCTGATGAATTAAAACTCTGGGCAATAAGACTTGCCATTTCCTTCTGCTGTTCGCGTTCTTCAAAATTGGCAATCACATGTGCCAAATCACCTTGGTGGGATAGATATTGTAAAATTCTTTCTATTGAGATAGGTTCTGGTGCTAATTCAGCATCAATTTCATCGATATGGTAATCACTTTCTCCGATGATGTTATAATGCTTCTGGAAATATGCCAAATCCTCAGGAAGTCCCGCTGAGGTAAACTCGATGTTATGTTTTTGTTTATAGTCCAAAATAGGTTGAAAGAAATATTTCACCCGTGCGCTGTTGCGATAGAGTAAGCGAACAATTTGACGTAGTATCTTCGAATCACATGCTACGCTCCGTTCGATCAATTGCAGGAATATGTTACCCGTAGCCCGGGCATCATCGATGGCACGATGCGCTTTTTCCAGATCGATTCCAAAATGAGTAGCAACAGAGCTAAGGCGGAAGCGTGGTAAAAAGGGAAGAAAGATGCGCGCTAAAAAAAGTGTATCCATGCGCAGGTTGGACAAATACTGAAATCTTTGTGCTTCATTTTCCCAGTTACTGAAATCCCTGACACGACTTCTCAACCTGTACTCTATAAATGCAGCATCAAAATTTATTTGGTGACCGATCAGAGGAGAATCTTCAATAAAGCGAAGCAATTCATCAAGGACGTTTTCAATCTGCGGCGCTTTTTCTACATCTTTATCGCTTATACCCGTAAGTTTTGTTATAAAATCAGGTACGGATATATCTGGCTTGACAAGGGTATTGAATGACTCACATTCCTCTCCATCATAAAAGCGTAGAGCACCAATTTCTATTATGTAGTCGCTGGTAGGATCCAGTCCGGTCGTTTCCAAATCGAGTACTACAAAATCATCCAGATTTATTTCTTTTAATAGATCAGATGTAATACTCATGATTTTTATGCCTGTTTAATGGCTGCCAGTATGCTCCAAAACAACGCGTCTGAGCCATTTTACCATTAAGAATATAGCCAGGGCACCGATCATGGCTCCACAAAAATTAATCAAGAAGAAATATTGTTTCATGGCGATTGAATCCCATAATCCTGCAATCACTCCGGAAAGTTTGTTACCTATGGAAGTTGATAAAAACCATCCACCCATCATCAGGGCGGTAATACGTGCAGGAGCCAGTTTAGAAACCAAAGAGAGACCCATAGGACTCAAAAATAATTCACCCACAGTAATAACGGCATAACTACCGATCAGCCAGGAGGCTGAACTCTTTTCCAAACCATTTTGTGAAGCGAATACAGCAGCAATCATGACAAGTGTGGAAATAGAGGTAATGAACATTCCCCAGCCAACCTTGGCCGGTGTTGAGGGTTCTTTTTTTCGACGGCGCAGGAAAGCGAAAAATGCTACAACTAAAGGTGTAAATGCGACAACGAAGAACGGATTGACCGATTGAAAGATTTCGGTAGAAATGAGTTTTAAGGTCACGACCCCATCAGAATGTGCCCATGTTGATTCATCCAGATTATTAAAATAGGGGTGGGGACCGATCTCTGTGATGGCGTTGCCATTGGCATCCACCATAGGAACACCATGGGCATCCAGCCTTGGTACTTCTCGAGGAGAGGTATCCACTACTTGTACCATCCCGAATGTTTCCGCAGTCGGTTCAACAACTGCCGGCATGCTACGATTTGTATAACTTTCTGCCCATATGGTCAATGCAGTCGCGTTTTGATGGAAGATGGCCCAGAAGATTATTACCACACCAAAAATGGATAATAGGGCAGCAATGGGAGCTTTATCTTCTTTTGATCCTCTTATCCATAGAGAAAGATAAAATATTGTGATCGGAATACTTGCGAATATGAATGCATCCGTAGAATCTGAACCAAATATGTCTCCCGGTATAAACCAGCCAATTGCAGCAAATAGAAAAAGCGGTCCAAAGACAGTGGCAAATATTTTCGAGAGCGCCATATCTTCAGGGTTTGTCGGTTTACGGACATCGGCATGTCGAATGGTTTTTTGTCCACTCAGAAACCAAATGATGCCGAAGATCATACCCACACCAGCGGCGGCAAAGGCATAACCCCAGCCATAATAATTGCGCAGGTAGGCAGCAACAAAATTGCACACAAATGCCCCAATATTTATACCCATATAAAAAATATTATATCCCGCATCTTTATAAGGTTGATATTTTGTTTCGCTGTAGAGATTACCAACAATAGTAGATATATTGGGTTTAAAGAAACCATTACCAAGAATAATCAGTAAAAGCGCTACCCAGAATGCGCTGTCACCGGGTATGGCTAATCCTAAATATCCTGCAGCCATTAGAGATCCGCCAAGTATGATTGCCCTGCGGTAACCTAAAATGCGATCTGCTAATAATCCTCCTAAAAAAGGTGTAAGGTATACCAGAGCTAAATATGTCCCTAGAATATCAGATGCTTTTGCCCGACCGAAGGCCATTCCACCTCTGGCTGTATCGGTCATATAAAGAAAGAATATTCCTAACATCAAATAAAAACCAAAACGTTCCCACATCTCTGTAAAGAAGAGTATCATTAATCCTCGAGGATGTTTTTTTAGCATAGCCGCTCCTATCTAGTTTTCAATTATTCAACTGTTTCAGGCTTTAATACAAGTACTTTCCGAATATAAGTCGCAAATGGTAAGTAATTTTTGCATTTAAATCAAATTAATCTTACCCACATGGTAGTTGTATTCTGATTATTTACAGGTCGAGAATTAAACGCCGCATTAACTCTAAGCCTGCCGCAGTACCGCGCTCTTTTGTAAAACGTCTATTTTTACCAAAATTGAATTGCTTAACAGTGACTTTATCCTTGCATATAGCACCCAGAAAGCATAGTCCCACGGGTTTTGTGGGAGTGGCACCGCCGGGGCCTGCAATGCCTGTGCTTGATATAGCGCAATCGGTTTTAAATAATTTTTTAACCCCCTGCACCATCTCCAGGGCTGTTTCTTGACTTACAGCGCCAAATTTTTGCAGGGTTTTTTGTGAAACATGAAGCAACTTCAATTTACTCTCATTACTATAGGTGACGGTTGAGCCGAGAAAATAGGCAGAGCTACCCGGCGTATTGGTTATCCAATCGGAAATCAGTCCACCGGTAAAACTTTCTGCCAGCGCAAGCGTAAGACTTCGCTCGCGTAATAGCATACCTACAATTTCAGGTAACTCTTTCTCTGTTTCTGCATAAATATAATCTTTTAAATCCTTTCTCATGTTTTCGCAAAAAGAATCAAGTATGTTCGGTGATTCTAATCTCTCGGACACATAGTTCACTCGTATATCCACCCCGCTTGATTTAGGCAGGAAGGATACTTGAAACTGAGGATAGGTTTTGAGCGTATTTTCCAGCATTTCGTAAACTTTTGATTCCGCTAAACCCGTCGTGCGCATAATAACAGTCCGTATGCCAGGTAATGCAAGGTGGTCCTTTAGTAAAGTTATTAGATGTGTTTCGTATATCGCTTTCATTTCCATTGGAACACCGGGTAAAAAAATAATGAGTTTATTATCTTTTTTAAATAGAAGTCCCGGAGCTGATCCAAACGGATTATCGATTAAATCGGCACTACCTGGAACCATGGCCTGGTTACGATTGATTTCGGGCATAATGAGATTTCGCCCTTCAAAAATTTTTTTTATTTTTGTCAGCGTTTGCTCGTGTAATATCATTTCTGTATTAAAGAATTTACACAATGCATTCTTGGTGATATCATCGGGTGTGGGTCCCAATCCCCCGGTAGACAGGATTACATCAGCACGTTGCTTTGCCGTTTGTAGCGCGGATATAATTTCTTGCTCTGCATCTGGTATGGTGGTAATCCATCCCACGGATAACCCGAGTAGAGATAGATGTTGTGCCAGCCAACTGGCGTTGGTATTGACTGTCCAGCCGTGGAGAATTTCATTTCCAATAGAGATCAATTCTATTTTTGGTATAATCGAGTTTGATTTTACTTTAGTACTCATGATTTTTTCATAAATTATTAGAGCCATTACCTGAACGACAGACTAATACCAGAAATAAACAAAAATATGCACGATAATATTGCTATAAATGCCAGCAACTATATCATCGATCATGATGCCAATTCCTCCCGGTAACTTTTGTAATTTTCCTGCTGGATAAGGTTTAACTATATCCAATATCCTAAAAAGAAAAAAAGCTGCAACATATATGCCGAAATTTCTCGGTAAAAAAAGTAGAGCGCACCACTGGCCGGCTATTTCATCGATAACGACGATACCCGGATCCTTGCCTTTATCTTTTTCCACTGCTGTGGATGCCCACATGCCGATCACAATGACAATGCTGCACAGGAACAGCCAATACAAGCTATTTAATGGGATAAACCAGAAAATTAAAAAAGCCAGTACGCTCCCAGCAGTACCCGGTGCGATTGGGGTGTAACCGGTACCGATTCCCGTGGCAAAAAGGTATGCGATGTATTTTTTAATCATTTATGTTTCTATATCTCAGTTTCTGAATATTTTTGTAGTTCTTCTTAGCAGCTCAGAAAGGTGTGAGCGATTTTCGATTAAATATTGGATACCGGTAAATCCTGTAATAATTGTTACGATCAAAAATAGTATAGATACCCAATGGTTATATGGAGGTGGCAGGCTTTCTAAACGATAAAGATCACAACTGGGTAAATTTAAATAAATCAATAATAATAACACTCCTGTCATCTGAATAAATGTTTTCCACTTGGCAAAAACGCTGGTTACTATCAATTTTCCATGCTTTAATGCATACAGTCTTACAAATGTAATGACAAAGTCACGTATGACGATGATTAATACCATCCACCAGTAAAGATAACCCAAGAAGGCAAAAATACACAGGGCAGAAGAGATAAGAATCTTATCTGCCAGGGGATCCATGAATTGTCCCCAGCGTGTGATTACGTTTAATTTTCGCGCCACATAACCATCATACCAGTCTGTAGCGGCGGCGATAAAAAAGGTGATGGTTCCATATAATTTATCTTGCATGGAATTTTGTACGAACAAAAATATAAATACAGGTGTCAGAAATATACGTAATATGGTTAGTTGATTGGGAATAGTTAGTCTCATGAACCTAAATTTGTTATATCACATCTCAATCTAGTCACAGTTAGTCTGCAAAAATTACAAATATAAAATTCAAATATACGTTTACGACCGATTATTTTCAACCGGCGGCTATCCTTTTGATCGATTTAGTTTTAAAAGATATAAATACCCTGAATCGGTCACAATATGAACTGCCAAATAAATAAGAATTTCAAATTATTTGAAGAAAAATATAAAAATTATTTTAGTAATTTTCGTGAAATTTATTAAATTCCAAAATTTACTTGTGAAAATAAATGCTAACTTTTACGAGAGATTGAAGTGATATGATTAAGCACAAATTAAAAAAGGGTTATGACATTAATCTTGCGGGTAGAAGTGCAAAAGAAGTGGTGGGTGCTCAACAGCCCAGGATTTTTGCTCTTCAACCCCCCGATTTTCGCGGGCTTAGACCGCGACTTCAGGTTGAGGTTGGATCTCATGTTAAAATTGGTTCTGTATTATTTTTCGATAAAACGAATCCAGCGATTAAATTCGTCTCACCAGCCAGCGGACAGGTAGTGCAGATCAATAGAGGTGAACGCAGAGCTATTATGGAAGTTGTAGTAGAATCGGATGGGAAGGATGAATATGAATTTTTTACTGCTTCGGATGTACAAAAGATCGGGCAACTGGATAGATCTGAAATCATCCAAAGATTATTAGATGGAGGGATGTGGCCCTACATCCGTCAGAGACCTTTTTCAAAAATAGCGGATCCAGGGGCTTTTCCCCGTGATATTTTTATCTGTGCTATGGATACCGCTCCGCTGGCACCGGATTATAACGTTTTATTACAAGGACAAGAAGAAAATTTTCAAACCGGTGTTACGGTACTGTCCAAATTGACTGAAGGAAAAGTTCATCTCAGTGTTAACGGGAGGACTGAGAAATTCACAGGGGCCCTGGAAACGGTGGAAGGGGTTGAGAAGCATAGTTTCACCGGACCACATCCTGCGGGTAATATAAGTGTGCATATACATCATATTAATCCTATTAATCCCGGTCAAATCGTGTGGTATATATATGCACCTGATGTGGCTTTAATAGGAAAATTTTTTTTGGAAGGGAAACTTCCCATCGAACGGATCATCGCCCTGGCGGGTTCATCAGTAAAAGAGGAATACAGGAAATATTACAGAACGCGCTTGGGAGTGCCGGTTCAAAGCCTGGTTCGGGAAGGTGATTTGTGTGATGATCATGTGCGTCATATTTCGGGTAATGTCCACAGTGGACGTAAGATTTCAGAAACGGGCTTTTTAGGATTTTATGACCGTTTGCTGACTGTGATTCCGGATAGTCGCAAAAGAGAACTATTTG
>SMTZ1_10006635_pt1 | contig 11636 bp, 8 predicted proteins | sample DeeMarSWOR136_30_FD_25667 | JGI IMG/M metagenome (IMG submission 25667)
TACCTACATGTGGCTGGCTTAATACGAGATTTCGGTGTTCTTCTCTGTTAATTTCGTTAATCCTTGAAGCAATCGTCGACAAGATTTGTTTCGAAAACAATCTACTTTGTTCGATTCGATCTAATTCTATACCACAATGAAACAAAACAGCTTCATTTAGACCAAAATAGCTCATAGCTTTTAATGGTTCTTCCGACCAAGGCTTTTTACCGGGAAAAAGTAATTTTTGCTCTAAATTTTCCCAATTTTTAAACGACTTTAGATTTTTTTCAACTAAGTTTTGTTTTATTTTAAAGTATGGCAACAATGAATCTATTGTCGATTCTAAAAGCTCCAAAAAAAGATTATCGTTTTGATTTGCCTCTATCGCTATCTTCGGTAGGTTTATTAGTATTTTATCCAAAATTATTCTATTAACAATATTAGGTACTTCGCGATAATCACTTTTTATTGAAATTAACTGATTGTTTAAAGGGCTTGAATCCCGATTTCTATAAAAGAGCATATTTAATTTATTAAGATCCTCAATATATCGTCCAAATACGCTATTTTCGATATTTTGAGAATTAAGATTTATACAATCGTATAATACTAATGGATTGTAATGCGTGCACTGCGAAAATTCGATATTTTTAAACATTTTTATTAAGTCGTTCTCGTGTTCTATTAGTTCCCACCAATCGAAGTCTCCTTTAATGGAATTGTTGTGGCAGAAATCTAAACTTATTTGAGACTTTCCTCTGGCAAAACTGGAGTTCAAAGAATTCAAATTTTTCAGTAGAAGATAGATAAGATTTTCAACAGTACTCCTCTTAAATCGTAGAAATATTAGAGGGATTATCTGATTAAATCGAAATAATAAGATATCTTCGCTAAAAAATTTCTTTAATTCGTTTAAAATTGAAAAAAAATCGTAGAAAATCTCCTTTATTTGATGTACAGTGATGTTGCTTTCTATCTTTTCAAGATTTTCTTCAATATTTCGAAATAAATGATTTGTAGATAAGGTTAATGATAAGGGGCGAAAAGCCCAAGAATTAAGATGTAGTAACATAATTTGTCCGGAGAGATACAAATCGGCTAAATCTCGAGGAAGCAGATTTAGGAGAAGGTATTGTTCCGATGTTTCATTGCCAAGTTTTTTAATTAATGCCGAAGGGCAAGAAAATTGTTGGCTTTTTAATAAGGAGTTAATTTCGAAAGGAGGCAATCCTAATCGAGTAAGTTTGTGTCTGTATTCTTCGTAGCCCTTTTCTATTAATATGCCATTAATATATTCTCTAATTAAAGGGGCGGTTAAATACTCTACTTTTGAATGAGATAATTGAATTTTCACCTCATCAGCAATGGATTTTGCTAAATTCTCAGGTATATTTGCCTCTCTGATTAAATATTCAGTAATTTTGTTTATGTCAAACGGTTCAAATGTATAATTAGATGTTCGGATTTTTATTGTTTTACTCTCATCATCAATTATGTCCCCAATATCGAGAAGTTTTTCTAATATTTTTTTACCCAATTTAGTAAGACTATAGCCATCATCAGAAGAAGAAATGTAGTTATTTTCTTTCAAAATGTTTAAATGGTAAGAAATATTGGCCGTATCGCCTTTATCTTTACTGATTACTCTTTTTAAATTGGCAAAAGAAATTAACCCTTCTGAATCGTATAAAGTCTTCATTATTTTAAATCTAACTTCTTGGCCAATAATTTGTAAATATTTGCCTAAATTTATGGAATTGTCCACCAAATTCATTTTATTTTTCATTTTTTTCTGCTTTCTCATACTAATTTTACCAAATTACGCATATAAAATTTGCTGATATTATGAAAAATGTAAAATGTATGACCCTTTTCAAAATCTCCGACAAAAATAATTTAGATGTTGTAGAATTAGAAGCGAATATTAATATTAAAGAATATAAGTCGTGTTAAAATGTTCATTCAGATTGGATTTAAGATCGAGAATAAGATAAATAAAATTAGCGAGCTGATACCGCAATTCTTTCAATCTCGTCTTTTCTTTTAATTGCTCTCGAATTTTGGCTGTTTTTCGAAGCAGCAATTAACTCTTGGGCGATTGACTCTTCGATCGTGTAAATTCTTTCATGGGTTACTGAACTTATCGCGTGAACAATTAGTTTTAACGCTAAATCCACTCTGCGTTGTGGCGCGATATCTACAGCAGATGCGTAAGAGATCCCACCTAGTGTGATCCTCGTAGTTTCTTCTCGAGGTGCTACATTTTCTATAGCGTTTACTAATGTTTGAATGGGATTCATCCCCGTCTTGAGTTCAATTAGCATGAACGCATTCTCAACCATTTTAATAGTCTTAATTTTTTTACCTGAGCTATAGGAACTTTTATGTCCTTTTATTTTTCCGTGGATAAATCCTGGAGAAAGAAGACGATTTATAAAACGTTCTACTATAGAAATGTTCGATTTCCAAAACCTTTTATGTTCGTGTCTACCTGATGAGTGAGGAATTATAATAGGCCTTAAATTGATGTAACGCTCCAAACTAAAGTCCCTGATTTCGACATTAAAGTCCCATTTGTTAAACAGTTTAATTTCTTCTTTTTTCTTTGTTTTACTCATTAGTACTATTAAACACCGAAAAATTCAAAAATTTTACGATAATGAATCTAAAATAACATATCTCTTAAAATTTATTGATTTGGTAGAAAAAAGAAATAACAGAAAAATTTAATTATTGTGCTTAAATTTAAAGTATTAATATTACGTTAAAATTTTCAATTAAATTGAGTTCTCAATGGGAGCAAAAGGACTTTACGCTGCAAGGGCATTGAAACGAAACCGCAAAAAATTTAGATGGAGTAAGACAAAATATAAAAGAAAAAAGCTCAAATTAAAGCAAAAAGCGGATCCATTGCAAGGCGCTCCCATGGCTGAAGGGGTAGTGCTCGAGAAGGTTGGGCGAGAAAGTAAACAACCAAATTCCGCTATTAGAAAATGTATTCGCGTTCAACTAAGAAAGAACGGGAAAACTATCACTGCATTTCTTCCAGGTGATGGAAGTTTGAACTTTATACAGGAACACGATACTGTGCTCGTTGAAGGTATAGGAGGCGCCAAGGGAAGGGCGATTGGAGATCTCCCTGGCGTACGTTGGAAGTGTATAAAAGTTAATGGCATAAGTCTCGAAGCTCTCGTTGCTGGAAAGAAAGAAAAGTCGGCTCGATAATTTATTTTTCGAGGAAATTCAAAACTACTTTCATGAAGGCAGGTAAATCGTCGGGTTTTCTCGATGTAATCAAATTTCCATCAACGACAACTTCAGAATCTTCAAATTGAGCACCTGCATTTATCATATCGTCTTTAATCGCAAAATAACTCGTTGCTCTTCGACCTTTAATAACTTTAGCAGAGATTAACACCCAGCCAGCATGACATATTGCAGCGACTAATTTTCCCTTATCGTCAATTTCTTTCACGAAATTTAGTATTTTTTGGCTTCTTCTTAAATAATCAGGATTTTTAGTCCCCCCTGGTACGATTAAACCATCGTAATCACCTGGATTTGCTTGATTAATCCCTTTATCTGCCATTATCGGGTATCCGTTTTTACCTTTTATAAGCGTTTTTTGTTCGCTGATTAATTCAACTTTATAACCTGCTTCAATTAATCTTAATCGTGGATAATGCAGTTCCAAATCTTCATACCCATGAGTTGCAAGTATTGCAATTTTCTTAGGCATTTACAATTCCACCCCAAAATTTAGTAACTAAACTGAATTATAGAGAAAATTTAAGCCTATGGATAATGATTTAAAAGTCGTAAAGAAAATTAGTTTTTGGTGTTGATAATGCAATTATCAACATTATAATGGCGCAAAACAAGTGTCTTTGCTTTTTTTATCATTATACCGTTCTTGCCAATCGCTTTACCTTTAACTGATGGATCTACGGTAACGATTACGGTTTTTTTCTTATTTTGATTTTCTCTGATTTCTATATTCATAACTCTCGTAGTGTTGAGTATATTTTGTATGAATTCTTGAAGATCTTCCGAAAAGGCGATTATGTCTATGTTTTTCTGAAGCTTATCTTTTAAAACTTTGACATTTTCTCCGCTTCGCCCAATAGCCTTACCAACATCTGATTTCTTAACAAGAAATATAACCTTATCCTTACCCCCGACTTCGTTTGGGATAATAACGCAGTCTTTCACAACTGCACCAGTTAAACTATTAAATAGTGTAATTAATTTAATTGCTTCTTCGTCGATTTTTACTGCTTTTTTTTCCATTCAAATACCTCGTATCACAATTCATTTAATTAACGCTAGGATATCAGAATCTCCTTCGTCGAAAATACCTAAAGATGCAACCATAAAGGGTTTTCCACACGCTAAACCTAACTCCCAACTAGACTGATTAAAGGTATGAATAAAAATAGGATCATCTAACAGCGAATTGTTATTTATTATTTTTTTCTTAATATTTACGGGACAATTTTCAGCCAAGATTATCATTTTAAACCTTTCTTGTCTTATTTCTTTAAGAACTTTATTTGAACCGATTACTACATTGCCACTTTTCACAGCAATATTAATGTTTTTTTTTACATCGAATTCTTTTTTCTTTTTTCTACGCGTTGTCGTGTCTCTTAACGCAGAACTTTTAGAAGACATAGTTTTACTCTCCCGTATCAATTATTTTCTAAACTTCTATTATGAATGATTAACGTTTTATGATTAATATATTTAAGTTGATAACATTTTCAAATTAAAACCTTAGTATTCTTTTTATTATTCATCTTTTTGAGATGACAATTTCTTTTCCTTTGACTTGAGGATTTTCAAGTTTTCGTCTAAACTCATCCGTAACTCGACACCTCCAGTTCCCATGGGAACGATTTGGCCGATAATGACATTTTCTGGAATACCCAGTAAAAGTTCCTCCTCTCCATAAATCCCAGCGTCCAAAAGTTGATTTACTGTGACTTCGAACGCAGCTCTCGCGAATACGCTAGATTTTGAGCCAGAAATTCCGTGCCTCCCAATAGAAAGCACACTTCCATTTTGGCACATAAGATCTGCAAGAATCAATAGATGTCTAAGGTCAACATCTAATCCTTGATCTTCGAGCACATCTAACGCTTCTCTAATTAATAATGTACGAGCAGCTTCAATCCCAAATAATTTTTGAACTTCGTGGACATGATTAGAATATGTTCTCGTACCATCGACCCCTTCAATTTCAAGGACACCTTGCAAATTAGTCCCTTCGGTTTGAATAAACCATTCGCCAGTTTTAGTATCTTTAGTAATTAAACCTCTTTTAACGCCTCTAACGCCTTTTATTACTTTTTTCAGTATCTTTTCCCTTAATTTTTGATGTTTCTGCAAATCATCGGTACCCGGATCGATAATTATCGAGTTTTGTTCTTTTTTTATTGAACCTCGCCTTTTATAGCGTTTTAACACCTTCAAAATATCGTCTAAGGTAATACCCTTTTCTTTTAACAGTTCGGGAATTAAATTGATGTGAATTTTCCATTCAATAAAGTCTAAATCGACATCATAGGTAATATTTTCAATCCTAATTTGTTCGATGCGCTTATGGACTTCTTTCGCCTTATCTTCGTTAAAAGCATATTTTTTTTCAAGAAAGATTTTCATTATAGGCGTTGAAGGAAATCGTCGCGCATCAACAAGTTCAATTAATCTTGGAAGACCTTGAGTAACACTAAATTCTGCCACACCCGCGTAGTGGAATGTTCTTAAGGTCATCTGAGTGCCTGGTTCTCCAATACTTTGTGCAGCAACAGTTCCCACAGGTTCTGCAGGCTCAACTAACGAATTCATGTAATTGATATACATCTTATCTGCTAAGTAATCAACTTGCCTTTCAGTGAGAGCTTCAGATTTTAATTTCTGTCTTGCTTTCGATATTAAATCTTTTGGAATACCTTCTTTCTCTAAGACCGATAAGACCTTGTTAATGTACTGTTCCGATGCTTTTGACATTTTTCTTTCACTTTAATGATTGTTATTATGAATTATTTTCTTTCTTTTAACCATTCTGTAAATTGTTTCGTTTTTTTACCACGCCAAATCGCATTTTTCCCTGTTTCGTTTTTAAACTCCTCAATTAGAGCTTCCTCATCAGGAACCGCTTTCTTAGCCGGTGCTTTCTTAGCCAGTGCTTTCTTGGTAGGAGCTTCCTTGGCAGGAGCTTTCTTGGCAGGGGCTTTCTTGGCTGGATCTTTCTTGGCAGGTGCCTTCTTTGCTGGTTTAGAAGTTTCCTTAAATGCTTTAGCCTTCAATATCAATAAGTCAAGATTCATTGCTAATCCGTGGTCGCTTTTGCTGGGATCTATTCCATCGTCTCCAAACTGAAATTGGACGATGTTCTTATTAGCATTTCGTACAGTATTATCGTTCTCCACGATGACATCTTGTAAAGCGTTAACTAGGCGTCTTTGCATGTATCCACTTGTGCTAGTTCTAACAGCAGTATCAACTAAGCCTTCTCTCCCGCCCATTGCGTGGAAGAAGAATTCTTCTGGATTTAAACCTTTTCGATACGATGAAGAAACAAATCCTCTTGATTTTGGGGATAAATCCTTAACTTTAAAATGAGGTAAAGTACGATTAAAATAGCCTCTATGAATTCTTTCACCTCTTATTGCCTGTTGCCCAACCACGGCTGCCATCTGTCCTAAGTTTAAAGGGTTACCTCGAGCCCCAGATTTAGTCATAATGACTGAATGAGCTTGATCTCCAATGTTTAGCGCGGCAATCGTCTCTGCTTTTTTTCTTGCATCGTTTAAAATGCCTCTTATTCTTAATTCCAACGTTTCTTTTAATGTTCTTCCGGGTGCTCGGGAGAGAACATTTTCGTCTTTATGATAATAAGCTTTAATCAAAACTTCGCATTTTTCATTAGCTTCTTCGAGAGCTGAGTTAATTTCTTGCATTGCATCTGCTTTTACAAAAACTTCGTCTAATCCAATTGTAATACCATTCTTCCGTATAATATAAAGAAGCATCTGTGTTGCATTATCTAAAAATTTCCTTCCCCTTTCGTTTCCATGATCTTTAATGATTCTCTGTAAAATACTATTTGGTTTCATGGCGCCAAAAGTTGCCTCGTCAATCGTTCCAGTTAAAAGTTTTCCATTTTCAATGTGAACATAAGCATCGTATTCGCAATTATCTTCTTTACATTCGTCGCATTTCTTACAGAACTTTGACCTTTCTCTTAAATTTAAATCTACAGGAAACAGGGCACTAAAGATCTCTTTTCCAGTATACATGGGTTCTGGATCTAACATGATTGGAGTTAAATCAGTTAATGAAAAATCGGGATTTGTCTCAAAAATCCTGCCCATATATAGCAATTTAAGTGTATCTTTTATGTTGTAAATAGACTCCCTACTAGTGAATTGATATACGGTCGAAACAAAATCTTGAATACCACCAATAATTGGTCCCCCAAATCGAGGAGATAGCATATGCTCTTGGACTTTTAACAGTAATTCCGCTTCAGTTCTTGCTTCCTCGCTTTGTGGAACATGTAAATTCATTTCATCGCCATCAAAATCAGCGTTATAAGGAGGGCATATCGATAAATTCAACCTAAATGTTTTCCCATCCATAATTTTTACTTCGTGGGCCATAATAGACATTCTGTGAAGAGATGGTTGCCGATTAAATAACACTAGATCGCTATCGTTCAGGTGTCTCTCAACGATATACCCCGAAGCTAGTGTTTCTGCAATTACTTCGGGATTTTTTACATAGCGAAGATCTATTCTTCGTCCATCGTTCCTAATTATATAATTCGCTCCGGGATGAAGAAAAGGTCCATTTAAAACTAATAACTTCATCTCTTCTATGTTCCAAGGATTAACGTGCGTAGGTATGGTTAAAATTTTGGCAATTGATTGTGGCACCCCCACATCATTAATGCTTATGTGTGGATTAGGAGAAATTACGCTTCTTGCCGAGAAGTCGACTCGTTTGCCACTCAAATTACTCCTAAATCTACCTTCTTTTCCTTTTAGCCTTTGCGTTATTGTTCTTAACGCCCGACCAGAACGATGTCTTGCAGGTGGAATTCCTGAAACTTCATTATCAAAATAAGTGGTAATATGATATTGTAATAATTCCCATAGATCTTCAACAATAAGATGAGGAGCTCCAGCATCAAGGTTTTCTCTTAACCTTTGATTAATACGAATAACATCTACTAATTTGTGAGTCAAATCATCTTCAGATCTTATCCCACTATCAAGAGTAATTGATGGTCTCACACACACCGGGGGAATAGGTAATACTTCTAAAATCGTCCATTCTGGTCTTGCAGCAGTTGGTGAAATCCCCATTATCCGGAGATCGTTATCCATAATCTTCTTTAATCGCTCTTTCATATCCATTGGCGTCAATCGTCGACTACCTTGCCCCTCTGATTCTTCGTAATATGTTGTGGGTTTTTCAATAACAATTTTCTTCTTTCTCGCACCACAATAGGGGCATTTTTTTGTCTTTCTTGCCATTTTAAATATAATCTTGGTCAGTTCTTCGTCGTTTTCGAAATATGTTGCGCGATGCTTCTCTTGCTCTTTTTGATATTTCTCTTTTTCTTCCTCTGTGAGCATTAATTTTGAACATTCGGGGCATATGCTTCGGAGAATTTTAAGTATCTTTTTTGCATATCCGACATGCACTATCGGTCTACTGAGCTCAATGTGACCAAAATGCCCCATACATTGGCTTACAAGATTACCGCAAGTCTGACATCGCTGCCCAGGTTCGATTGTCCCGAGCCGTTGGTCCATTAAACCCGAAGGGATTGGTAATCCATCTTCGTCGTATGTGTCTGCAGTTACAATTCTAGCTGCTGACATCTTCCGAATTTCTTCGGGGGATAAAATTCCAAATTTTATTTTTTCAATTACTTTAGTCTTTAAGTAACTCAAGAGATTGACTCCTCAAAATTTAAATTTAAATATCTGTAAAATTTCCACAAAATTAAATTGTGGTTCAAATTGCCTTTTATGGTACGATGAGTTTTTCTAATTATATCAATACAACGCGATGAGAACAAGTTAAAACTAATCTCCAGCTAAAGGTTAGTTATGATTTTTCATGAAGCAAATCTTAAAAATTTTTCTAAAAAATAAATCTTAAATGCGTAAATCGCAACCTAATTTTTATATGTAACATTATTTAATGCGATGAAAATATCGAAGTATTTGAAAAAAACATCTGTCGTAATTATATTAATGCTAATTTTAGCCTCATCTCTCATTTTTAGTATCAATAATATAATTGATTTACCACTCGATTCGACTATCGTGGGAGAACAAGAGCTTATCATAGAACTACTCGCTTCTTTTTTGTTAATCGAAACTCCATTACAATTTAACCAAGATTTGCTTGTAATATATCTTTCCTGGACACTAAACGTACTTATATCTTCCATAATATTAGCAGATCCTAAAAAAGTTGTTTTTAGAATTAGTTCAATTATGTTTTTTATTTGTTTCTTTCTTTTTGTTTTTGGATTTCGTCATTCTCCAATATATTTCAATCAATATTTTTCGGTAATGATTGTCCAGGTGTTATTATTAATATCGTACCTTGTGATCCTATCAATTATTTTCTCATTGTTAACTCAAAAAATATCAGAGAAATATAAAAGCAGTGATATCAGAGATGTAAAAATTGAAACTCTCGTAAAGAACAATAGAATTACATGCCCTCACTGTGGAACTAAATACGAATCTGTTCCGCTCTATTGCTATAACTGTTCCAAAAAAATAAAAATTGAACATGAAGAAATATAACCGAATATTTATCTTCGATTAATTAGAAAAAAGATTTTCCATCGCGAATTGATACTCCCGACAAAAATTTTCTTAGAAATAAAAAAAAAGACAGAAAACCGTGAATTATTAAAATATTTCAAATTTTCTTTAACTTAAAAAAGAAAATTTCTTCAAAATCGTTCGATATGCTCTTAGAAACCAGATACTAGAAAAAAATCAAAACTCAAAATGAAAAGATTTCCTCATCTTATTTCTAAGTAAAATTTAAGATAAAGCATAGTATTTTTCTTTTAAAGCGTAAATTTTAAATTAAAATTGTTTTAAACTGATAGGTCCTGAGATCTGACCTAAAACCGATGTAGTAAATTTCCGACAAAAATTTTAGATAATAAATGTAGAGTGAAAATTAACCAATTTGTCGTGTGGGACTCAGAGTTTTCCATAATCTTTATATAGTAGATAATCAATAATATTTTATAGATAATAGAAATTTATCGAAAAAACTAATTACTAACTAAAAAAATTTAAGCGGAGGTTATAAATTATGGCATTTGCATGGTCTCCACTACGCTCACTTATGAAAAAAGCTGGCGCAGAAATTGTAAGTAGAAATGCGGTAGATAAATTAATGGACTTTTTAGAAGATAGAGCCAAAAAGCTTACAACTTGCGCAATTGACATCAGCAAGCATAGTGGGAGAAAGAAAATAACCAAAGAAGATATGAAACTTGCCATTGGTATGATTTAGGCAATCTGAATATTTTCTTAAGAATTTTAATTTTTTTTTCTATTTTTTTTTTATTTCTTAATTGTTATAGATTGGTGAATTTAATCAATATTAGGGCGAAGATCGTACATCTCCTAATCCTATATAATCAAATAATTTTATAAAAAAGAAAAATTAAATAAAAAATTATGATTTCTTAACATTTCTTCTATAGTGAGTAAGTATAATCATAAACGACACAATGGCGATGCCAAGTAAGAAGAATAAAGGATATCCTGGGACTTGATATGTCGTTTTGTATGTACTAAAGAAAATGATTCTGTTATTTTCACTTGTTCCAACATATATCATAAACTTACTTAAAACTCCATCGTCTACCTCATTTTTAAAATACTCAACGATCAATGTTTCTTTATCATCTTCACTAGTAGCATCAGTCTCAAATATATATTGTACCACGCCCAATTCTGCAACTTCTTGGGATTCTTTATATTCAAATTCTTTTGCACTGATTGAATCTTCACTCTCCTTAAAACTTAAAGCTAAAGGTAACTCTGATAACTTACCCATTTGTTCTAAATATGGTGATGTACTATTAAATAAACTTTCCAAGGACCTTTGTATCAAAATATTATCGCCAGTAGGTACAACTATAGGAATAAAATAATGCCAAGTAGGCGATTGTTCCCACCCAAGTACATAATTAGGCGATGTGTACATAGTGAAGTAATCGCTGTTAAAGGATAATGCGTATCCTCTTGTGCTAGTTGGATTTTCGGGATCGTCTGGAAAATCTGGTGCTTGATAAGTAGAAATTGCAGAATTGTTACCATAAGAAATTGCTATTCCTTCTGTTTTTTTAATGGTCGCATTTTCAAATTCGACATCTGCATATACAGCCGGAAAATTATATGTATTTAATTGGATACTATCAACCCACGCGTAAGATGGAGAACCAGCGCCAAGCGTTTCTAATTTAAACTCCAACTTATTTATTAAATTTGAACTAAATAATCGCGTTCCAGAGTTTTTTCTTTTATTCCCATCGTTTTGATCACCTGTAATAATAAAACTCTCTTTTGGCTTTAAACTTCCAGATTTTTCTT
>SMTZ1_10015972_pt1 | contig 11636 bp, 10 predicted proteins | sample DeeMarSWOR136_30_FD_25667 | JGI IMG/M metagenome (IMG submission 25667)
AATACTCAGTTATGTAAAGGGGCCAGGTAAGATCTAAACGCATCTCTGCTTCAAGATACCTCTGTTTCAATCTCCGGGTTCTCTCAGTTGAAGGCTCCCTCACAATTTCTCTTGCTCCATAAAGTGCCATTGTACCTTCTCCCTTTCTCTCATTTCTTTTTTTTAATTGAAATTTACCACTTAAAACTATATAGTGCAAGGGGTAATTAAGCTACTCTGATATATGATATGCGATATGGGATGTGTGATTGATTAGCAACGACTAAAATAGCGATACTAGATACTGGCTTCTGGATACTAGATAAAAAAACCTGAATATGCAAATCCAGTATCTAGCATCAAGTATCCTATATCATTTCATTGATTGCAATGCATCTTATAGTCATTAAGTAATCCTTTCAAAAGGAGGATACCATGAAACTAAAGGACAATGTAGCTATTGTAACCGGTGCTGCATCGAGTATAGGTATGGGGAGGGCTTTCGCCCTGGCATTTGCCAAAGAGGGGGCAGATGTGGTAGTGTGCGATATTAAACATGAGGGTATTCAGGAACGGGCACAAGAAATTGAACAGTTAGGAAGAAAAGCTCTTGCTGTAAAGACAGATGTGAGCAAGGCATCTGATGTGTCTCAACTGATTGAGATCACGGTTAATACATTTGGTAAAATTGATATCCTGGTCAATAACGCCGGCGTTAGGGAAGAACCAGCCAAGCCTATCCAGGATATTACTGAAGAAGAATGGGATACAATCAACGGGGTAAACCTTAAAGGGGTATTTCTCTGTATTAAATATGCGGTACCTCATATGATTAAACAAAAAAGAGGAAAGATTATTAACATAGCCTCTATCTTTGGTCAGGTGGCTTTTCCCAACTATGGAGCCTATTGTGCCGCAAAGGGAGGGGTAATCAATTTAACCAGAACACTCGCCCTAGAACTTGCCCCCCACAAAATCAATGTCAATGCTATTGGACCCGGTGTAATTGAAACCGAACTTAGCAAGACGACATTGGAAGATCCTGAGGTAATGAAAATAATACTGCCCTTAATCCCCTTTGGTAGGGTAGGACAACCGGAAGACATTGCGGCAGTAGCAGTATTTCTCGCCTCAGATGAGTCAGAATATGTCAATGGTCAAACCATCTTTGCTGACGGAGGGTGGCTGGCGAGGTAACAAATACGGATGCTGGTCTCTGGATACTTAGATGCTCGTTACTGGATTCTGGATAGTAGACTCTTAAATATCATAAAAGCGCGAAATCCGAAGCACGAAACAAATTCAAATGACCAAAGCACAAAATTCAAAGAAATAACGCTTTCAACATTTAATATTGGGATTTTAAATTTGTATCGAATTTCGATATTCGATTTTCGGATTTGCCTAGTATCATTCTGCTAATTACAATGTATTTAGGGCTATTCTCGCATTGAATTCACAACCAATAAATTTAACCACTAAAAGAGAGGAGTGAGGAGATGGAAGGAGGTATTTTAGGAAAAATTGTGTGGGTGAATCTTTCAAAAGGAACCATCAAGGTGATGGAACCGGATAAATCCCTGTATGAACAATTTCTTGGTGGTTACGGTATAGGTGTAAAACTCATCTACGATAAACAGAGAGCGGGTGTAGGCCTCCTTGATTCAGATAATATCCTGGGTTTTGCAACCGGTCCCTTAACCGGAACCCCTGCTATCAGTTCATCCCGCTATACAGTAGTGGGGAAATCACCTCTCACAGGAACCTGGGGAGATGCCAATTCAGGAGGATTTTTTGGTCCTGAATTGAAAAGAGCAGGATACGATGCAGTCTTTTTTGAAGGTGCGAGCAGTAAGTGGGTCTACCTCTGGATCAAAGATGGAAAAGTTGAGTTGAGAGACGCCACACCTTATGCCGGTTTAGATACCAATGAACTGGAAGACCAGATGAAAGAAGATCTAGGTACCGACATCCGTCTAGCTTCTATTGGACCAGCAGGGGAAAAGTGTTCTCTTCTGTCGTGCATTATCAGTGATAAGTGGAGGGCAGCAGCCCGGTCAGGTCTGGGAGCGTTGATGGGTTCAAAGAAGCTCAAAGCCATCGTGGTGAAAGGCACGGGAAAAATTCCCCTGGTAAATGAGGAAATGGCCAAGAGCCTGCGTAAAAAACTGATTGCAGATTGTAAAAATAGTCCCACTTTACAACTCTTCTCCGGCTTTGGCACCTGTGGAGTTACCGCCATGTTTGTCTTAAGTGGTGAATCACCAGTTAAAAACTGGGGAGGCGTCAGTGAGCTAGACTTTCCCAACGCAGCCGCCATCAGCGACCAGAGTGTGATCAGCTACCAGAAAAAGAAATATGCATGCTTCGGATGTCCCATTGCCTGCGGTGGAGAAGTAAAGGTAGAAAATGGACCCTATGCCTGTGAGACACATAAACCGGAATATGAAACCCTAAGTGCCCTGGGTCCTCTTTGCCTTAATGATAATCTGGAGTCTATCATCAAGGTTAATGACATTTGTGACCGAGCAGGAATTGACACCATCTCCCTGGGTGCTACGATTGCCTTTGCTATTGAATGTTACGAAAACGGGATTCTCACCAAAGGTGATACCGATGGCATTGAACTCACCTGGGGAAATCATCAGTCTATTGTAGCTATGAGTGAGAAAATGGCACGAAGGGAAGGATTTGGAGAAGTTATAGCAGATGGAGTGCGCATAGCTGCTCAGAAGATTGGCAAAGGGTCAGAGCAATTTGCCATGCACCTGGGAGGGCAGGAACTTCCCATGCATGATCCCCGAAACACCCCCGGCTATGGAACGGCCTACTGCACTGATGCCACTCCTGCACGTCACATGCAAGGGGGGTCCGCATTTCTTGAGGGTGGATTTGTCATCCCCGGCATCCCCTTTAAGCAACAAGAAAAATATATGTACACAGGGAAAGGAGAAATTCATCGCTATATGAGTAACCTTTCTCATATTGTTAACACCTCGGGACTCTGTCATTTTGGGGTGTGGGTGTATGGTGTCAATACGATTCCTCAATTTCTGAAGCATATCACAGGTAAAGAATACACCCTAGAAGACCTCCTTACCATCGGGGAAAGAATAGCCAACCTTCGAATGGCATTTAATATTCGTGAGGGAGTTCGACTCTCTGAGTGGAAGATTCCAGGAAGAATGATAGGAAATCCGCCACTTACTGCAGGACCTCTTAAATGCATAACCATAGACCTTAAGACTCTCACCAGTGAGTATCTTGAGAAGATGGGATGGGATCCCAAAACCGGAAAACCTTCCCAAAAAAAACTTGAGGAATTAGAACTTGAAAATGTTTCCAAAGATCTCCAGGAGTAACTGAAAAGGAATTGAGGAACTTAAAAACTTAAGGATTGGGGTATTATTAGACATCTAATTTCGAAATCCTAAGCACGAAATTCGAAACAAATTTAAATGCTCCACGCACAAAATCTAAAACTATTTAATTACAGTAAATTTCTGGCAATACCATAAAAGTAAAAAGGAGGATGACATGAAGACCATTCCGTATTTCGAACGGATAATCGAAACACTTTCTCCTCTCAATCCCCGTCCTATGAAAACTTACAGGGGAGAAGATACTACCCAGTTTGCAGAGATTGAAACTGAGATGATGATACATCATATGCGATGTTTTGAGGCTGATAAGTTAGATAAAATCATCAATATAAAGGCAGATATTATGGGTGGAAAGATTGTCGTCTGGGGCACCACTATTGTTCCAACCGATGAATACCCGCTTCCCCTGTTTGCTGCTGAAATCGTCCAGGCAGTAAATCACTTAAGCTTAAGGGCAGATCTTATTCCCCTGGCAGATTGCGGCCGGGATATGGAGTATCTGGAAAAATACATGGTACCGATGGAGGAAATCTGGAAAAAATATAAGGACATCGAAGGAGCAGGGATGGAACGCTACCTCTGGCAACGGGTGATGCTCTCACCTTTTTACACCTATGGGAAATTTAAATACGATATAGAAAATATTGAGGAAACATCTCTGGACGCTATCATTGAGTATTTGAAGCTCTACATAAAATTCTGGTCTGAAGCAGAAAAGGAAGATTCCCACTATATGGAGCTCCTCAATGGGAGAAAAAGAGCGATGCTTAAAATCATGATGGAAAATGACCCTGGTGAAGGCCCGCTCAGGAAAGCCCTGGGGGAAGAGAAAGCCAAAAAGATTCTTGCACTCCTCTTTTGATTTCCTTTACTAATAATTTATTCCCCTTTAGCTAAGAGCTCATTAATTGCAGGACATTCACACTCTGCAATCTTCCCCCTTTTGTCAAGATCCTCAGCTATATCTAAGAGTCCAACCTCTTGAAGTCTCTTACGGGTGGGAAGCCCATCTTTTGAGCAGCCTCGATAAAAATAGTACTCATCCAGCATACCAGGGTGAGTGATAGGGTCTTCCTCTCCCCGTGTTGTTCCCTGCCTCATATCATCCTTCCTGGTGATCCCTAATAAGGCATTATAGCTTCTCTCAACCTGATAAGCCCTCTCAGCTGATTCAAAGAGGCTTTTTGGCTCTATTCCTGTTACCGCCTGATAAATCTCCCCCATCTCTTCAAAGAGGATGAGCGGGTCACCAAAAATGGTGGTACCCGCAATAGGGACAAAACAGAGCCCCAAACAGTCCATTAACATCTTGTAATTTTCATGCCACCAGACAGCACGACCTTTAGCCACCGGACTTTTGCTGTCAGCAATCTCATCGGGAATATCCTTCCCAAAAATCCTCTCGAGCATCTCCTTTGCACCAGTAAGAGCCGAGAAAGGATGCCCTTTCATATGGTCTGCCCCCCTTACGGCTACTGATGAAGCAAGGTTCATAGCCATAACCGAATGGCGATTGTAAGGAAAGGTCATCCCCTTGGTATGAAAACCGTAGGGCTTGGCCTCGGGACCGATTTTTTGAACCATATCAGGAATACTCTCAGCCAGGATATTCCCAAATCCTTCTCTTTTAGCTACCTTCATCATCATTTGGGAAACCATTTCAGCATCCCCCCAATTAAGTGCAACCCCATCTGTCTCCTCTAACCCCAGAACTCCTCTCTGAAAGCACTCCATGGCCATTGAGAGATTCCATCCAAACTGACAACAGTCCATCCCCAACTTATTGGAAAGGTCAGCCAGAAGAAAGAGGGAAGGATAATCAAAAATACCCAACGATGGACCCAGATGAATGTAGTGGCCAAACTCGATTTTGTCTCCCCGCCTCCCCTTGTAGGGGCCATCATCAATCTTCCACTTCTGGGAACATCCCACAGGACACCGGTAGCAGGCGGATTTGCCGTTCTTATATTTATTTACAAAATCTTCAAGATCATAGTGATCCAGTTGTTCAGGGGTAATCCTCTCCTGTTCATTTCTGGTTGATGCCTCGAGTCCTATCTGGGCAATGAGCATCAGTGTACCATATTCTTTCTGGGCATAGGTCGACGGCCCCATTCCCCAGATTTCCTGATATCTCTTCACCAACATGTCCAGCTTCTTCTTATCAGCCACAGGTACTGTTCCGGTAGCCTTAACAATTATGGCTTTCAGATTTTTAGAACCCATAACACATCCCATACCAGCCCTACCATTGGCACCTACCCTCTTTCTACCGGATAAGATATTGGCATATCTCACCATAGCTTCTCCTGCAGTCCCAATACGGGCTGTTTCACAGTTCCCGTATTCCTGATGAATTTTTTCATCTGTGTCATAGGTATCAAGTCCCCACAACTCAGTAGCATCAACTAGCTTAGGAGTCCTCCCCTTTTCGATAAGAAGGGCAACTGGTCTATCCGACTTTCCCCTTATTACAATATGATCATAGCCTGCCTGCTTCATCCTGACCCCAAAATACCCCCCTGCATTGGAATCTCCAAAGATTCTGGTTAAGGGGCTCTTTGAGGTAACGGTATACCGAGTAGCACAAAGAAATGAAGTACCAACCACAGGACCACACCCAAAAATAAGGGGATTCTCTGGTGAAAGGGGATCGAGCTCAGGATTATCTCGCACTAGGTTATAAAACAATCTGGCATTAATCCCTGCCCCACCAGTATAACCCCTCCTCAGTTCCTCAGAAAGTTCCTCCTCATAGATTGTTAAATGTGAGAGATCAACTTTAAGTATCTTCCCCCTCCACCCGCACTTTTTATAAGACTTCAACTTTTTCATTAGATAACCTCACCACAGAACACAGAGAATTCCTTCAATAAAAAATCCATACTCTCCTGTTAATCATCTATTCTATCTGATGTACCAAGAGTATACAGATTATTGCTAAAATCCATTTTTTGAGCATTTACTCAAAAACCATCACCATACTCCAATTCTAACTTATCGATTTTATTCCTACCTAGTTTCTAATAAAAAAGCACTAGGTATTAAATTTGGATTTGGGTAACAGCCTTTTGAGACCTGTCCCCCTTATCGCGTGGATTCTACCACAATGACAACACGCCGATTCTCAGCCCTTCCCTCAGGTGTAGCGTTAGAAGCAATAGGCTGAAATGGACCATACCCTTTAACCGACACCCTATTCTGTTCAATTTTAAAGCGTCCTACCATAAAGCTCATAACGTGGATGGCACGGGCTATAGAGAGTTCCCAATTTGTAGCATACTTTTCCTTGAGTCTAGGACTAATAGAAACACTATCTGTATGACCTTCAATGCAAATAGGACGATCAGGATATTTCTCCAGTACCTCACAAATTGTCTTCAGGGTTTTGACTCCCCGCTTGCTGAGAATAGTAGATCCTGAAGAAAATAAAATGGCATTAGGCAGTGTAATGAGTGTCTTATCATCAATCTGTTGTAGTAGTATCTTTTTGCTGTCCTCTAAAGTTCCAATCCTATTGTGCAGTTCCTCCTTGAGAGTCTCATTTTGTGTAAGCTCTACTCCAAGTTCCTTCTGCCTTCTTTCCAGATCAGAAATTAAGGCTTGTGTCTCACTGATCAACCTCTCCTGTCTTTCAATTTCCCTTTTATACTTTGTGCAACAACCGGGTAAAGAAGATGCAATCAATAACATACTTAATAAAAAGTGTGCCGTACGCATTTTAGACCTCCTCTCCATAAAAGCTGAATGTACATTTTAGATGATTTATCGAGTGAGAAAAAAAATGGACAAAAAAAATGGCAGCCAGTTAATGACTGCCGTTACTTTATCTATCTTTCCTTAACATTAACCGCTTGAGGGCCTTTGGGTCCATCTTGTATCTCAAATTCTACAGGCTGCCCCTCTTTGAGCGTCTTGAAACCCTTTTTCTCTATGGCTGAGTAATGTACGAATACATCATCTCCATCCTCTCTGGACAAAAACCCATAGCCCTTTTTCTCATTAAACCATTTCACGTTTAAAACCTCCTACACAAAAATATTAAAATTAATTAGACACTACATTGACCCCCAATCATTTCATTGCTGGGATTAGGAAAATGCTTTAAAGAAACCGTGTTCCCCTCTCCTTCTCACAATAAAAACGATTAAAACAAGTCAATGAAATTTACCTAGCACAATTTACTACGTGAGTCAATTTTAAAATGTCAGAACTCAATGCACAACCTCGCTAACTCAGCTGATGTCCTAAAGGCAGCGACTAATCTACATGCATTATATTCACCTCAATCATATTAGGATCAAAGTCTTTTCGAGGAAACCTGTTAAAAACGGAAAGGGTAGTTTACTAAATCGTATATGCATATTCTCCCTTGACTTACAAGTATCTTTCTGTTAGCTATTATTCCGTAATCATCAATTACTCATTGAGGAAAGGGAACAGTGGGTGCTATTGTTGAAAACCCTAGTAAGGTAGAGAATGCTGAAATTATCGTCGGCATCCCCTCCTATAACGAAGCCGACTCAATTGCTTACCCCACTGATATAGCCAGTCGAGGGTTAATCAAGTATTTTCCACATAAGAAATCAGCCATCATAAACGTTGATAATAACTCTCCTGATGGGACACGAGATACATTTATGAACACTCACACAAAGGTTCCTAAGATTTATATCTCTACACCAAAAGGTGTGAAAGGCAAAGGTAACAATTTCAAGAACTTATTTGAGGCTGCTGCTGAGCTCCGTGCTAATGCGATTGTGGTGGTAGATGCAGACTTGAAAAGCATCACCCCTGAGTGGATTCAGTACTTAGGTGAACCTCTCTTTGCTGGCATGAACTTTGTAGCTCCCATATATGTCCGCCATAAGTATGACGGTTCCATTACCAATCACATTGCTTACCCATTGTTAAGAACCCTCTTCGGATTGCGGGTGAGGCAACCTATTGGTGGGGATTTTGGGTTTTCAGGCAGACTGGCACGAGCCTATTTATCAGAAAAGCTCTGGAATGATGCTATTGCTAATTTTGGTATTGACATCTGGATGACCACTATTGCCATTGCTCGCCGCTTTAAAGTCTGTCAGGCATTTCTAGGCTCACCAAAGTCACACCGTGCTAAAGATCCCGCTAAAGACCTGGGTCCTATGTTTACTCAGGTAGTCTCAACCTTGTTTGATTTGATGATTGACTTTGAATATCTATGGAAAGACACTATCGAAACCTACCCCACCAGCATTTATGGCTTTGGTCTTGGTGTAGATGAAAAACCCCCAACTGTAGAGGTAAACACTGCTAAACTTTACGAAAGCTTTACCAAAGGTTTTGAAACTTATGGAGAGCTATGGGAGAAGATTATTCCCACACCGGAGTTAATTGAAGTTAGTAAGTGTAAAAATACTAGTAAAGAAAAATTCTTCTATCACAGCGATCTTTGGGCCCGAATTTTATTCAGCTTTTCCATTGCCTATCGTAATGCTGAACTTGACCGGCAGAAGATCATCGAAGCTATGATTCCTTTTTACCATGCACGCATCTTATCGTTCATTAATAAAACAAAAGAAAAGGGTACCAAGGAGACAGAAGAATATTTTGAAAACATCGTGCGGGTATTTGAAGATGAAAAGTACTATCTGGTAAAAAGATGGGATGAGGATCAAAGGAAATTAGGACATAAGTTGTTTAAATTCTAATCATAAAATACCTCCCACCCATAACCATTTCATCTAAACAATCCGTAGCCTTCTCCCCAGTTGCGAACCCTTTCATAGTTTCTATCACACTTGGGTGGTTTATCCTCAAAGATTCTTTTTATAAATGGTATCGACCAGATCTTTAAACCAAGGGGGGTTAGCAACCAGGATGTAGATCAACAGTAAGGCTGCAAAAGGGATGGGAACAATCGCATCCAGCAAGGCAATCAGCACTAAGCACAATAGACATTTGGTAAAAAGCGACACTATATATTCCTTTATTAATATTAGGACACAGATTCCCGCGGATACCCGCAGATAAAAGAGAATAACAAGTTCCAATCACCACACTACAAACAATTTCAAAATCCCAATTCTTAAAGTAAAAAAGTTTTGAATTTTAAGTTTTGGTCATTTGAATTTGTTTTGGATCTGTATTTTGTGATTTGGAATTTCTATAATAAAACAGCTTAATTTTTATATCTTAAATCTTACCTCATCTGCACTGCGAGATAGTAAACATCTCACAGGGTAAATCTGTATTAAAAAAGGGATTCTCTCTCTACTATCGAGTTACTACTTATAAGGGAAAAGCATAATCTGACTTAATTTGATCTTTTTCAAGCTACCCTCTAGATCAAGGATAATGTAAGGATCTCCAAACAAGCTAATCAATTGCCGGCACTTTCCACAAGGAGACAAAATAGAAAATTTGTTTTTTTTCAAACACACAGCAACGACGCACTGCATCTCCTTTTCACCATCAGAAAACATTTTAGCTATAGCAGCATACTCTGCACAGACAGAACAAGGTGGACACTCTTTCATCTCCATATTGATGCCATTGTAAACCTTTTGTGATTTAGTTCTCAACGAGGCGGCAACAAAAGATCTTTCATCGAGCCTCTTCTTGATTAAATCTTTTGCATCATTTACTAATTCAATATCCTTTTCAGTTAACTGCTTAAACTTCATAGCTCTCAACCTATTAGATTATTTAAACTCACCATATTCCCACTTATCTCTTCAACCATGTTACGTTGTTAACACCTTTGGAGAGGTTTAAGTATCGCATCTTATCTGGTTCAATCTTGATAATGCGATAGTTAAAGGGTGGAAGTTCCTGGACTCCTTTTCTTTTCAGAGGGCGTGTAACTCCCATTAAAGTCAGTGCCTCTTCAAACTTCTCCCGGTCTTCCCTCATAGAAATTATTTTAGCCCTTCCCCAGACCTGAAGTCCCCTCACCCGCATAAGACCTCTACCTCTTCTAATGCGTGAAGCAATGCTATAGGCAACTTTCGGGTTATCTTTAAGATTTGTAAACTTACCACCCCCTTCTGAAAGGATATACACTATTAACCCTCGATTCATATAACCAAGGGGGGTACAGCGAGGGTTGTCATCTCTGGTAGTGGCTAGGTAAAGGATATCATGGCTTTTCATGAACCTGATGACTTCTTGCTCAAATTCTTTCGCGCTATGAAACTTCTTAAGTGTGACCCCAGCCTGTACACAAAGTTTAAGGATAAAATCATGGGGTTTTGGAGTTTGTAATCGAGCCATAGGACTGTCCCCCCCTCTCTCATTAAAATTCGCATTCACTCATTAACTACTATTATCAAGAGATAAGTGACTGATCTTTTCTCTCAGGAACCCTTATGCGTGATGACAAAATATCGTCCTTTTCATTTAACTTTTTAGGCAGTGATATTGCAGCACTACTTTTTTCTGCCCACCGCAGTCATATAAATAGTACTCTCATTAATGCCATCAACTCCTAACAAAACATTGGCTTCGTCATCATAGAGTGCACCGATCTGGCAGCTACTCAATCCAAGCGCTACTGCACCCAAAGCAACATTCTGAGCACTATGACCGGCATCCATATAAATATAGCGATAAGCCCTTTGTTTATACTTCCATCTGGATCGCTCAAAAATGGCAGTCCACACAAATACCACACTTGCAAAGTACGCTGCCTCCTGATCTAACGCAGCTCGAGCAATAGGGGTACGATAGTCCCCTAGTTTTAACTGTTCTAGTTCGTGAGTTTCAACTGCATAGTGATAGATACCTTTTTCAATTTCTGAAACGGCATTGACTATCAGATAGGTTTCTAAAGGATAGAGAGCACCTGCGGAGGGAACAGTCCTAAGTTCAATCCCTTGAAGTTCCTGGGTTATTCCTTGAGAAGCCCATAAGAGCTGCGAAAGATCCACACTAGACATGGGTTCCTCTCCAAACTCTCTCACACTTCGACGCCCTTTCATAACTTCCCAGATGGAGATTACCTGATCAAATGATGGTGGCAGCAGTTTTACCCTAGTAACAGAACTATACCGCTTGTAGATATCAGGCTTACTTATCCAATCAAGCCCACCTAGGGGAAGCTTTCCTCGATGATACTTTGTCTCTCTCTGAAACATATCTCCAACTCCCTCTTTCATAACAAGTCCCCTTCTTTTAAAACTTTTTTAATTAATGCAGCTAGTTTCCAAAAGGGAAAATAATACATATTACGTAAATTTGTATTTATAATAGAACATTAGCGTAAGTTGTCAAGCACTGTTTATATTAAAA
>SMTZ1_10025160_pt1 | contig 11635 bp, 4 predicted proteins | sample DeeMarSWOR136_30_FD_25667 | JGI IMG/M metagenome (IMG submission 25667)
ATGAAATAATCGGTGCCTGGTTGACAACAGTGGATTCAACCACAATGTCATCGAAGTAGCTGCCGGTATTACCCCAGCTGTACAACGCTATAGTTCCCGATGACAGGCTGCTGTCATTTACTGAGAAAACTGGGCTGCCATCAATAGACACCTGCAATGTGCTGCCGTGGGCAACAATCTTAACCTGATAGTTCTGACCAATAACATACGGAACTGAATCTTGCGCCAAGAGGGTAAATTGACCGTTTACACATTTGATCAGCCGACGATAGCTCCGCTCCTGGTCCCAGCTGAACCTGTAGTAGTTATTCTCATCCTTATAGCGGAACATAATACCTATAGCATCATTGTCAGCGGACTTAATCGTAACTTTCGTCGTATAGTCCGTCCAGCCGTTGCCAGCTTGCCAGTATGCATATGTACCTAATTTAGGTATCTCAGTACCAGTAGGTAATGTGTGGACATTGGAGCTTTGCACCATAACGCCGGTAGCAGCCGACCAGGCCATAGGAGTATTAACGGTACCCTCGTCTACAAGTGCCCAACCATTGTAATCGCCATCATTAAAGTCCTCCGAAAGAAGTATCTGGGGACTTGGAGGGGCCGCACTCAGGTTTTCATACCAGGCTACCTTGTCGTCGTCGAGGGAGGCTGAAAGGACGTCGTTGTCGCCATCGCCATCCAGGTCGCAGGCATATACTGAGTATGCGTTGTCTGCTTGCGTGCTTATTACCTGCTGGCTGCCAAAATTACCTCCACCAAGGTTCTCATACCAAGCTATCTTGTCGTCGTCGAGTGAGGCCGAAAGAACATCGTTGTCGCCGTCACCGTCCAAGTCGCAGGCATAGACCGCGTATATCCCATCCGCCTTTGTGCTTATGACCTGCTCACCGCCAAAAGTACCGCCGCCAAGGTTTTCATACCAAGCGATCTTGTCGTCTAAGTTAGAGGCCGAAAGGACGTCGTTGTCACCGTCTCCATCCAGGTCGCAGGCATAGACCGAATATGTCCCGTTTGCCTGTGTACTTATAACCCGTTGGCTATCGAATGTACCGCCGCCAAGGTTCTTATACCAAGCGATCTTGTCGTCAAAATACGAGGCCGAAAGGACATCGTTGTCGCCGTCACCGTCCAGATCACAGGCATAGACCGACATTGCCCCGTCCGCCTGCGTACTTATCGACCGTTTACTACCAAACGTACCACTGCCAAGGTTCTCATACCAGGCGACTCTGTCATTGTACCTGGAGGTCGAAAGGACGTCGTTGTCGTCGTCGCCGTCCAGGTCGCAGGCATAGACTGAGCTTGCGTAGTCCACCTGTGTATCTATGACCTGCTGGGTGTCAAAGGCACCATCGCCAAGGTTCTTATACCAGGCGATCTTGTCGTCGTAGGCAGAGGCTGAGAGGACATCTTTGTCACCATCACCATCCAGGTCGCAGGCATAGACTGAGACTGCTCCATCCGCCTGTGTACTTATTACTTGCTGGCCGCCAAAAGTACCTGAGCCAAGGTTCTCATACCAGGCGATCTTATCGTCGTAAACTGAGGCTAAAAGGACGTCGTTGTCACCATCTCCATCCAGGTCGCAGGCATAGACCCACCGTGCCCCATCCCCCTGCGTACTTATAACCTGCTGGCTGCCAAAAAGCGAACCAGTGCCCTGAATAACAAAATTATAGGGATTCTCATCACCATCATTGTTCGATATCCAAACCATTGCCGTCTTAAGCCCATAACCGCTCGGAGTAAACTGGATCTGGAACGTAGTGGTCCCCCCGCTAGCCGCAATCGGAGAAATGGGCTGCTGAACCGCAGTAAAGTCGTTGCTGCCGGTCAATTTCACCTTGGGAACATCCGTCAAATTAAGAGTGGCGGTACCCGTGTTCCTGATCGTAAACGTACGAATCAGTGAACTGCCCATACCGACTTTGCCAAAGTCCGTGTGGTCGATAGTACTCGGCGTCATGTCCCCGTCCGATATCTCCTGACCATTACCAAGGACCTCCATCTCCGGCTCAATGGCCGTCATCAGGATATTGTCAAATTCACGTCCATCATCGGGGTCTGGCCAATTGTCGTACTGCTGGAACTTAATAAGTACATCTGAAAGATCAGAACTGCCGGCAGCGGCCTGGGCCTGCTGCAATACAGGATCCAAATCAAACGATTGATTCATAAAATCCGTGGTCAGGTCAGTAACCTTCACCCAATTCTGACCATTGACACTCAATGTTATCCCATCGCCTTTATAATGACCCACAAAGCTGCTCGGAAAGGTATCTGTATCTGGCTCATCCGACAGACTCCAGTGATCAAGCGTTAGTGTTACACTGGTCTTTCCTGTCAGATTTACATGCAAAATCGCCTCATTCAGGGAATACGTGCTATTGCCTACCTTGTCGTCCATACGCAGACGCCCCGCTACCACCTCGATTCGCCCCTCATTGTCCGAGTAGTACTCCCAACCATCGACAGCACGGGGCTTACCGGAATCGAAGGTCTGGACATAGTCAACAGGCTGCGGTACGGCGAATGGTGCGCTGGTCAAAAGTGAGAAGTCCTGTGTTAACACGCCACCAGTGGCGCCGACGTGAATTGTATATGTGCCGATCTGGGTAACATCGATCAAAACCTGCTCCACATTATCAACGTGATTGGGATCGGACCTTATGGCGAGATCAGCCGGCAACGTGGCATCCAGTGTCCAGGGATAATAAGTTGTGCCATTGGGTCCAGTGATCCAAAGGTCAAGATCGTTCTTCAACACCGCAGTAGTATCATCAATCCCACTACCCTGGGGAACACCCTCAGGGTCCATCCACACGATCGTTGCCTTCAGAGATTCGGCTCCTGCGTTTTCGAGAGTATATGTCCTCTCAGCGCCGGTGTAGGTGTCTTCATAAATTGCGGTGTATGGAACCAGAATATAAGCATTGCCCAAAAAGGTCACGGCTGCGGCTGCATCCACAACACCCCATCCGTAAGAGAAATCAGGGCCAGGGTTGCCTGCATCGAAAGCAGTATGGATCAATAATCCTTTAATTGTAGCGCTTTTTGGCCTATATCCAAATAGATTCTCGTAATGTTGAATGAGCAGAGCCGCTGTTCCTGTTACGCTCGCGGCGGCGTTCGATGTGCCTGATGTCAGCAGATAAGCATCATCAGTGGCTGCTCCGCTGGATAAGACACCAATCCCATTAGCAACTACATCAGGCTTGATACGTCCATCATCGGTAGGTCCCCACGATGAAAAGGCTGTCATGGATACATCGCTCAGGCTGTAAGGGTCAGCAGTGATATCATCAATGGCACCTACAACTATATTGTTCTTTGCGGTTTGATCCGGTGGGAGACAATCATAACCCGTTCCGCCATTTCCATCACTGCTCGGGGCAGATGTCGCGCCGCTGTTTGGAACGAGATACCAACCTGGACCGCTCCAACCCGTCATACCGCTCGGCTCTGCCGACAAATATGTTACGTAGGTGTTGTCTCCCCGGTAGTTAGTGAAATGGTCATTTCTGTCATTACCAGCACTCCAAACACTCAGTAAATTTGGATGATCATAGAGTGCCTGATCCAAGCTTTGAGTTTGTGAATCATATTTTCCAAAACCCGCAGACTCTGTGCCCGAAATGCTACGGTCCCCAATCCAGATGTCTACCAACCCTATTTCAGATATGTAAACTAAATCCCATCCCGTAGCTTCACCATAAGAATGGTTTGATGCCACAATCAGACTGGCATCTCGATTCATTTCATATATGCTATTATCGGCGCTATAGCTAAGTATATTTATTTGGTTTGCCATTCCATGGGCAGCGGCATTAACACCTGAGGCTGCAATCGTCCCGCCTATAAGGGTAGCATGGTCAGAAAAAGTAGGGGTACCGGATGTGTCGCCGTAGTTGATTCTCCCAGTTAGCTCCTGATGTGTATTGCTGACATAACTGCCGCCAGTACTATCGGCCGGCTCCCAGACACCCACAGTCAAAGCGTTGCCTGTTAAGTCAAGACCTAATCCCCCGCCTATCCATAATTGGTCTGTATTCACTGTATCAGCCGCGTCGATATTTGTCGGCAGGTCAATGTGCAATTCCGAAGGATTTGGCTCGGAGCTTAAGAACAAAATTTGACCCTCTGACAGAATAACGGGATAGTTCTGAGCCGAAAGGAGATTCGTTGTTATAGAGCTGCTATGAGTAGCCGCGCCACTTAAGACAAGCGGAGGGCCTCTAATCTCGATAGATGTGTTTTCCTCGATCCTTATCTCAGAGTCGCCAACATAAACCGGTGGACTATTATCCTCAGTTGTGTCAACTTTGCTTTCTATATCACCATCAGAATCATTAAAGAGCACAGCGATATCAACATTGACCTGAGAAGAACCAATATTATCGACGCTCAAATCCGCATTGATTGACTCGTCATTTGTATTATCATCATCTACGAACAAAGTAAAGATCGGCTGGTAAACATCGGTATTGGGCGTGTCGGATGGGGCCAGTTCCTGGCTAATCTGCTCCTCAACCTTTTCATTTGTATCCAGCAATTCTGTATACTGAACAACTTGTGACGTATTTTCGAGAATAGTGTCTTGAAGTGGATAAGGCGCAATATTAAGTAAACTATCCCCCGAAAGCAGGATTCGCGGTTCAAGTATTTCCATCAGCTTGGACATACTTGGCTCAGAACTCGCCTTCCAAGATTGCCGCCAATCTTTGATGCGTCTTGTCATTCCCAACAAGTCTCCTCACAATCAATAAAGCTTGGATAACAATCTCCTCTTCGCACAGAATGTTTTGGATTATTACAAATCAAAAAAAAGACATTAACTTTTAGGTGAAAACCATCGTTCAAAAAGATAAATTCTATATATATGTTTTAGATCGGCTCGCCTCCTATTTCCCGCTCATTCGCACACCTTTACACCGAAAAACTAGTGAGGATACGTAAACATAATGCCTGCATGATTAACGAATGATGACTTTATTTTCGCAGGCACGGTGATAGTCATGTCGCTTTTAATCTTAAACTTAAATATATTAGAAGATGTTTACTTTGTCAAACAAATTTTCTATAAAAGTTATTTTTTTTCAGGATCACTTATATTAACTAATGGTCGTTCGTTAGGCACCAGAACCGGATTTTTACACCGAAAAACGAGATTTGGGCCCCATTCGGATTTAATCAGCTGCAGAAAGATAAAGTTACCTGCAAGCAAACCCCACGAAAATAGCCGACATACCGATCCTGTGCGTAGACGTCTGTGATGCTACTTCCGCATAAGCCGTCTGCTTTCAATATCCTACATTCTAATGACGTTTTGCTTGCCAGTTAGGAGGTCAATTCTCAGCTGTCTTACAACATTAGAGAACACCTCTTTCAGCCGTTTTTCGGCTTCTGTTTGTAAGCTGCTTTGTAAGCGCGTTTTATGAGCATTCATAACCTCTAGCAGTACAATAGGTTAAGGTATTAGAGCAGCGGATTGTTAGTCCGATGCTGGATAACAATGAGCAAAAAGCACTTTCAATATGACGAACCATTCGCTTAAAAATCTGCCTACAAAAGGACGTTGAAACTGTGTGAAAAGGGTGGTAGCGACTCACAGCTGTGAAAGACCATAATACCAATTGTAATTAAAAGTTGCGCTTTACATAAAGAGCAGCGAGCCATCCCCAAGCCTTCGACGAGCTCAAGCGGGGCGCCGTGCTCAATAGAACACAAAGGTGTAGAATTCACACCTTTTCTGAAACTTTTGAGGTTGGTAATCGCGGCATGATTCAGCAGCGAGATTCTAAAAAAATTCTACCTTTTTTTCTTTGTGCTTTTGCCATTCGGTTGGCCGCTCTACCATTGCCGTAAGGCATCATGTGGACTGTAGACTGGCTTCCGTGATGCGGCGGGGTGCCTTCCTGGCTGCGGCGGGGCGCCTTTGCCCCGATGAGCTGATTTCCGTCTTCTGTTCTCTACCGGCCGGTCATTGATTTTGATGACTGGAGACAAAGAAATACAGCCAACAAAAATCAATGTCTGTCTCTTGCGACATTTGCTGAACAGCTTTTTCAGCAGCCCCACTGTTCCTATTTTCCATATCGGTTACGGGAGACCTTTTTTCTTAATCTGCTTAAGGAACCGCACCTAATGTTGCAATTGGCATGTTAATCCGCCATTTTGTTGGGAAAATTCATTTCTCCGAGTAGTGTACAACGAAATAGGCTTCAGCTTCATTCTCATTGTATAGCAGAACTCGGATCTCCGTCGGACCACTCGTGTCCTTACCGAAACTTTGAATATTCACCAGTTCACCTTCTTTCCAGAATGCGTATGTCTCAGGATTATCCCACAGTCCAGACTTGAACCAACCAGGTTTACGAGCGGATTTGTTATAACATATTATACCGCTATTATACCTACCTATCCCAAGAGGGCCATCGCGATCCCAGGCCTAATCGAGAGAACCATCCCTATACTTTACGTTCCAGATTCTCACAAAAGGTCGCGAATTAATAAGCAGCCCCAGGTCGTCTCTGTTTATATTGAACCGGAAAGTATATCTATAGCCACCGAAATTCTTCGGCTGATCGGCTCTTATGTTTGTCACAGACTTTGGGATAGGCGCCAATACGTACTGCCTGAATGCCGTGGATGCTTCTGTCTCTGACATCCTTCGGGGCCTACATCCACTATGTGTCAGAAGCCCAACCATACAAATGAACACAAACAGGAATAACGTGCGACTTTTTAAATTGTAGTATTTCTTCATACTCTTACTCCTTTGCTGATATCTGATTTTCCTTGTGGAAGTAGTTTCTTGTCTGCTGTCATAGTGCGCCCTTCTGGATTCCCAATTTACACTGCCTCACGACAGGAACCCTATATGTTTATCAGCTCTTTTTTATTCCAAAAAGAATTATATCATCGATACATTTCTTTTCATCCGTCTACTTAATCCGGAAAAAATGAAAAAATCTTTGTTTTTTGACAAATATTTACGGTTTAGTGCTTCCATCAATCGTTAAATTTGGCATTTGTGGTGTCAAAATGGCGTCAACATGTCACTTGAAAATCAGGGTGTTTTTCAGCTCCTGAAAGAGGTGGCTTTTTGGAGAATTGTGGCATTTTGCAACTCAAGAAAATGGAGCATTTTTGAGATGCCATGTCACTTTTCTACGGCTTCGTTTGCGGCAGTTTTGCCCGCCACTCTGCTGCCTTTTCTGGTTTGCTCTTATAGGCATTCTCACTGCAGTCTATATGGTGCTTCTTACGCTGCCTTTTGTGTATTTTCAGCCCCTCATCATTGATACTTGCTGGTCTATGTCGTACAATCAAATATATGTCTTTTCGAAAGCGATTATGTGTGGTTTGTGGCGGGGCGATCGATGACCGCGTGCCGCGTACGCAGGATTATTGCAGTGACCAAAAATGTCAGTGGAAATACTTGGTTCGTCTTCGTCAGAACTGGCAGGAAAACCTGAAGCGCGAACGAGAAAGGCTAATGCGGCAGGCACGCGATCTACGGGGCAATACAGCCGAAGTTGATTGGATCGGTAATCCAGAGGAATTCACCACAGTGGCCGTTCCTGTAAACACGCGGTGCCTTAGGCATCTGCCAGAAAAACGGAGACGTTCGTTCTGCGATCGGCTCATGCAACTAATCGACCAAGCTGCTGTAGAGCGGAGTTCATCAACAAGCTCAAAGAACGATATCACGATGCAAACGAAATGTGATGTCCAGATGAAAGGCATGGATTTATGTTCAATATTTAGTGATGCTTGTGCCATTTGCAGAGGAAGTTGTTGTATTCCCGGCGGAGATACTGATGCCTATATAAAGGTTGACACCCTACTGCGTTACATGCACCAGCATCCCGAGCTGCAACAGCATCAGGTTTTGGAAAAGTACTTGTCTTGTCTACCGAAGAAGACCTACGAGGACTCGTGTGTCTACCATACTGAATTCGGGTGCGCCCTTTCGCGCGACATGCGTGCCGAAACCTGTAATTCGTTTGCATGCGATGGCTTAATCGAGATCAGAGAGCACGCGATTGACACCAAATCAACTCGCTTCTTCATCGCTGCGATGAAAGGAGAAGATATATTACGGTCGGCCTTCGTTGACGGGAAATCAAATCCCCGGACAACACACATATTGTTAGTTGACTAAAAGACGTTGTAGTACTGTTTTATTACCCAGAAAAACATATCGGCCACCTATGAAGAGCTCAAAGTCAAATACTAAAATTTCCGTTGCCATAAAAATTTTCTTGAGGCATCATCGTTACGATATATCAGCCAGCGTTCATAGCTTATCTGAACAGCTTTTTTAGCTTCACGATGCAATTATAACCAGGCGTCATAATTTCTTTTTCTGTTTGGTAATTTACTGATAACATATTACCGATATTTATGGTTATTTTAGTATTTGAAGAGAAAAAATGGCTGATTCAGCGGTTATAGAAAAAGAAAAGGCTACCGGAAGTACGGATTTGCGACTGGCTAAGAGCCAGCGATTAGGTAAATATCGTCTGGTTAAATGTCTCGGTGAGGGCGGAACCTGTGAAGTCTGGAAAGCAAGAGACTGCGTGGAGGGTATCTGGGTGGCTTTGAAAATACCACTGGTGGGCACTAACGGTGTGCGTGACAACCAGAAACTATTGCGTGAAATTCGTTTCGTTGCAAAACTGCGTCATCCTCACATAATGCCCGTCAAAAATGCCGACATTATCGATGACCATGCAGTGTTGGCAACTGAACTCTCCGTAGGCACCCTTGCTGATTGCTCTAAACCCACAACTGAACTCTCCGTAGGCACCCTTGCTGATTGCTCTAAACCCATGTCTGTACGACGAATAATCTCTATTATCATGCAGGTCCTTGACGGACTGGCTTATGCCCATCGCAATCGTCTGGTACACTGTGATGTCACCCCCGGCAATATATTTCTGTTTCCAAATGGCCGGGCCGTACTTGGGGATTTCGGGATTTGTCTGAAGTTGAAAGGTCGTATGAAAACGATAGAAGATTTCGGGACTCCCGGATATGTTGCACCGGAACAGGCTTATGGCTACCCCACTTACCGAAGCGACTGTTTTGCGGTTGGATTGATATTTTACGAATATCTCACTGGAACATTGCCTCGATGGCCTTTTCACTGGCCAACAAGAGGTTACGAACGCTTGCGGGAGAGGACAAGTTTATCAATAGTCAAATTTTTAAAGAAATCACTGGTGGTTGACCCTGCCAAACGTTTTGCAAATGCGGAAAAAATGCTCACGGCATTATCCCAGTCTCTGCCTAAGAGCCTCCAAACGACTTTTGTTTCGAAAAATGCAGACAGAAGAAAACTCGAATGGCGCAAAATTCGACGCGGAGCTTTTTTAAAGCGGTATAGCAAGGTTTTGAATCCTGTCTTTAGATGTGTCAGATGCAACGAGCCGATATCGGAAAGTATGCTGTTCTGTCCATGGTGCGGTACTGACAGAAACCGTTTCGATACGACCACCCAGTTCGACCGTATTTGTCCACGCTGCCATAAGGGGATTTCGAACGAATGGCACTATTGTCCCTGGTGTTATGGTTCGGGATTTGAATCTCATCCTTCTGATAGAGTAATTGGTGTTCGATACCACGCAAAATGCAAATACTGTAAAGGAAAGCTTATGCGTTTCATGCGTTATTGCCCCTGGTGTCGGCGCAAAATCCGACAGCCCTGGCAGCCCCGACCTTTTCCTGAAATATGCAGTCGGTGCGGCTGGCCTGTAGATTCAACTTTTTGGCGTTGTTGCCCCTGGTGCAAACAAAATCTCAAAGGGTAAATAAGTTGGAAAAGGAGTTCCAAGTGACAGAAAATCCCGAATATACTCTAAAGCCCTCTTTGCCGATTTCATGGGGGGCGGCTACTCATATAGGTAAGGTACGAGAGGAAAACCAGGACACATTCCTGGCCGAACCGCAGTTGGCTTTGTTTCTGGTATCGGATGGAATAGGGGGACATCGAGGTGGAGAACTTGCATCTAAAATTGTTATTGAAGATTTGCCAGTTATGATTGAGACTAGCCTTGAAAAGCTAAAGGTTGGTAGCCCAAAGACAATAAAGTCTTTGCTCTTCAGGTCTATTGTCGAACAGAGCAAGCAATTGTGGCTGGAAGGTACAAGCGAAACCGGATTCAAAGATATGGGTGCAACGCTCGTTACGATACTTCTGAGAAACAAACGTTGTTTTGTTGCTAATCTTGGTGACAGCAGAGCATATCTTTTTCGTAAAGGCCGGCTCTCACAGCTAACCCGCGACCATTCAGTTGTATCAGAGCTTGTACTGCAGGGACAAATAGAAGCCGAAGAAGCCAAGAGCCACGATGCCCAGGGACAGATAACGTCTTATATCGGCATGGAAGAAAAACCACGTCCGTATGTACGTTCTTTCCTGCTTAAAAAAAATGATCGCCTGCTTCTGTGTACTGACGGTTTGACAGACCACGTAGATGATGAAAATATCGCTGCAATTCTAAAAAAGGAACCTGACTCTCAAGCCGTCTGTGAAGCGCTTATTGATGCTGCTAATGCTGCGGGGGGCTATGACAATATTACAGTTATGACGGTCGAGTGGAATGGGCTTTCATAGGCTCTATCCCAAAAAGAATTACATGATCGATACATTTCTTTTGCGCCGTATACTTAATCAATTACACACAGAAAATTGTCGAAAAATATCTGTATTTTAGCAAAAAATTAACATTTATTTGGACTCGATATAGGCAAAATTAACATTCGTGGAGACATTTTGGTAACAAGATGTCACCTGGAAAACAAGGTGTTTTTCAGCTCCTGAAAGAGGTGACTTTTCGAAGAATTCTGGCATTTTGGAACTCATAAAAATGAGGCCAATTAGAGAGCATTTGTGTACGGCCCAGTGAGCATAAAGGCCGGTTGGATCAGTTCTAAAAATCTTAGAGTTTGTCATTTAAATAGCCTCTGGGATGCTTTAAATTTACAGGTGTCAGGGTTATGTGGAATTCTGTTGATAGGCCTAACTGCTTTTATATATCGCTTCTCACTAATTTTTTCAAAAAGACATGCTAATACATAATCAGAGGATTTTCCTTGACGGAAAGGTAGATAATTTGGTATAGATAATATTAGTGAAGCTTGTGCTCGCGCAGCCAGGCATCTGCGGCTTTGAGGTCATTCAGCGGGCGCAATTCTTGTAGTTTTCGGAATAGAGGAGGAGCTATTATGTGAAGCATGTAGTCTTAAATAAGAACTTTGTGCTTGATGAGAGAAAAACTTTCCATTTCAATCAATAATTGATGCTTGGGTTTTGAAGGAAGGAGGTAGCATTAGGCCCAGAAACCATTTTGAATCAAGATGTTTAGTCTAATAATAAGAGAAAATTACAGTCAGTCGCTCTGGTGTGTGGCCGGAGCGAAATTTCCTATCAGTTTTCAGTTAAAATTAGGAGGAACAAAAATGTTAGCTAAGAAATGCCTTTTGGTGGCAATTTTCACTTTGCTCAGCTTGAGTTTGGCGATGGCGGACCCACCAAATCACCCAGCCACTGGAGAACCACTGATGATAGACTGTCTCAGGGGTACTCCTGATGCAATTGACGGAGATCTGAGCGACTGGAATC
>SMTZ1_10016113_pt1 | contig 11634 bp, 9 predicted proteins | sample DeeMarSWOR136_30_FD_25667 | JGI IMG/M metagenome (IMG submission 25667)
AGAGGACGAGCTTCAAAACAGGCCGGTATTATATGATCCGCATAAGGTATCCGACCGACCGCTTTCCATTCGGATAGTGACAGTCTGTCATGTTCATAGAAATCGTTGTTTTGGTACCTATTGTGAATAATCTCCTGCAGATTGAAATTATTGAAATCCCTGACCGTGAACCACTGAAAAATCTCTGGGTCCGCAGTTAGTATGTGCTGAGACCTGGCGAGTACTCGTTCTTTTTGCTCTTTGTTTATTTGTTGCCAGGGGAATTTGGGATTGAAGGGCAGGGTTCGATTGACCCCTGCCTGGCCGTAGTAGATTCTGGCAAGGTTTCCTCTTATGGGCACGCCAATAGGGCTTGGCACCTGTGTACCAAATATCGGGGCAGACGCGGGGCCAGGAAAATACAATTGAGTTGATTGAAAATCACCGTCGGAGAAGAACATAATCTGGTCGTATCTTTGCCGGGGATTGGCCGGGTCCTGCTGGAACCATATCAAAAGTGGGGCATCTTTGCGAATGTCTTTGAAATCGGAATTGAGCTGGTCGGTAATGGCCCGCAGCTTTTGCATAATTTCAGCGTTTGCAATCGACGTGCGGTAGGACTCTATGCTGACTTTGAAAATCACGCCTGCAACGGAGAGCACCATCGCCAGTATCGCAACAGCAACTACAAGCTCAATTAAAGTAAACGCCCTTTTCATTTTTCTTCTTTCCATCAAGGCTTAAAGAAGCCGCGATATTATTGGTTCCATGGTTCGTTGAAGGGTTGCGCCGCTCGTTTCCCGCCGAGGCGGGTTAAACACAACTAATACGAGTTGCGCAACCACAACCGTTTAACGAAACCTTTCAATATTCTCTATTTCTTAGTGTCCCTGCGGTTACTCTCATTAGAAACGTATCACTTTCTGATATACCGCTATGCAGGGGTATCTGCCGCCATTGGCCGGCGGCGGAACGACCCAAACCGAACCGGGTAAGACCCCCCCCCGCCAGGGCCTATCGAGTCTAATCCTGTCATCATCAGGTGCTGCATACCGTTCTAATACTCGATATATCTGTCCGGTTTCGTCATCCAGTATCGTATAGCCGTCGTTAATAAAGGTTTTCTCAACAGGGTTAGGAGGGTTAGGAGGGTTAAGAAAGTTTATCGAAAGCTCATTAGCATCGGGGATGATTTGAGTAACGTTGACATCAACCGGTGCCGGATACCAGCCAATCGGGTAAGGCACGCGGGTAATCGGCTCCCGACGCCAATATGTTGTACCTGACCCTATCTTCCTGCTAACAAAAACCGTTACCTGCACAAGCTGGGTAGGCCCCTTAACAGGGTCCACTACTCGTCTGCAAAGGGCCGACCAGTAGTATTTTTTTTCCGATATGGGGATGTCGGGGTCCGAAGGATATGCAAATCCATTAGGAAACTCGTTAGGGTCGATACGAAATGTTGCGGGAAAGACATTGGCGTCGTTAAAGTCGGTGTGCCGGCCGATTATTAACGCACCGAGTTTGAAATCATCATTTGGGTCATTCGGGTCGCCGATTGCATGGAGTCTTATTTTTGCAAAGGCCTCGTCGGCTACCACCGCTGCGACGGTCCGCTCTGTGGCGATTGTCGAAAAATAGATGGCTACTGGGAATGTGCCGGCCACAAAAAGCATCCCGATAGCAAGCGTGCCGACGGCAAACAAGACCTCGGTAAGAGAAAAACCATAATTTCGCATCTTATTCTTCACACCTAAAACCTTATCAATGAACTATGAACAACGAACTACCAACTAATTTCACCTCTTTATCATCGTTCCTGTATAAGGGTTAATGTAGATTTTTTCCAAATCATATAAATAGTCATATTTCTGGACCGCGTTCATCTTGTCGAACATCGTTTTATCAAAGATAACAAACTTGTTTCGGCTCGGCTCTTCTCCAAAACCAAATTCCGCATAATCATCCTGAACGAAGAGACCCGTTTTATAATTTGCAATATTTTCTGGTGAATTAAAAACATCATCCATTGAGTCATTAGGATTCAGGGGTCGAAAAAGCCCGTCTCTATTTCTTACTCGCACATTGTGTATTATCATTTTGCCGCTTGGCGAAAAAACTATCGAAAAAGCTGAAGTATCTGCAATGGACACCGGGTCATCGAAGTCAGCTACTTCGATTGGCCGGTCAGCGAAGTTTCTTGCACCAAACTGAGTCGGGCTGCGGTCAATTCTGACCATTAAATCCGTCACTCCGACTGAATCGGGCAGTTTTATTGGCTCCACACCTTCGACCGCCCTGAAGCCGGAGACCAAACCTGTTTTATCAAAGTCGTACACGATGAAAATCATATATTGCGGGGCCCTGAGCGGGCCTTGGGGGTCGTATGCCTTTTGGAATCTGACGCCGGCGTAGCGCTGTTCCTTCGCGGCGATAGCGCGGGCCGAAGCCAGCGCCGCACTTATCACAACCCTTGAGCCGCCCTGTGACTCGAACGAGTTAAAAAGCATTCGGCCGGCAGGCAGGCCCAAACTGACGAGCAGAGCCACAACCGCGATGACAACCGTCATCTCAGTCAGTGTAATACCGGATTTTGTTCGTACTTTATGGCTCATAGCATTCTTTTATCTGTTTTCTGTCTTCTGTCCTCTGTCATCTGTTACTTATATCATCACCGGTACCGAAAATTCTGTCCGGCCCGGCCGAAGTAATTTCCGGAAAATTCCTCTTTCTCTTATCTCTCCGAACAGGGTCGGGATCCCTTTCGTCGTAATAATCATAGTGCAGCGTTGTGCCCCAGGGGTCGATGATTCTTGCTAACGGAAAAATTTTAAGCCCGCCGGGACCGGTAAAAGTAATATGAATCTCCATTGGCTGTTTATCAACACTGAGGTTGGTTATCAGTGATTTGTCAATTTTTTCCAGGGTCTGTTGGCTTGCTGGGACTCTGCTCAAAAAGAAATATAACATCTCGCTTCCCGAATAATTCGGGTCGCGGAGAGCAACGGGCGGCATAATATTGACAGTTGCCGGAGCTGGAGGAAGTCCCAATGCGCTTGCTAATGCTTGTTCAAGACCGGCCTTGTCAAAACCGTTGCAGTCCAGAGGAAAATCGAGGCCACGATAAAAATCCTTTACGGCGGGGTCGAGTGTGCCGGGATTATAGTTATATCCGAAATCGCGGAACTGCCCGAGAGCGGCGTTGAGCAATGCAAAGGTATTTTTTGTAAGCTGTTCTTTGCTCTGATTGCTAATGCGAGTGGCGATGCCGGCTACCATTGTGGCCAGGATTGCAATTACCGCCACAACTATAAGTATCTCAACAAGTGTTACGCCTATTTTGTGTTTGTAACCTTTCATATCTTTAGCTTATCCAATCGAGTGCGGATACGAGTTTAGTTTCCAAAGTTGCAGATGTCGTCGTTTGTGCCATACTCACCATCCAGCCCCGCTGAAATCAATAAGTACGAATCAGGCCTGTAAGGCCAGGGTTTCGCCGTTATCTTTGGGTCTCTGATATATTCTGCATAGAAAAACTGAAACACGTTTCTCTGGTCCCCAAGTCGGTGGTCCTTTGTCTGGTCTGGCAATCTTTTGAGTTCGATAAGTGCTTGATTATCCAGGCAGTTGTAAATTCGGTCATACGGAGTTGCAGGCGGTTCAATTGTCTTCCTGGAAGGGTTTGCCCTGTAATAAAGAATCGGCGTACCTGCATTAAAGACATCTCTTTTGCCTCCTGGCATGGGCGGGGGTAGAGTTATTTTCTTTACGCCAAATACATCGCAAATCACGAATGTATCCGGATGCAACGGTGTTATCATATTATTAAACAATCCCTCCGGGTCCGGCCTGGCCGGATTAACACCCAGTCTAAACGCATTGGCGGTCGCAAGCTCAAGATAAGGCCCTCTTCTCTCGTTCAAAGTGTCCGGAACACCATCAGGAGGGTCAACATCTCTTGTCTTAGGCGGGTCGTAAGTCAATAACCCCGGCGGAGCAATCCCGTCCAGTCCGTCTGCCCTCCACGCCGACTTTGGATGAAATCCCAAGAGGTCCCAGCCCAGAAGAGCTTCAGCGAGTTTTTGGGCACCGCAGTATTGGTTTTGGGGCGGTTGGGGGAACCAATCTGACGGCGGATACTCCCCGTCATCGTCTCTAAAAGCCGTAAGCGCCAGACCGATAGTGGTAAGCTGGGCCTTTTGCTTTGTCTCTTTTGCGATGTTGCGCACCAGATTTAGAGCCGGGACAAGCAGCCCGACCAGCATCGAGACTATCGCCAGAACCGTCAATAATTCCACAACCGTAAACCCTGATTTTTTGCTCTTCACATCCATCGGCTTTATATCCTTATTTGTTTTTTTACTTTTATTTTCTTTATAACTTCGCACCTTTGCAGCGCTGCCTCTTTTTACTTCAAGCCGTATAACCAGCTTCTCATCGATATCACCAGCCGGCAATTCCATCGCATAGCAATTGTCATCCTGCCAATTTTCCCAGTCCGTGTTATCCAGCCAACCGCCTGCAACAATCGCAACGTCCTCGACATTTATTACCCCATCGGTATTTAAATCAGATAGCAAAGTAACAACCGGCTCCAGCCAGTACCCGGCAAATATCGTCAGGTCGGCGAAATCAACCGTTCTGCTCAGGTCAAAATCACTGCCTCCGCACCCGTTTGAGGACTGGCAGGTATCATCCCGCCAATATGACGCAAATACTGCAAAGTCCCGCAAATTGACAATCCTCTCGTCGTCGGCGAGCAAATCGCAATTATAAGCCGGCTCTTCGGCCAGCCATTGTCCGGCCAGCATTGCAAAATCGAGAAAATCGACATAGCAGTCGCGGTTAAGGTCTTCAGGCAGATAGCCGAAACCGCCGCAGTGGGCGTCGAACTTGACAAAATCCCATTGCGCCCAATATTGAATCATGGAGTATTCACTTACATTTGCTCTTAAACCTAATGACAATATGTGAGAATTTTCATCTTTGTATATTTCATTAACATCGACAATTTGATTGGGATATGCCCCGTTTGCATCCGGCCCTAAAATGCTGTTTGAATCCCAGACAATATTTCCGTCAATCAGCAGTACCGCACTGCGGCTCTGGTCCCAAAGTTCAGGGCCGTATATAGTGCTTAAGTTCAGGTCAAAAATAATTTCATTAACGTCTGTCAGGTAAACCTGCTGGGAAACCGTTGCTATATCTCCGGCGGCAAAAGTTTCAAACATTTCTGAATAAAGAGTCAAAGAATTGCCGTCATGGGTTGACCAATATATATCGTTTATCCATCCTCCGAACTTCTCCGATGGAATATTGACATCACACCAGTATTGAGGTGTATTTTCTTCCGTGAGGGAATTTATCGCGCCGTCGTTTTCAAAACTGCCGTTTCTGACCATGCTAACACCGCCTTGTGCCCATTTCACCGATAGCAGCATAACAATCATCGCTGCAGTAAACGTTGTCTTTTGCATCAACGCTCTCCTCGTCTCCTAAGCACTCATTAATGTTCAGCTACTTTTCGTAATTAAGTACATCGTCGGTTTTGCCATCTGCACCGAGGCCATACTTACCATCAGGTCCCGCGGAAATCAGGATATATGAATCCGCCCTGTAAGGTCTGGGAATGTTAATCTTTTTATTCCTTATCTCCTCATAAAATGTTGCAGGATTAAGCAAATGCGGCTCCCCCTCGTATGTATTCAGTGCGACTATGTCTTTATTGTCATCGTAATTGTAAATATTGTTGCTCAGTGGTGTCGTGGTGGGGCTATGCAGGGTGTTGGAAATATTTGCCCTGTAGTAAAGTAAGGGCATACCCTTCCTTTCGCCGGTGTATGTTCGGTGCGCATACACGTCACATAAGACGGCCTCACACGGGTCAAAGGGTGTCGGTGGATTATACAGACTTCCTATTGTTTCTACATTTGCCCCTTCGAGTTGCAGGTACTGCTTTCTGCCGCTTAAAGTGGCTGGATTATGATATAGCGGAGGAGTAGCATTGCCCGCTGTGAAATCTGAATCCGTATTAAAACCCCACGAATCCTTCCCAACCATAGCTTCGGCAAGTTTCATTGCTCCGCAGTAAGGATTACCTGCCCCATCAAGGGCCTCTGACGGTGGGTAGCCGTCCCACTCGGCATTGAAAAGGTCTAACGAGACGCCGATACTGTGGAACTGGGCCTTTTGTCTTACCCTTTTGGCGTATCGCCTTATCAGATTTAATCCCGGCACAAGCAGACCTATGAGAAGTATTATCACGCTCATAACGGTCAGCAGTTCTACAATAGTAAATGCCGCTTTCTTGTTGGATTGTTTGGCAATCGGTTTCACTTTATTCTCCTTTAATCATTAAATTAGACGTTTAATTTATTATTTTTGTTTTTATCAGGCGGCGCTTAACTCCGTGATAATTTCTATCATTGGCAAAAATATCGACAGGACGATGGTCAAGACGATACTGCCAAGACAAATAATCAGAACCGGCTCAAGCATCGACATTAACGAAGCGACCAGCACGTCAACCTGCTCGTCATAGTTGTCAGCTACTTTTAGAAGCATCTTGTCCAGGTCTCCAGTTTCCTCACCAACGGCAACCATATTGGAGATAATCAGGTCAACGGTTTTAGACTGCCGTAACGGGCCGGCAAACGTGTCACCCTGCCTGATAGAATCGTGAACATTGCCGAGCATGTTGGCGAAGACTTCGTTTCCTGCCGTCTCGCGTGTAACGTTAAGGGCGTCCAGGATTGGAACACCGGCGCTAATCAGTGTTCCCAGTGTTCTTGTCCAACGCGTAACCGCTATTTTGGAACTAAGCTGGCCGACGACCGGCAGTTTCAATTTGATGGTATCCAGAACTAATCTGCCGGCGCGAAAGCGCTTTATCATTCTAATCAGAAAAATTACTACAAAGGGCACCGACAGCATGACCGCCCAGCCGCCAATCCGAACTCCATATATCTGAGGGGCCCACTCCGGACCGTATGCAATCCAGTTGCTTATTGCGAATACAATCCGCGTTATCCTCGGCAACTGCGCACCCTCCCTCATTTCAGTCAGCACCTTGGTAAACTCGGGTATCACTTTCCACATCAACAACAAGAGAATAGTAAACGCCGCGGTCAAAACCACACACGGATAAACCATTGCGCTTATAACTCTGGATTTAAGTTTTTGCGCTTTTTCCAGAAAGTCGGCCACACGGGACAATATCAGGTCCAGCACCCCGCCCGTCTCGCCGGCCGCAACCATACTGACAAGCAGCCGATTAAAAGCACGTGGAAATCTGCCCAGCGCTTCCGAAAGTGTTGAGCCGCCCTCGATGTCATCGGCAACATAACCTATGACCCTCTTGAAGGTTCCTGACTTTTGCTGCTCCTGCAGGATACGCAGCGAACGCAGTATAGGCAGACCGGCGTCCTGCAGCGTGGAAAGCTGTCTTGCAAACTGGGCTATATATTTGACTCTGACTTTGCCGCCGGCGCCGCGCCTGCGCGCCGGTCTTGCAGCAGCTGCCGCTACTTTTCTACCGGCACCGTGGACGCGAACCTTCGTGGGAAAATAGCCCAAATTTCGTATTTTGCTTATTGCTTCCTTCTCACTTAGGGCTTCTATCTCATCCTTTATGCCCACTCCCTGTGAGTCCAGCGCTTCATATCTGAAAATAGGCATACTGAACACCTCCTTTGAATTGATTGTTGGCTGTTGGAAATTCCATAACCACCTACCCTTGCTTACTTTTCCGTAATTGTTTCTTTTACTACCTCGTCTATGGTGGTGATGCCATCATAGATTGCAGCCAGACCGTTATCACGCAACAGTCTCATACCGGCTTTTTGGCCGGCCGCACGCAAAACATTTGTCGAAGCCTGATGCATAATCAAATCACGTATTTCATCATTGAATGTCATAATCTCAAAAATTCCCGTTCGACCTCTATAACCTGTGTTATTACACCTGTCACAGCCCCGGCCGTAATAAAACTCCTTGCCCTTGACATCTTCCGGGGTTAGCCCCAATTCCATTAACTGACCTTCGGTTGGCTCGAAAGGTGTCTTGCAATCTTCACATATTTTTCTAACCAATCGCTCGGCAATAATACCTTCGAGCGTAGCGGTAACAAGAAACGGCTCAACCCCCAAATCCAAAAGTCGTGCTATCGAGCTTGGGGCGTCGTTTGTGTGCAGTGTGGTGAACACCACATGGCCCGTCAGTGACGCCTGGGCCGCTATCTCCGCCGTTTCAAGGTCACGAATTTCACCAACAAGGATAATATCGGGGTCCTGACGGAGTATATGCCTCAGACACCTTGCGAAAGTCAGTCCAATTTCCGGTTTCATTTGAACCTGAATAAGACCATCAATGTCATATTCTATCGGGTCTTCGGTGGTGATTAGTTTCATTTCAACGGTATTAAGTTCATTCATGGCCGAGTAAAGAGTGGTGGTTTTGCCGCATCCGGTCGGGCCCGTAACAATTACAATACCGTTAGGTTTGTGAATAAGCTGACGGACTAATTCGTGGTCTTCTTGCCTCAGCCCCAGTTTTTCCAAATCAAAAGTGACCTGAGTTCTATCCAGAACACGCAGTACGACACTTTCTCCGAACATCGTAGGCAGAACACTGACACGCAAATCAACGGGATTGCTCTGGACGGTCAGTGATATTCGGCCATCTTGTGGCAGCCGCCTCTCAGCGATATCCAAATCTGCCATAACCTTTATACGGGAGCTAAGTGCAGCAGCAATGTACTTGGGAGGCGGAACCATTTCATAAAGCACACCGTCTATACGGTAGCGCATCTTGTATTCATTTTCAAACGGTTCAAAATGGATATCAGATGCCTTATCGCGAATCGCCTGCAGCAAAACCAGGTTCAGAAGTTTTTTGACAGGATTTGACTCCGACAGCTCCTTTAGTTCATCCAGGTCTATACTCTGGTTCCTGCCCTCAAATTCGGAAAGGAATTTGTCCCCTTGTATTTCACCTATCAGTTCGTTGATGTTTTCCTCTTGTGCCTCATAATATTTGGTCAAAGCGTTTTCAAGCGCTCCGGGGTCGGTTATCTTCGCGGTAACCTTAAAGCCCATCAGCGTGCTCAAGTCGTCGGTAGCTCTGAAATTATCAGGATTGTCAAGAACGACGGCCAACTCGTTTTGCTCTTTATTATATTCGATTGGTACGAGGTGATATGTCTTTGCCATTTGGGCCGGCACCTTCTCGATTACATCAGGATGGATATCTATCTCGTCCAGGTTTACATATTCCATCCCCCGCTGGGCCGCAAGGGCAATTTGAAGCTGCTTTTCATCTATCAACCCAAGCTCAAGAAATACCTGCCCTATTTGTATGGTCTTATGCCGCTGCTTCTGGATTTTCAGGCATTCATGAACCTTCTCCCTGGTCAGAACACCCATTTTTATAAGTATTCTGCCGAGTGTTCTGCTCCTCAATTGTTCTATGGGAGGGTGCTGTTGCGATGTCTTCATTTTTCCCATCTGGTTTTGCTCCTATAATAAATTCCGTCAATTCCGTTTCGAGCCTACCTTATTATATAACATTAAAGCCTTTTTGGCAAATAAATTATAAATTGGACATTTAGTTATTGAGACTGCGATAAGTGCCTGCTTTTGCCCTTGATTTCGGCGAGAAATATTCGCATCTGATGCTTGGCTTCTTCAATCAAATATGCAGGTTTTCGCATCAAACGTGCAGGTTTTTCAATCAAATACGCAGGTTTTCGCATCAAACACGCAGGTTGAATGAAAAAAGTGAGCAAAATTGGGCAAAAATGAACAAAAACTGGGCATAAATGAGCACTTTTTGAGCAAAAATTAACAAAAATGCGTGCTTTTTTAGTACTTTTTTGGCACCCCCCTGCGTAAATGATTGAAATTTTAGCAAGATAGTGTTAACCGCGAAGACCGTAGCGGTCGCGGAGGTTTTTCATTTTCAATTTACGATTGTCGATTTTCGATTGCTAACGACCAACAACTAAATTTGCCACGGATTGACACTGTTTTTTAGACACGGATTTTTCGTATTGCGTCCGCCAGAGGCGGATAAATATATCGTATGTCGTGTGCGGAGCGCTGCGGGGTTGCCTCAATTAGCTGTACAACCCTTGCCTTTATCGTCAGCTTAACCTTTGGATTGTCTTTGTCATTAGATGGGACGTAAATATGCTTCTGTCTAAGAGCAGTGGATTTGCCTGCAATGTAGCTTACCTTTATTGTTCCCGTCCGGCCAGGGGCATATTCTTTCCTGTCGAGTTCAAAGACTGTACAGCCGCAGGTTCGCTTGATTTTTCCTATTTGTAACAGGGACTGGCCGGTATTTGTGAACTTAAACTCGCAGGTATTTTTCGTGCCCTGGCCGACGTCGCCTAAATCGCAAACCGTTTTCTCAAAAGAAATCCTCGGCGATAAATTTTGAGCCATAGATGTGGCCTCTTTGCGGATAGAGCTTTTCAAATAACCGCGAACCTACAAGTTTCAACGTTGTGATAATCGGAGTGATGCCTATTATTTTAAATTTTCTATATTAACAGTTGGTGTTTTTGTTATGTCGAAAGGGTCGAACGTACATGTAAGGTCGTCGCCTTCACCGTTCTCATTTTCGAAGTTTGCACCAGCACTGATAAAAGTATATTCTTCAGGAGTTTTGACAACAAGGCTCACAGGCGTGCCCCAACTATCAACAATTACACCTGTATTGGGGTCAAACCACTCGTCGAAGGCAAAATAATCCATGTGACTTCTCACATACTCGGATAAAGACTCTATGTCTTTTGGTGGTTTTTCGTTTGTTTCATATACGATACTTTGTATGCCATGTGCCAGACGTCGCAACGCGTTAATCGTCCAAGATTCTCGGTGTGCGCGCCCAGCTGCAGCAATGAGGCTGTCTCTCATCAAAAAAAAGTACAGGAGATGTCCGACGCTGTAAATAAGACAAGCAAGGACGATCAGCACAATTAGCTTTCTAATGATTCTCATCTTACGCTCTCCTACTTGAAAACCGAATGTAGCTCGACGTCTAAGTGCAAGCTTTTCACGTTGACGATTGGAACAGTTGTGCAAATGAAACGCGGACATCGCGCTTTCCTCCAGTTTGGGTGAGCTTTCAAAATCTTGTTGTAATGCTCGGCAATCTTTCCACAGCTCAACTTGAAATCCAAGTGCTTAGCCACATTTGACACATCTGTCTCTGTAGCTTGTGTCCACTTCCACACGTACTCCAGTGCAGGATCCCACCAACTCCATGCTTGATATCTTATACTCACAGTAGGTACAATGATGTTAATGGCTCTCCACGAAGTCCGCCATGAACTCTCCAGTCGCCTTGTAGGAAGCACATCCTCTTTAAGTCGGTCTTCAATGTATTTAAATAGTCCGGCACACATCTCCATATTTGTAGCTACATGAGCGATTCCCTCGTCTGTTCTCGCTGACAGATCAATATAATACTTCTTATCAAGGTACGCATGTATAGCCTCGTGAAACACTGTCGAACCAGTTGCACCTTGGGGCAAATACATATGTCTCCAAAAAAAGTACTTTTTTTCATACCGAGGTCCCCCAATGGAATAATCATCCTCATCCAGCCACTCTAAGGCTGGAATAAGCTTATCGACTATCAATGACTCTA
>SMTZ1_10010720_pt1 | contig 11633 bp, 9 predicted proteins | sample DeeMarSWOR136_30_FD_25667 | JGI IMG/M metagenome (IMG submission 25667)
CATGTCCTTCTTCCTGTCCGCAATGTATATGAATCCCTTCTCGTCGTAGTATCCCATATCGCCCGTATAGAGCCATCCGTCCCGAATCGCTTCCTTTGTCTCATCGGGTTTACGCCAGTATCCTGTCATGATTCTCTTGCTCTCTACGATGATCTCCCCAATTGCTCCCGCCTCAAGGTCGCGACCGGCCTCGTCAACGATTCGCACATGGACACCGATACACGGGTGCCCGCAGGATGCCAGCAAGGTCTGTTGCTCCGTCGATCCCTCTGAATAGCGATGGTTCTCTCTACTGAGAAGTGTCAGGTCAGGGCCGGATTCGGTCTGTCCATAGCCCTGCATGAAAACGGGACCAAACACCGATAGTCCGCGTTTCAGGACTTCGGTTGGCATGGGGGAGGCCGCATACCATATTCGCTTGAGGCAGCGAAGATCATACCGTTCGATATCGGGGAGATTCAGCAGGGCTATGAGCTGTGTCGGGACAATGTGGAGGTCCGTAATCTGTTCCTGCGCGATCATTTCCAGTGCTCCGGCCGGATCGAAGGAAGGTCGGGGCATGATGACGTTGCACGCCCCCATCAGGAAAAAGGGCCAGATGTGACTATCTCCGCCAATGTGGAACATCGGCAGAACAACGAGGTGCCGATCGCCGCGCTCCATACCGAGCGCCTTGTTGCGGGCATTCTCCATCTTCTGACTGTGCGTGTAGATTGCGCCACGAGGGACCCCTGTGGTGCCGCTGGTATAGAAGATGGTAAGGGGATCCTCTTCCTTGACCGTGGGTTCAGGTTCTTCGCTTGACTGGCTCTCCACCACTTCCCTATAGGACACTATTTGTCCTTCCGCATCACCAAAGGCCAGGAACGATCGTGTCTTGGGGAGACGGTTGCAGATCCCATCGATTACTCCGACGAATTCAGGCCCGAGGAACAGGAGTTTGGCCTCCGAATCGCTAATGATATGGACCAGCTCTGCAGCCTGCAAGCGAGGGCTTATGTGGGCAAGCACAAACCCTCCCTTCATGGCCGCCCCAAAGACCTCGGCATACTCCAGCCGGTTCCACGACAGGATTCCGATCACATCTCCTTTGTGGATGCCCAACTCCTGAAGGCCATGGATGAGGCCATTCACCCTCTCGTTAAAGACTTGAAAACTTGTTCTCTCAGAACCGCACACAAAGGCTTCCCTGTCCGGATAGAGGATGGCGTTTCTATAGACAATGTCTGCAAAGGTCCCCAACTGGTAACGGCTCAGTTCTCGCAATACCAGTTTGTTTGACATGCCTTCCGCCTCCAAACAGGTGTTCCCTTACCAACCCAGTGAAGGAGAAAGGCCACTCATCCCCGTCCGAAGGAGAGGCATGAGTGGCCTATTCTGCGCAAAGGTTGCTTCCTTCTTTGAGAGGAGGCCCCCCTTCCCATCCATTGGCTTTCTTGATGATCTGGAGGTGCGAAGCTTGATCCTCAGTGCGTCACTCCAGACTTTCGATTATAATCTCAGCGGCAAGCCGGGCGCCTATCCCCGGCAGGAGACCGCACTTTTCAAAGCCTTTCGCCTCTGCAAAGGCCTGCATGTTCTCTGGGCTGGCGGCGGGATCCATGTAACGGCCAAACACTACGTCTTCCTGTATCTTGGGGCATACGACAGCGCCTACCTCGTCCTCGAAGCGCGGCATGAATTTCCGGGCAGCCATGATCGTTGCACCCACAGCATCGTAATCTTGCACATCATCACTGCCCCAAAAAAGACCAAGAGCGATAAGGGCACCGGTTACGCCCCCACACATCCAGCCGGTCCCACCGAAACCAGGAAACGGCGACAGGGCCTTGATAATCTCCATGTTGCCCAGACCGAATTCTTCCATTATGGCCAGCGCTGTACCCTTGGCGCAATTGCAGGCGAAGAAGTTATACTCCTCGGCCCGCCGCTGAACCCGATCGAGGATCTGCTGCTTGTCTGCGCGGATCTCATCCCGGTCAAGTGTCTTCCTCGGGATCCCCGCCGCAGCCAGCTTCTTGACCCTGGCCTCGATGGCCGGGATATCCCAATCTCTTTCTGCCAGTTCCTGCACCTTTGCCTGCAGTCTTTCATAGTTTGCCATCGGGTCGCTGCCTCCTTCTCGACAAGCGTGTCATCCGCCGCCGCCGCCGATAACTTGCATGACGTTCACAGGGACACCGGACCGCATTCTGTCGTCCGCTTTGAGTATTCGGCCTTCCACAATGACAACCGGCCTTTGGGATTCTGAGATTCCCAGAAGGGCGAGAAGATCTTGGACCGTCGCCCGATCTGGGATCTCGACCTCCATACCCTGTGGGTGTTGGTAGCCGGAGAAACCTTGGCGCAGAGTCCCGAATAGCTTGACCCTGACCTTCATCCTTGACTCCTGTTAGAAATCGAAGGTGCTGTCAAGCTCCTCGTCACTGATGACAAAGACGGTGTTGTGGGGCGGTAGGGGTTCTTCGTAGTAGAACCTGGGCAGGCGATCATCCTCGTTTGTGAACCCCGCCCTCCTGTTGAATTCCCTCTCTGCTTTCAACACCCGGATACCCATGGCGCGGGGCCAATCGTCTGGCCCAAGCTCGGTGCCCAGTATGGCATTCATCGCCTTCCGAAACACCGCCTGAGGTTCGGGCTCCTGCAGGGCCATAGTTGCCATAAAGCACAGTCCCGTGCTGTCACAAGGCCTCCCAGACATGGGCTGACCACGTTTCCTGCCGTCTGATCGGCCCCCATGGGTGAGGTGGCAAAGGTAACGCCATTACCCAGCATGGCCCTCGGATCAAACCCGGCCACACCCTGGCCCTTGACCACGGGGACTCGGTCGTGGTTAAAATGCCTGCCTACGGCAGCAGGGCCGCTTCCGAGAATCTTGCCGAATTCCGTGCCCTTGCCGATCTCCTCCACCATCTCTATGGCCGCCTCGCGATCCCCAAACTCTTTATACCCGGCGTCCATAGCAACGGCAATGGCCACTCCCGTGCTCATGGTGTCAATCCCAATGTCATTGCACAGGTAGTCGATCCGCGCAATGGTGTCCAGATCAGCAATGCCGGTCATTCCGCCTGTCGCCCAGATGGTCTCATACTCCAGGGAGCTGGTGACATACTTCCCCTCTGTATCCACAAATACATTGGAGCAATGGATAAAGCACTGGGCGCAGCCCCTGTGGGTCGGATTACCGCCCCTCTCTTTGATCATTTCCGCCATGGTCTCCCCGCTGATTTTCTCCCAACCATCCATCACGCCTTTTCGAGCGTTGAAGCAGGGAAAGGCGCCCATGGAATTGACCGGGGCTACGAGCGCGGCGGTACCGAGGGTGGGCATCAGGTGGCCGGGTTCCGGATGCTCTCTCACGATCTTGATATAAGCCTTGTTCGCCTCCCTGAAGGCCGCCGGGTCGGCTACGCGTCTGCCTCCTGTGCCGCGCTGATCCACGATCAAGGCCTTGAGCCCCTTGGCTGCCATCACCGCACCCAGGCCCCCTCGACCTGCGGCGCGGCAGGGGAGACCGTCGGCGTCAGAAGACTGGATGGAAGCTGTAGTCAGCCCAAACTCACCAGCCGGCCCGATGCAGAGCACTGAGTTTCTCTCTCCGTAGGCCTCAAGGATCTCTTTCATCAGTTTGTAGGTGCGCATTCCCTTGTACTCTTGGGCTGGAACGAGGCTGGCGTTGCCCTTGTCGTCAATTCTGAGGAAGCTCAGTTCGCCTTCCGGCGCTTGCCCCTCGACGACCACGGCAGCGATTCCCAAGCGGCCCAGGGCTGCAGAGATGGTTCCCCCCGTGTTGCTCTCTTTGATTGTCCCCGTCAGCGGACTCTTTGCCCCTACGGATACCCGGCTGGTATTGCCCAGAGGGGTACCACTTAGGAGACCTGGGGCGAAAATGAGTTTGTTGTCCGGTCCGAGGGGATCGCATTTCGGCGGCACCTCGGTGTTGATCAGGATGGATGTAAGCCCCCGGCCCCCAAGGCCCAGGTAATCCTGTGGCACATCCCCAGTACGGATGGTTCCTTTGCTCATATTGACCCTTATGAACTTCATTGCTTGCCCCCTTTCAGCGGGTGGATTTACCTGGCGCTACAGTTGCAGAACCGGTTTGATCACCTGCCCCTTTTCCATATCTTCGACCGCGCGGCCTATGTCGTCGAAAGGATAGAATGTGATCAAGCGGTCAAAGGGGAACCGCCCCTGGCGATACAGTTCAATCAGCCTGGGGATAAACAAATCCGGGATGGCATCGCCTCCGAGGATCCCCTTGACCGTCCGGCCGTTCATGAGAAGGTCCATGTCCAGTGCAACCTCTGTGCCCGGTGGCACGACTCCCAGCAGCCCACAGACGCCAAGGCGGGGTAGAACATCCACAGCCTGCCGCAGGACCTTGGGATTGCCGACACATTCCAGGCTGAAATCTGCACCCCCGCCGGTCATCTCCCTTACCGCCTCGACCGGGTCCACCTCGCCAGCGTTGACGGTGTGGGTAGCGCCGAGTTCCTTGGCCACCTCCAGGCGGTCCGCATTGACATCCACAGCGATAATGGTAGTACAACCGCACACCACGGCGGCGAGAACGGCGCTCAGCCCCACGTTGCCGGCACCGAATACCGCGATGGAAGCCCCGGGCCTGGGCTGAAGCGAATTCATCACTGCACCGGCACCGGTCATGACGCCGCATCCCATCGGTGCGAGGACCTCGAGGGGAAGGTCTTCCCGCACCTTGACGACGTTCCGCTCGTTGGCCAGCGCGAAATCGGCAAAAGAGGACTGGCAGAAGAAGGACCCGTGAATGATCTGATCGCCCTTGCGCAAGGTCGTCGTACCATCTGGACGGGCGCCGTGGAAATTGTGCAGGAAGAAGTTCAGGCAATAGAGTTCCTTGCCAGCCTTGCAGGCCGTGCATGCCCCGCAGTAGTCCCAGGCCAACACGACGTGATCGCCCGGTTTGACCTTCGTCACCCGCGTGCCTACCTCTTCAACCACGCCGGCCCCTTCGTGTCCGAAGACACTCGGCGGCGGTGGGATCGGCAGATGCATGTCTCGGGCTGCCAGATCCGTGTGGCAGATGCCAACACCCACGATCCGGACCAGCACCTCATCATCGTTCGGCTCACTGAGGTCCAGTTGTTCAATGTTGAAATCTCCCGATGTCTCTGAAACCACCGCGGCCTTGATTTCCATTGTCTGCCTCCTCAGCCAAGCTATAGCCCTAGATAGGCCTTGCGCACAAAATCACTCTGGAGGAGCTCATCACAGGCTCCCTCCAAGCATACCCGGCCATTCTCGAGTACGTATGCTCTGTCGGCTATCTCCAGGGCACGTCGAACATTCTGCTCGATCAGGAAGACAGTGATCCCCTGGTCGCGGAGCCCCTGTATGATGCGGAAGATCTCACCTACCAACAGCGGAGCCAAACCGTATGATGGCTCATCAAACAGGCACAGCTTTGGCCTCGACATCAAGCCTCGTCCTATGGCCAGCATCTGACGCTCGCCACCGCTTAGTGTCCTGGCCAATTGCCTTTCCCTTTCCTTGAGTATGGGAAACACCTCGTATACCTGGTCCAGTGTTTCGTCCTTTTGCTTCCAGGCGCTGTCAGTATACGCGCCCATCTCCAAGTTCTCGCGCACACTCATCTCGGGGAAGACCCTTCCTCCTTCAGGTACGTGAGAAATGCCCAGTTCCACAACTGAATGGGGTGGCAGACCGTCTATCCGCCTGCCAAGGAATTCCACACTGCCTGAAGCTGGACGTACCAGACCGGATATGGTATTGAGCAGCGTCGTCTTGCCGGCTCCGTTTGAGCCAACCAAGGCGACTATCTCTGACTCACTGATGCCTAGGCAAACATCCCACAATGCTTGGGTTTTGCCGTAAAGAGTGTCAATATTGCGTACTTCCAGCATACAAGTCTACTCTCCCAAGTATACCTCAACGACTGTCCTGCTGGTGGCGATCTCCTGAGGCGTTCCTTCGGCAATCTTCTCGCCGTGATGGAGGACCATGATTCGGTCACAAGCACTCATAATTGCCTTCATGACATGCTCGATCATGAAGATGGTCACCCCCTGCTCCCTAATCCTGGTGACCAATTCCATGGCCTCGGCTACCTCGGTGGGGTTCAATCCCGCCATCAGCTCATCTAGCAACAACAGTTCTGGCTTGGTGGCCAACGCCCTGGCTACTTCGAGTCGCTTCTGGTTGGCCAGGATCAAGTCTTTGGCTGGGGTCGCCTTCACTGCCGACAATCCCACAAACTCCAACAGTCTAGTAGCTTCCTTGGCGGCATCCGCTGATGACATACTGTTTGACCTGCCGAATAGCAGCCCCAACAGCACATTCTCAAGAACTGGCATGTTGGGGAACACCCTAACTGACTGAAAAGTCCTTCCCACTCCCATCCTACAGATGCGATATGGCTTGAAGCCAGTGATGTTTTGGCCTTTGAATCTTATTGTCCCATCTTTGGGAGCGAGAGCCCCCGATATCAGATTGAACAGCGTGGTCTTGCCAGCTCCGTTGGGACCAATCAGACCAACGACTTCACCCTGGCCCACATGGAAATCTACGCTTGAGAGCGCGGCTAGCCCGCCAAAGTGCTTGGTAACCCCTTCACCTTCAAGTATCGGCATGTTCCCTCGCCAGACCCGCTTCCCGCCACTTCTGCACCAAACCGACAAGCCCATTGGGCAGGTATGATATGGCCACTATCAAGATGATGCCGAAAAGGAGCATGTAGTGATAGGGAAACCTGGTTATTAGCACTTCTTCTAGGTAGGCAAAAACAGTCGCGCCCAGGATAGGACCATAGAACTGCCCCATGCCGCCAAAGATGGCCATCAAAACGGGCATGAAGGAAACGAGCGCATTGAAGGCGATGTATGGGTCAATATACGTCCATCTGGTGGCTATGATTGCCCCAACAGCGCCAATGAAAACGGCGCTGATGGAAAAGGTGACAATCTTCAGAGCCGTCACATTTATGCCTGTGTGAGCCGCTGCCTCTTCGTCTTCACCGATACTCTGCAGGGCTAACCCGAATTTGGAGCGTCGGACGAGGTAGGCGGTGAGGAGTGTCACCACACAAATGCTGAGCATGGCGTAGTAGATAGTATCATTATCCACGATGATAACGAATCTACCACGCGTGCGCGTTACGGTCATCTCCCACCACAGAAGAAGCCGCTTGATGAGCTCAACAAGGCCGAAAGTGAACACAGCGAAATACATGCCTCTCAGCCTCAGAGTCACCGCGCCAACGAGAAGGGCCATCATGAAACTCGCCAGACCAGCAATACCGATAACGGCAGGCAGGGGCAATGATCTTCCCAGCAGCGCTGAGGTGTATATGCCGACTCCGAAGAAGGCGGCTGATGCCAGCGAGATGTAACCGGTAGGCCCAGAGAACAGGGCCCAGCTGACCGTGATGACGACATACATGAGGATTGCTGTTAGCAGTATGACAGCATACATCGAGGCATAGAGGGGCAGAGCGGACAACACGATTAAGATCAGAAGGACTAGCCCCAGAGAAACGGACTTCTGTGAGGTGGCCCCTGAGATTCGCATGTCTCTACTTCCCTAGAATGCCCGTTGGCTTCAGCAGGAGCAGAAGCACGAAGATTAGGTAGTAGGCAGCCAGTGACAAGCCAGGGTCCACATAAGTCACGATGGCGCCAATAAGACCCAGTACAAAACCCCCGATGAAACTGCCGAGGATACTACCCAATCCACCCAAGACGACCACTATGATGGCGATTACAGTATATCCCAGCCCCATAGTGGCATGGAAAGGGTAGCACATGCTTATCAGCATGCCGGCCAAACCGGCCATTGAGGCACCAAAGCCAAAGCATAGGGCCAGCACCCGGTTGATGTTTACCCCCATGAGTGCCGCCGTTGCCGGGTCTTGAGCTGCTGCCCTGATCCCTTTTCCCAGGCGGGTACGGGATAGGAAGAGATAGAAGCCCAGGCTTGCTACGATGGCAAACGAAAGAGCAGCCAAACGGTTTGCGGCAAATACCGCCCCCCCCAGATTGACCGGAAAGGCTAAGTAGGTGTAAGCCCTTATATCAGCACCCCACGCGATCAAAGCCAAGTTTTGGATGATGAAGAGTAGGCCAAACGAGGCTAGCATAGAACTGCCCTCGTAGGCAGCCGATGATCCAGACGAGGTCCTGAGGCGGGTGAACAAGGTTCTATGAAGAACAAAACCTATCACAAACGCAAGTGGACCGCAGATGGCCAGGGAAAGCAGCGGGCTAATGCCAAGCTTGGTGTACAGTGACCAGGTCGCAAAGGCCCCAAGCATGATGAATTCGCCGTGGGATATGTTCAGCACCCGGGCAACGCCATACTGCAGGCCCAGCCCCACGGCAATCAGGGCGTAGATGCCGCCCATGAGCAAACCAGCAATCACTATGTCTAGAATGGTTTTCATCATCAGTGATAGCTTCCCACTACAGCTCGGCGGAGATCCTTCGGCAGTTAGCCGCTTCAAGGGATCGCTCTATCTCCGGCCAGAGCGCGGATTTCTGCCGTTTCGTGACCAGCTTTCGTCACGCAACACCGTGATCTGTTGCTTGCCCTGAGCCTGTCGAAGGGATCCCTGGCGAGCGTGAGCCGACGAAGGATTTGCCCCGAGATGCACCGCCTAGTTCTTGTGGCAGACTAGCTGGCTGGGTTCCTCGCGTAGCATCCCTTCGCGCTGTGGAGGGGCACGCCCAGCAACACCTGCACTTGCGCCAGAGCGCAGCTCCGGTGCAAGTGTCCGGCGGCATGCCCATGCCGCCGCAGGGTGCCCCACTCCGCTTCGGGCACTTCCTTCGGTCGCTACGCGTGGAGCCGGCCCTGCTGAGTTTCGCACCACAGACTAGCGATGACAATCAAGACTGGAGCAGGCTGTCTAGGAGCGCAGGCAAAGTTCTTCGAAGAAAGCGACCACTCTCAAAGGTTGTTGCTCTTCGCCTTCTCAGACAGCCTGCTCAGTACCGTTGTCTCTATACTCTGTCTCTATCCCTCTGGTGCTGGTGCGGGCCACGGCGGCTTGGGGTAGATGGGATCTGCGGTACGCTTCTCCCCAGGGTCGATGACCTCAAACACACCGTTTTGCCACTGACCAATCTCACCGGGATGACATTCAATGGCCAGAAGACCGCCACCATCGCCGAACATGTCAAACCGGGTCGGTCCCAGGACAGTATCGAAGGTCTCCGTAGCCATGACATCCCTGATCGCTGCCTGGTCAAGGGTTCCCGCCTTCTCAATGGCCTGCTCAAAGAACTGCAGCCCACCATAATAGAGTAGTCCCCCCCACCAATCCATTGCGTCAGGCGGATAGCGGGCCAGGAACTTGTCACAGAACTCGGCGGCTGCGGCAGAGGATTTGCAGTTCCAGGCACCTTCGCCCATCACTCCCTCGGCCGCAGGGCCAAAGCTGCCTGGGAAGACCTCGAAATTGCCCCCAGGGCCCGTCAGAACGGCCTTGAAGTCTATGCCAAGCGCGATGGCCTGACCGATAGCCAGGAAGCTCTGCGGGGGATAGCAGAAAAGCAGCAAGGCATCGACGTTCGCTGCCTGAGCCTCCTTCAAGATAGGCGATGCATCCTGAAGGTCCATCGGGACGCTCTTCACCACAGGGACATCAATGCCCCTCTTCCCCAGTTCGGTAATCGCCACGCCGGAGTACTCTATTCCATGAAGGTCCTGAAGGAACATGATCGCCGCCGACTCGACTCCAACTTCCTCAAAGATGTCGGCCAGAACCGGTATCTGGTAGCGATCGGAGTAGTTCAGGACGCCAAAGAAATAGGGGAGAGTAGGCAGCAGTTCGGTGATGGTCGTTGCGCCACCTTCGGCCCCCAGCAGGATGTACCCATACTTGTTGTAGATAGGGGCAGCAGCGAAGAGAAAGGAGGTGCTGCAGGGGGGCAGCAAGAAATCGACCTTGTCCTCCACAATCAGTTTCTCCACCAATCTCGTCATGGTGCCCAAATCACTTGTGTCGTCGTATATGATGGGCTCCGCTATGGGTAACCGCTTGCCGTACTCCTCTACGTATATCCCACCCTTGGCATTGACCTCTTCAATCCACATCTTGTAGATGGGCCCGAACGCCGCCTGTTCATAGATGGCATTTGCGCCTGAGAGGGATCGTGACCCACCAAAGACGATTTGGTCTTTGACTGGGGCCGCGGTGGGCACTGCGGTGGGCGCTGGCGTGGCCGTCACCACGACAACCTGGGTCTCTTTCTTCACAACGACCTCTGGCGTCGGTGTTGCAGATGGAGCACATGCCGAGAGCACCACGCTGATGATCATCACCAATGCAGACAGACTCATCCATTTCCTACGGGAAAACATCTCTCCCTCCTTCGTATTCTTGAATTCCGCAAACCAAGCCGCTGGAACTCACTTCCCCGCTCCCGACTTTGGGATGTTGAGTATGCCGTGATGTCTTGTCATGGCGGGATTGCACCGTCACTTCTCGTTTCGTGCTGAGAGAACAGTTCTTCTTATCCGGCTCCACCCCTCCTCTCCTGTTGTATTCACGCCAAGTTCTTGCACACGTAGAAGCAAGTCGGCGAAGATGCCCAGGTACAGCCTGGGCCCCTTTTCGGTGTCTACTTGTACACGCCGTATTCCTTGACGGTCTCAACTATGGCCTTGAGATTCTCCCACCTGACCTCATCGAAGAACGCCCCATTGGCCACTATGTAGCCGCCGCCTTTGGCACAAATATCGATGAGTTTCTTGGCGTAATCTGCCGCGTCCTGGGGGCTACCCACGGTCAACAGATCCATGGGCATGTTGCCGGCTATACAGGCAATGTCACCTAGTGCTTCCTTCGCTTTGGCCATATCGGTCAGGTCGAACAACCATACAGTCTTAGCTTTCGGCAGGTCCCGGATAACCTCCAGGCGCGAGTTATAGCCCCCTTCGGCCCAAATAAACGGTACCACTCCCTCGTCAATTAGGCCCATGAGGACGTTTCTGAGGCTGGGCCAGTAGAAGGTCTTGAACTGCTCATCGGAGAGGAAACCGTCGGCGCCCTTGTGCAGAGGCACGAAAATCAGGGGGTTCCCGAGCTGTTTTGCCCAGCTTACGCCCAACTGAATAAAAGTGGGCGTCAATGCTTCCATGGCCTGGATGAGCTTGTCGGGTTGCCGGTACATATCCAGCATGATCCCCTTGGTTCCCCTCAGGGTGTCGCCAATCACGTCAAAAGGTGCTTTGGTGGCGAAAGCTTGGTAGGCGGGCCACCCCAACTCTGGCATCTCCTTGTCGAAGGGACTGACAGCCCCATACCATTTCAGAGCTTCGTTCCCAGCTTCCAGAAGAGCCTTATAGGCAGCTTGAACGGGGGGCAGACCGTAGGGAACAAAACCTGCCGCAACGCCATACATTTCGGTCAGGCCGGAGAGATCAGGGACCGTAGCGAGGGGCTCCAGGGCTCCGAATACGCGCGACGGCCAAGTGAAGTAGAAGAAATACAACGGGTCATGAATGAAGGCATCGTATTCATCCGCCTTCATGTATTCACCTTCAATACACTGGTAGGTGGTTTCAGGCGAGACCCCATGGCCGGGCCACTTGTATAGCTTGAAGTCAACGATCTCGAGGAACTTGATCGG
>SMTZ1_10015520_pt1 | contig 11633 bp, 7 predicted proteins | sample DeeMarSWOR136_30_FD_25667 | JGI IMG/M metagenome (IMG submission 25667)
GGTTCGACTCCGCTCCTCGGCACCGCCGAAGTGGCGGAATGGCAGACGCGGCAGTCTCAAAAACTGTTGGGGGGCGACTCCCGTGCCGGTTCGAATCCGGCCTTCGGCACCAGTGCCGAGTGGTGTAGTGGTAGCACATGGGACTTTGGATCCTTAGGCCCAGGTTCGAATCCTGGCTCGGCAGCCAATATGGAAGCATCCCGAACTCCGCTTCGGTAGAGAAGACTTGATCCCAAGATTGTGCGAATTCTTTAATAGCCCGCGAAGCTAAGTGAGGCCGGGCTATCTGTCGGGCCTCTCCCGTCCTCAGTGATCAGGATGCGCATATCTACTCGCTGTCATTATGGCACCTCAGGGTAAAGAGAAGGTAAAGCGTCATACTGTTGCCAACAATACTGTGGCGAAGAGAACCGCACCGAGAGCTACTTTCTGAATCACATTCTAGCTCTCAACTTGTCGGCCCCAACGTGAGAGAGGGTGCTGCTCGCTGCCGGCTCTGCGGCGAAACTCTCTCGGTCTGTTGGGCACCGAACTCTGGAAGGGCAGAGCTGTCCTGCCAGTTCAAGGTGTCTCAGGACCTGATTTCTCCACGAGAACTCCTCAGCATACCCAAGGGCTCTCTCCGGGATTTCCATCCTGAGCTTGGGGTACAGGATAGCCTGTGCTATCTTGAAAATGAGTTGTCCAAAGTCCGCGCTGGCCAATCCTCCAGCCATTTTCACAGTTTCGCCAACGCCTTCCACGTCGCGGCAGGCGATTGTGGTGCCAGCGCCCAGGGCGTGCGCCACAATTCCGCTTTGAGTGCAATCGCTGGGCCAGTAGAAATAGATATCCAGTGCTCTCAACATGGCTGCGAGCATATCTCCAGGCAGATAGGTCTCCAGGAAAAACTGTCCTACGCCGTTGTGTTTGGCCTTCGACTCCGCGGCAAACTCGCTATCGACGCTACTATCGACTTCCCTTAATAGGCCTGCATATACTGCTGCGATCTTGTGTTTGGGCAGCACTTGCTGCAGCACGTTACGGGCGTGATAGAGTAGCTCCGTCCCCTTGCTAGCGGTGATGAATCCGGTTGCGCCAATTATGATTGTGTCGGGGTCGAGAAACACGCGTTGCTGTCTGAGGTTGTCCTTGCTTGGCTTATCCAGCCCGGATTCGTCAACCAGATACTCATGGATTCTTGCCTTGGCTTCGGGTTTGCTCATTCTGGCGAATCTAGGGTAGAGATGGGTACCATGCCTTAGCACGTGCACTTTGTCGGTATACCCGGGGAAGGCGTGCCTGACCGCCTTACACACACCGTCGCTGAACACTGTGATGGCATCGGTGTGAGGAAGAAGAGAGTGCAGGAAGGAATACTCCTCGTTGCGCAGCCCGTAGCGGGTCTCGTTGCTTTGGAAGTGTAGCGTGTGGAGGGTAACCACTTTTGGCATGTTTAGGTCTCTGAGCATGTTGACAAATCTGGCATTGTCTCTCCAGATACCGAATTCGTGTTGGAACCAGAGAACCTGGTTTGCACGGGGTTCGAGTCCTTGCAAGATGGAGCTAGCGGAGAAATCGTCGCGGCTGGAGATGCCGTACCAGACGTGGTTGGTGGCTGAGGGTTGGTCCTTGTTCAGCGGGACTCCGTAGTTATCCAAATCGAACGATAGTACATCCCAACAGTGGGGTGGTGCCTCTCTGGTGAGGAAGTAGGCGTAGTCGGCAATTCCGCAGATTATGGGCTTGTATGGGGAGACCAAGGCAATGGATGGCATCATACTCTTCTCTTGATGCCAGAACCTCTCTGATGCCGCCAGGTGTTGCCTGCTCTTGGGCTCGCTCGGTACTCCTGGAACGTCTAGCAGCGGTTTACTTTGCGTCGACTTGCTAGTTGTCACCATGTCTTGTGTCCCTGCTGTCCTCGGTTGGGGTCAGGATAAGCGAGTTATCAGATCTACAAATATCCTACCCAAACTTTATCATACCCACCTGTCACGGATATACAATGGCTCTTTTAGGGGGCCTTAGGGGGGAAAATAGTACTGTGATGTGCGAGCGAGCGACGGGGCACAGGCAGGGGTGCCGTTTTTCCTGGCCATTCGCTAACGTGCCCCAATTTACTGACTGTCAAGCTAAGGATCGCGGCCCCGACCCCGATGGGAGTCGGGCGAGTTCAAAGGCAACCTCCTAGTCACCTTTTCTTGCTTCCAAATGTTTCTAGGCATCCATGGTCACGTCACACAGGCAACGGCCTAGCTCTCCTCCCCCTCACCAACATCGCTCTCAGTTCCAATTCTGTAATTGCATTCTGCACTGGCAGGAGTCCGTCTCATTTATCTTAGGGCTATGACGAAGTCTCATGAGAGGACTTCAAGGAGCACCGGGCTCGCATCGAAGCCGAGAGGATTCACCTCAAAACCCTGGTGGAGTCCATCAAATCTCGTCGCAGTTTGGTGAAGGGTGACTTCGAAATAGCACTCCAGCTTGCTAGCGAGCTTGGCTTCCTCTTTGCTATGGGTGATAATGATCAGCGGCGGTTGCTCTGTGAGGCGCTTTTTAAAGCGTGTTTACGTTCAGAATGGGAAGATCGCCAAGATAGAACTAAATCCGCACTAAGCAGCGACCCACAGCAAGAAAGGCAAGCCAGGCTTTCAGTCACCAACTTCCTGTGGTATCATATGCATCGCAGTGGAATATCGTAAGCAATACGTGGTTTTTGCCAGGCAAGACGAAGCTCAGCCAAGCAGACTTGGTGAGGACAGTCGGGAGCAATGATTCCACCGAAATCGGGAGTCCTTTGATGCCAAGCACGTGGGATATCAGGGTGGCTTCCCTTCGAAAGCTAACTGGAGCGTTGCACGATTTTCTGGATGAACGCGGCTATGTATGTGAATACGAGCCTTCGGAAGCTGAACCAGATGCAGGCAGCGGCGTGGCTGTCTTCAAGAGTGAGCTCATCGCAAAGAGGGATTCCCCCAGGCGTGACCTGCCTTACATCGTGTTTGGCCTTCTTCTCTTGCCTACAATCTTGCTAACTACACTGGGCATGCGATTCCTGAAAGAAAGTCGGTATTATCTGAGAACAATTGCCAGGATAACCGTAGAGGGGGAAGTTTATCCCACTAAAGGTGAGGGACGAGGTACCTTCCAAAGTGGGGTGCTTGATGTAGGCAGCGACGTCAGGGTCACGCTTGACATGACAGCAGGCGTCGCCCAAGGTGACTACGAGATAGTGAGACCCACTGAAGACAAGCGTGAATTGGTGAGGCTCGCGGAAGAACAGCGGGAGCTTGAAAGGCAGCTCTCCGAGCTTCTGCCCACGATAGCCTTGCCCAAAGCGGAAGCCTCACAGTAATGCTGACCGTGTCGTTATTGATTGACATAGCCACCCGTGCTATACTTTTAAGCGCGCGAAACCGTAACAATGGTACAACAATCTCAAGGTCTGAAGACTCCGAGAAAAACGCTCCCCGATAGCTCAACGGTAGAGCGGGCGGCTGTTAACCGCTAGGTTGTAGGTTCGAATCCTGCTCGGGGAGCCAGCCTCTTTTATTCGACGGAGCCGATATTGTATTTCGTCTATGTCCTTGAGAATCCTGAAGGGCAACTCTATATTGGATTTACGACAAACCTAGAAAAGCGGGGGCTTCAGCATCAGCCAATCCCGGAGAGACGGGAGACCATCACGCGGTGGAAACACTTCCTCAGTAATATCCGCGACTGCATTGTTGAGACTGTCAAATACCTTACCTAACATCTATATTTCTAGTTTGTCGCATTCCTTTCACGCAGACAGGTGGCCCCCGCTTGATACTGCTTTCAAGTAGATGATGTCGTTGTGTCAGTTCAGGGACCTAGACTGGGAACTATAAAGACGTTTGTGTGCATTCACTACCCACTTGTTTAGGGCTCCACCAGGATCTTTCCCCCCTCACCCCTCAAGGCTGTTTCGAATGCCTTATTGATTTCATCTAAGGGCATTTTATGCGTTACCAGAGGGGCCACATCGATCTTCCCGTCTTTTATGAGATTCAACGCAGATGCATATTCACCCGGCGAAAAACAGTGAGACCCTTTGATTGTAATCCCTTTCAATACGATGCTATTGAATATCACTTCAACGGGATCGAAGCATATCGCTTCAACTACGACCGTTCCAGCCTTCCTCACCAGAGCTATCGACTGCTGTGAGGTGGGAACACTTCCCGCGCATTCGAATACGATGTCTGGGCCCACACCATGTGTGAGTTCCAGAATTCTGTCAACAGGATTGGTCAGGTTTGCATCTATGACCTCGTCCACGGCATCCCTGGCTAGCTCGATCCTGGATTTGCTGATCTCGGAAGCGTAAACTGCTTTGGCACCGGAGGCTTTTGCAACTCGTGCCATAAGTTGCCCGATGGGGCCCAGCCCCAGCACGGCAACAACATCCCCTTCCTGCAACCCGGACAATTTGACGGCATGCAAAGCACACGTTGTCGGCTCAACTAATGCTCCTTGCTCATAGCTCATGTCTTCAGGGAGCTTGTGCAGGTTATAATGCTTAGCCTTGGCGTAGGTGGCAAATCTACCTTTGGATCTTATCAACTCAACGTAGAATTGCTCGCAGAGTCCCAAATCGCCCTGACGGCACCAAAAACACTTGCCGCATGAGGCGTTGGGCTCAAATGCAACCCGGTCCCCTATTCCCCATCCCTTAACATCTAACCCTATTTCAGCAACATCGCCCGAGAGCTCATGACCAGCCCCTACACCGGCGCCCTGCTCAAAAATATGTAGGTCGCCACCGCATATTCCGCAATACTTTACTTTTATCAAGACCTCATCTTTATCTGTAACGGGGTCTGGCACCTCTGCAATCACGAATCTTCTCTTGTCCTCTAACACAGCTTCCTTCATCTCGTTCCCTCCTCAATTATCACTGACGAAGCCTCAATACACATACCAAGACCTCTCGTCCTCCATACTGCCGTACACTTCCAAAGCCGAAATACAACGTTTTCCAATGGTATAGGAAGTAATACGCAGCAATGTTGTTTGACGATGACATCACCCCTTACAGGTCGCACAGGAGGCGTACAATGCCAGGGCAACCGATTTCCGCCTCGTAATCGGGATGCCGCTTCTCGTCCAAAAATCTGAAGCCGGCTTTTTCGTAGGCACGCTGCGCTGCCGTATTGCCAATTTGGAAGCTGACCTGCGCGAGGCGAAAGCCCCGCCGCCGACCCACTTCGAGCATCTCATCAAGTAATCTGCTGATTACCCCCTGCCGGCGGAACTCCGGCTGTGTGGCGACGTTCTCCACAATCCACGCGCCTTCATATGGCTCGGGGTGGCACGTCAGGAACGCAGCGAGGCCCTGCTGGCCCAAGGCCATGTCTTCCGCAGTGAGCCCCATTTTATCCATGACGGCGGACATCGCTGCGCCCACGGTTACCTCTGGGAGCGTCACCGGGTCGTAGCCGCTGAGTGCGGCGACCGGGCGCCTGTCTACCTCCGCCACGATGAAGACCGTGTAGTGACACATGTGCAGCTCATCGGTGACAGCCAGGTGTCCAAGGAAGGTAAGGCACTCGTCCTCCGGCCTGCCAATGAGGACGTCCCACAATCCCCGTTGAAGGTGTGACCGTCCCGCCATGAGCATAACCCACGCCAGCAGGGAAGCATCGTCGGGCCGGGCCGGACGGATTTTGAAGTCCATTCTCTCAATTCCTTTAGCGATCTAATGCATAGGGCGCCTGAAGTTCCTTGTGCCATGCTTACCAGTACTCTACCACAAGCGGGTGGCGATGGGCAAGAAGTTGAACTGGTTCTTGCATATGGGTAGTGACCACTGGTTGGAGAGGTGCTGCCATGAGAATCGATACGGTGCATGTGCCACCTCTTGTTGCACAAAAACCTTGCTTGTTGAAAATTCGCAAAGAATATCATGGGAAGAAGGATAGCTGCTCAGAAGGGAGGCATTCTGGCCCTATGAGGTTAACAGCCACACACCACGCTGCAGACCACAATTGAGAGGAACACTGGCCCATCGCAGGTTGCACGGGACGGCAGAGCAAATCACAAGGCAAAAGGTAACTTCTCTGCAGCCACAGGGTCGCGCTAGCCCCTGCAGTGATCGTCGTGATGGCTTGATCTTCAAGGCCGATAGGCAGATAGAGAATGTCCTGGACCGAAGGGTAATTAAGCATCTCCCGGTATCGAAACGGAGGGTTACTTGTTCAGGGGCCAAACCTCAATATCTCTCTTTGATTCCGATGTTGTCAAGAAGAGCCTAGAGTCTCCTGCGCACGAGGTACGAGGCGAGAAACTTCCTGTCGATGTTGGGCGTTCGGTACAACTGGAAAATCATCGCCTCTCGGTACATTAGCTCCAGGGGCCAGCCCTCCTCTCTCTCGATGGCGCGGGCGCCCATGAGTTCAATTGCCTTGCGGCAGGCATCAACAGCAGCCGGGGCGGCAAACTTAAAGGCAAGGACGGACCATTTGCCGTGCTTCGCCTCTAGATCACCCTCGTCCCAGAGCTTACAGGCCTTGGTAGCTAAGGCACGACCTGCCTCAGCGTTGACCCACATATCGGCTATGGGGAAATGGACCCCCTGATACTCGATCAGGGGATGGTCCCATCGTATGTTAGTTGTGGTGTAGTCCAGAGCCTGCTTGATGGCAACTTCGTTAACCCCAACGGCCTGTAAGGCCTGATTGCCCATGTGCTTGTTCATGGCATCGACTATGGCGTGCAATCCTTTGCCCTCCGGCGCCGCCAGGTACTTCTTGTGTATCTTTACATCCTTTAACAATATTTCGTAGCGGGCACAAGCCCACTTTTGTCCCATGATATCTCCATGTCGCCCCCGGATAATACCGGGCGCATCATCGTTCATGATGAACAGCGAGAGTCCGCTGGTGCGCTTGGTGGTGTCCGTTTTCATCAATGCCAGGTGCCAGTTAAGTCCCACCGGCCCCGGGCTGCTCGATGACATCCACCACTTGGGTCCGTTGAGGTAGTAGTAATCCTCCCTCAGCTCTGCTGTGCCGCGCATTCCCCCCACGTCGATGCCTGACTCCGGATCCATGGCGAAAATGGTGCAGTATCCACCATCCAGAGTTCTCTTCAAGTACTCCTTCTTGGCGTCCTCATCCGGGGTCCATTTGAGGAGGACTTGAACCATGGGCTCACCGTAGGCGAACAAATTGTCGAGTGCCGGGGAAAAGGACATTTTGACAATCTCAGCCGACAGCAGGCTGCACTGGAGAAGGTTCCATCCAGGACCACCGTATTCCTTGGGTATGTCCCTGCCGAAGAACCCTTCATCTATTATCGCCTTGTACAGGCCATAGAAGGCGTCTGACATCTCCGTCATCGCCAGCACGCCACCCAGGCGGTCAAGCGCGCGCCGATTGGGCAACCACCACACCTCAATTATGTCCCTCGCCCTTTCCAAGGCATCGTACGTCGCCGGCATCCACTCTTCAGGATGGTCATAGGGGTCATAGATGTTGGGCTTCATGATGTCCATGTCTGCCTCCTCAGCGTTTGCTTAGCTGTATTAGACCGGGATACCGGTGATGCTATTGTCTTTCGAGTCAGTTTACTTGTTTGCGCTGTTTACGTCAACGAGAATCGATCGTTGATTGCCTAAATGATACCGCTCGGTTACAATATGAACGGCTGTCATAGGCCAGGTAACACTGAAGGCAAAGGCAAGCGGTACCCTCCGATAGAGATAGACTGGGGAGTAATCGGAGATGGCAACAGGAGGATTGCTGAATGTCCCCAAAGGCGCTTTCGTGGCTCAAGGTAGTGGAATATGGTAACTTCATTTCTGCGCCCTTTTGTACTAAGCTGATGGCTGACATGGGCGCTGAGGTAATCAAGATCGAAGAGCCCGGCACCGGAGATGAGTCTAGAAATCATGGCCCGTTTCCCGAGGATGTCCCCCATCCCGAAAGGAGTGGCCTCTTCCTCTTCCTCTACCTCAACACCAACAAGCTGGGCATAACCCTCGACGTAAAGACATCAGCGGGGCGAGAAATCCTAGAAGAATTGCTCAAAGACGCCGACGTTTTTGTTGAGAACAACCCTCCTCAACTTATGAATGAGCTGGGGCTCGACTATCCCAGGCTCAGGGAGCTAAACCCGCGCCTCATCGTGACCTCCATCACGCCCTATGGGCAGACAGGCCCCTATAGAGACTACAAAGCCTATGCCATCAACTGCTGCGCTTTCGGTGGAGTGAGCCAGAGTATAGGTCATCACTGGCGGGAACCGTTAACGTTTGCAGTGAGTGGCGCTGGGGCCACAATGGTTGCCATCCTTGCACTAGATGCTACTGGCCAAGGGCAACACATAGATATTTCAGAAGCAGATGTTTGGGCTACCTACCATGTGGGATTCGGTGTAACTATTTATGCCTTTATAGGACGCGAACACCTGAGAAACGGCTACCTTGGCGGCGGCTGGACATACCCTACGGGAAGGTTTATCCCCTGCAAAGACGGGTATATGGCCCTCTGCTCACCTCAGATCAAACATTGGGTAAAGTTCCTGGAGTTGATGGGCAACCCTGAGTGGGCTGAAGAGCCCAGGTATCGAGACCGGCGCGCTATGGAGTATGACTATCCCGAGGAGGTCGATGCCCTGCTGGCACCGTGGTTCCTCGAGCGCACCAAGAAAGAGCACTTCGAGTTCTTCGAAAAAAACGCCATTCCCTTCGCGCCTCTATATAATATAGAGGACGAGGTCAACGATTCCCATCTCAGTGAGCGGGAGTTCTTCGCCACAATCGACCGGGAACAGACCGACCCACTCAAGTATCCAGGGGCACCCTACAAGTTCTCGAGAACACCGTGGGCGCTGGAGCGCCCGGCTCCACAGCTGGGAGAACATAATGAAACGATATACTGCGGGCGTCTGGGCTACTCCAGAGAGGATTTAGAGGCACTGCGAAGAGCAGGGGTTATTTAGGGCAATGGACAATCTATCATCCCGTATAGATCAGGAGGCTTCGCTTCGTGGCACAGTATCCCCTAGAAGGCTATAGGGTGGTCGATTTCGGCTCTGCTTGGGCTGGGGCCCAGATGACGCACATACTGGCGGATATGGGGGCTGAGGTCATCAAGGTGGAATCACGCAACAGAATAGACTATGCCAGGCTGGGTGGCGCGCCCAGCCCCAAAGACCTGCTCGACAAGAGCCCGGAGGCCATAGCAGTGGCCCACCCTGACCATCTGGAGTTAAACCCTCTGTTTCACCTCCTGAATCGGGGCAAGCTAGGCATAACAGTGGACTTCACTAAACCCAAGGGTGCCGACCTGCTCAAGGGGTTAATCAAGAGAAGCGACATCGTTACCGACAATTTCACACCTGGCGTGTTGGACAATTACGGCCTGGGCTATGATTCCCTGGCAGCGATAAAGTCGGATATCATCGTGGTATCACTTTGCCTTGCCGGCCACACCGGTCCCCTCAAAGGAACTAGGGGCTATGCCCCTATCATAACCGCCCTTGCCGGACTGGATAGCCTGGTTGGCTATCCCGACGAATCGATACCATGCGGAACTATGTTCGCCTTTGGAGACCATGTGGCCGCCACACACGGGGCCCTTGCTATCCTCATCGCCCTGATTCACCGCAACCGGACAGGCGAGGGCCAGTACATAGACATCTCCGAGTGGGAGACTGTAACATCCCTCCTTGGCGAACCGCTTATGGACTATATCATGAACGGCCGGATTCAAGGGCCTACGGGCAATCGTGACACCAATATGGCCCCCCACGGTTACTACCCATGCAAGGGAGAGCAAGGATGGGTCTCTATTGCCGTCAAGACAGACGAGGAGTGGCACAATTTCTGCCACGCCATAGGAAAGCCCCCCTGGACCGAGGATGAGAGATTCAGCGATAGATATCACAGACTGCTCAATCAGAATGAACTCGATGAACTCGTAGGCAAGTGGACTGCTAACTATACCCCCTACGAGGTAACAGAAATCCTCCAGAAGTCAGGTGTAGCGGCAGCTCCCTTTATGATATCCAAGGAGCAGTATCGCGACCCCCACTTTCGACAGCGGGCAATCTTTGTAGAAGTCGATCACCCCAAGACCGGCACCGAGACACTCTATGGCATTCCCTGGAAGCTCAGCGAGACGCCGGGAGGGATTCGTAGCAGCGGGCCTACGTTGGGCCAGGACAACAGGTATGTCTTCAAAGAGGTGCTGGGCATGTCACAGGCGGACTTCGACCAGCTGGTGGAGGAAAAGGTCATCTACTAAGAGGATGGGGTGGGTGAAATGAATTGAACCCACCTTGGCAAATGGAGACGGAAGCGATGAGTTTCGCTGTGCTGCCTCCGGCCTACTTCGGCATCTTACCCTGGCTTTACCCTTGCCTTTATGTCTTCCGCCACTACTCTAGCGCTTTCGGCAGCTCCACTGCCGCCAACAAAACCTCCGGGAATCACCGCATCCCCAACATTGTATAGATTCTCAATGGGTGTTTTCTGGCCGATACAATCCCCCGGCCAGGTCCGGTAAAACGGCCACTCACCATAAAAGTTCCGGGCTATTAATATTTCGCCCCCACACTTCTCGAGATTGGGAAAAGTCTCATTCAAGTCTCGCAAAAATATAGCAAATTCCTTCGTGGGAGAGTACAGTACGGTAGACTCGGGCACGGAAGCAGTACGCACCACATATTTACCCTCAGGAGTACGCTCTCCCACGAAGCACTCGAGTCTCCGAGTATCTGCGGTGAAAAGCACAGTGGGGGGATCCAGCAATGGTTGATCACTTATTATCATGTAGTCTATTCCTGCTGCCGGTCTAACCCGTTCCCTCACTTCCTTCAGATACCCTAGATCGAAATTATCCTCCCCTCCCAACTCGATCGTCCTTTTGGGACCGACATTGCTAATCACCATCTTTGCTTCAATTTCCAGTCCCTCTCCTTCCTTCTCAGCGGCAACACCCCTAGCTACCCCGTCCTCAACGATAATCCTCCTTGCTGTTGTTCTGGTGAAGATTTCACCTCTATTGTCCTTGATTGCTTTCTCCAGGGCATCTATGACATCTTTCACCCCGTTCTTAAGTATAAAAGGATTACCGCCAAGGGTCATTCCCTTCAGAACCCTGAACCACTGTCCAGCAGTAATCTCCCATGAATTCGCGCCACACCAAGCCGCAATTAGGGACTGAAACAGATCGCGCACCGTTTTGCTATCAGTATATTGAAGCAGCCAATCGTGAAAGGTTATCGTATCCGGGGGCTCATACCATAGAACGGCTCTCTTTAGTGCAGTCATTACCTTATCTGCTTCATCCTTGTCCCTGCTCGCCCAGGAGATCATCTCTCTGAGCGCACCCTTCCCCTTCATCTCATAGTCCTTGCCACCCATTCTGTATATTTGTGGCACTGGTCCGGTGTGGGCCATTTCGATCTCGGGGGCCTCGACCTCTTTTAGTGTCTGATAGACCGGGTCATTTTCCCCATAGAGTATCATCCATGCCGCGGTAGGAATCCTGTAGCCTTTATAATCTATTTGGGTATATCGGCCGCCTATTATGGGGAGCTTTTCAATTACTATTGTTTTATAGCCCGAATAGGCCAGCTTTGCTGCGGCACACATGCCACCGATCCCTGACCCTATGACT
>SMTZ1_10015656_pt1 | contig 11632 bp, 10 predicted proteins | sample DeeMarSWOR136_30_FD_25667 | JGI IMG/M metagenome (IMG submission 25667)
GGCTATGGATGACGCGTTGCACTATGTGCAGTATATTCACGAGGCCGTTTTGAAGATCAACAGCGATAACCCCCGCCTCCAATCCGAGGAGCTGTGCGCGCGGGTCCTGAAAGAGATTGGACTCGCGGAGAGCGAAACAAGGCCGGTTGTCGTTACCTCTATTGAGGCCCACCTTCAAGCGAGTGGATTTGAGAACCTGCTTGACGTTAGCTGATCTATCAAGAACAGTAGAAGAGAGTTCGTCTCCGGCGATCAATCACGAGAAAGGGGTGCCGGAAATGTACAAGAGGTTGATGAGGCGTTAATTAATGAAAAGGCTAAAGCCATTCACCTATTTTGAGCCTGCCTCCCTCTCAGAAGCCATAGAGATACTGGCGGAAAGGGGAAATGAAGCATATGCGCTTGCCGGGGGGACGGATCTTTTGGTGCGCATGAAGAGGGGAGAGATAAGGCCGTCTGCTCTTGTCAACATAAAGGGCATTCGAGACCTGGATCAGATACGAAATGAACCAGGCAGGGGAACCCACGTGGGTCCTCTTGTAACGATTGCAGGTATTGGGAATGATCTACGCCTTTGTTCTTCTCATCCGGTGATTACCGAAGCCGCGAGAGTACTGGGCTCTCCATCCATAAGGACCATGGCGACCTTAGGCGGGAATATAGGCAGGGCATCCCCTGCTTCGGATATGGCTCCCGCCCTTATTGTGCTTGGGGCACGGGTGGCCATTGGGGGGACAGCGGGAAAGCGCGAGCAAAGCGTAGAGGACATCTTTTCTGGTCCCGGCACATTAAGGATTCAGGCAGGGGAGTTGATTTCATCATTCTTCCTGCCCGAGATAGCGCCTCGATCCGGTGCAGCGTACCTGAAGATTGGGCGTCGGGAGGGGATGGACTGTGCTCTCGTGGGGGTTGCTGTTCAAATAACGCTTGGTGAGAAGGAAAAGGAGGCTATAGACGGCAGGATCGCCTTAGCATCTGTAGGCCCTGTTCCGCTACGCGCAGCAAGGGCAGAGAAAGTGCTTTTTTCTGGACCTCTCACCGAAGATCGCATCAAGGAGGTTGCAAGGGTTGCCTCGGATGAAGCGGATCCGATCGATGATATGCGGGCAAGCGCCTGGTATAGGAGGGAAATGGTCAGGGTTCTGAGCTCCCGAGCCCTTCAGAAAGCCCTTGCACGAGCTGAGGGAGGCAAAGAGGGTTGACAATAGCGATAGATATCAAGGTGAACGGCGAGCAATATAGGGTGGAACTAGAACCCCAGACCACCCTGCTTGAGCTCCTTCGTGATTCACTAAGGCTTACCGGAACCAAGGAGGGATGTGGATTGGGTGAGTGCGGCGCCTGTGTAGTATTGGTACAGGGAAGGCCCGTTAATTCCTGCCTGATGCTGGCAGCCGACGCAAACGGCTGTGACGTAGTGACCATCGAGGGGCTGACGATGAACGGAGCGCTCCATCCACTCCAGCAGAGTTTTGTCGATGAGGGAGCCATACAGTGTGGTTTTTGCACACCGGCGATGGTGCTTTCTGCAAAGGCCCTCCTTGACAGAAACCCCGAGCCGGTCGAGGAAGAGATCAAAGAGGCCTTGTCGGGAGTTTTATGCAGGTGTGGGTCATACAATAAGATCATCCGGGCAGTTCAGTCCGCTGCGGAAAGAACACGACAGAGTGTATGATATGAAAACTGGGCATGTTGGAAGATCGGTTCCGCGTTTGGATGCACTTGATAAGGTCACCGGTTCCGCTCTCTACGGATTTGACATCGAGTTGCCCGGCATGTTCTATGGCGCGACATTGAGGAGCCCTTGTTCCCACGCCAAGATTATTCATGTGGATATATCGGAGGCGATAAAGGCGCCTGGAGTCAGGGCTGTGATAACGGGAAAGGATTTTCCGTTTACCTTTGGCGGTTCCATCAAGGACCAACCCTTTCTGGCCATCGACAAGGTTCGCTACATCGGCGAGCCTGTCGCAGCTGTGGCCGCAGAGACTGAAGCTGAGGCACAGGATGCCGTTGAGAGGATACGAGTAACCTATGAGGATCTTCCCGCGGTTTTTGATCCTCGGGAGGCGGCCGGAGAAGATGCTCCGCTGCTCCACCCAGACCTGGGTGAGTACACCCGGTTTGGGCCGTATGACGTTGTTCCAGGCACAAATATATGTACCATTCGGAGATACAAGCACGGCAATGTGGAGAAGGGCTTTTCAGATGCGGATGAAGTCTTCGAGGATGAGTTTAGTGCTCATAGCGTGTCGCACTCCACCATAGAAACTCACTGTGCCGCTGCCCGATATGAGCCTGTGAGCGGTGAATTTACCATCTGGTCATCGAACGATCGACCGCATCGTGCAATACGCGAGCTTGCCAATGCCGTTGGCATCCCCATAAACCACATTCGACTCATCGTGCCCTATGTGGGCGGCTCATTTGGCGGTAAAAGCACGCTCGTTGCAGAGGCAATTGCGATAGCATTGGCACGGTTTACTAAAGGAAGACCGGTAAAGGCGACGTTCTCTAGGGAGGAAGAGCTTACAGCCACACAAAGCCGCGTGGCTGCGTGGATGAAGATTAAGACGGGGGTCACGAAGAGTGGCGTACTTACTGCACGAAAAGCAGAGGTCTTCTGGGACAATGGCGCATATGCCTCCTATGCGCCAGGGGTGGCCTTGCGCGGCGGTCTGACCGTGTTTGGCCCGTATCGGATTCCTAACCTTGAGCTGGACTCCAGGCTTGTCTATACCAACAAGATGATCGCTGGTGCATATCGCGGATATGGAACCACACAGGTGACATGGGCATGTGAGTCTCAAATGGACATGATTGCCCACAAGCTCGGTCTCGATCCCCTTGAGTTTCGATTGGGAAACGGCTATGTGGAAAACGATCGCTACATTAATGGCCAGGTGTTGCGAGACGTTGGATTGAAGGAAACCCTGGAGAAGGCAAGTCGCGAGATTGGCTGGGGTAGCGGAAGAAAAAGGATTTCGGCCAGCAGGTTTCGCGGCAAGGGAATCGCTACAACCATTAAGGGAACCGTGACGCCAACGGAGTCCTTTTGCATTATTCGATTAAACAATGATGCGAGCATCACGTTGCTCATGAGCTCTGCGGAGATCGGTGGTGGCCAGAAGACTGTGTTGGCCCAGATCGCGGCAGATACCATCGGGGTTCCGATTGAATCCATTTCCGTCCAGAATCCGGACACCTTCGTCACACCATATGATCACGCAGTCGCATCCAGTCGTACCACGTATCATATGGGAAATGCCGTCCGGAGCGCAAGCCAGCAGTTGCGAGAGAAGATACTGCAGGTTGCGGCTACTCTTCTGGGGCTTGATTGCAATCGTCTGAGCCTGGCCGAGGGGAAGGTATTCGAGGAGGGTAAGGGAGAACGGATGCATCTTGATGCCCTCATGTCCAAGAGGTTTGGGGGCAAGGGCGGTGAAATCCTGGCAGAGGGTTATTACACATCTGCTGGCTCCCCCCTATTAGCTGCTTATTCTGGATTAGAGGGAATGAGCAGTATTTTTTGGATGTACGGAACGCATGCCGCAGAAGTGGAGGTAGATGTTGAAACCGGGATCGTGAAGGTCCTGAAAATTGCCGCTGCCCATGACTTGGGACGGGCCATCAATCCAATGACCTGTGAACAGCAGATAGAAGGCGCCGTTGTGATGGGCCTTTCAAATACGCTTTTTGAGGAGTTCATCCTGGCGGGAGGGCGCGTGTTAAACGATACCCTTTCCGATTACAAACTGGCTACAGCCCGGGATGTGCCGGACATCGTTCCCATTATCGTAGAAACTCGTCATACAGAGGGGCCTTTTGGCGCAAAGGGCTTGGGCGAACCGGCCGCTGCCGCAACAGCCCCTGCAATTGCCAATGCCATCTATGAAGCCGTGGGCGTCAGAATCAAGGATTTGCCGATTACACCGGAGAAGCTTCTTGCCGCCCTCAAGAGAAAGAAAGTGGCCAACTAGAGGGAATAACTAGTGAAATTTCCGATGCCACTATGGCAGCAAATCGTGAATGGGATAGATTATTAGGCCTATGCACACACGCGAAAAGACATTTCAAGATAAGGGGGAATGAGAAGATATGGCTATTAAGACAAAGGATGAATACTACAAATCTCTAAAGGGGCTACACCCCACTACTTACATACTAGGCGAAAAGGTTGAAGATCCGTATGATCACCCATTAATAAGACATATGCTGGCAGGTGTGGCGGCGACATATGAGCTGGCTCATGACCCAGAGGGAAAAAAGCATCTCGTGGCGAACTCCGAGCTGATTGGAGAGGAGGTAAGCCGGTTCGTCAAATTGTGACCTGTTTTATGAGATGCACGGGCATGGATGCCCTGAATGCGGTAGGCGTCGAGGCGTATAATTGCGACAAGAAGCATAAAACCAGCTATTGGGAGCGGCTCCTGGAATTCATCAGGCATATACAGAAGAATGATCTGGTCGTGTTCAGCGGGGTCACCGATGTCAAGGGTGATCGGTCATTGAGGCCGTCCGAGCAGCAGGACCCTGACATGTATCTTCATGTAGTGGATAGAAATAAAGACGGCATTATCGTGAAAGGGGCCAAGATACATCAGACAGGATCTATCTGCGCTCATTGGGGGCTGGTTGTGCCAACCAGGGAGATGCGGGAACCCGATAGGGGCTACGCGGTGTGTTTCGCCATGCCGGTGGATGCGGAGGGAGTGATCCACATATACGGCAGAGGGACTCTGGAGGCCAGAGCTTTGGACAATTGCGATCTGGGCAATATTGAATACAGCAAGTTTGCCCCCATGGTTCTATTTGATAACGTTTTTGTGCCCTGGGAGCGAGTGTTTCTCTGCGGGGAATATGAGTTCGCCGGTCCTATGGTGCGTCACTTCGGGAATTATCACCGTCACTCCCATGGAGGGTGCAAGTGCGGTGTTGGAGATGTACTCATCGGCGCTGCGGCCACCGCGGCAGACTACAACGGCCTGAAGCGGGTGTCCCATATCAATAGCAAGTTGGCGGAAATGCTTAAGACCGTTGAGGCAATATACGGTTGCTCCATCGCTGCATCAGTGGAGTCAGAACCGACAGAGTCCGGGATCTACATGGTTGACCCGGTTCTTTCCAATACCTCAAAGTTGTATGAGGGTAAGGAGCTGCAGGAGGCCATTCGGTTGATGATCGAGATTGCCGGGGGAATGGTCGCCGATCTTCCTTCGGATAAAGACATGGAAAACCCGGAGGTTGGTCCCCTGCTCAAGAAATACCTCAAAGGGGCAGAAGGGGTACCAACTGAGGACAGGATAAGACTTTTCAGACTTATTGAGAAGCTCGCATTCGAAAGCAGGGATATCGTTTCAAACATCCATGGTGCCGGTTCTCCGGAGACCCACAGGATGACTATATTAAGGAATGCGGATATCGAATCAAAGAAGAAGCTGGCCAAGAATTTAGCTGGGATTAAAGAGCCATAGGGCATTAGTTCATGGTGAGCTAGGAAGGAGTTCGAGGCCGGCGCCAGGGCCAGGGCCTTGTGTCACTATCGGCTGTCCCTTTATGAGAGAAAGGAGGGGGAGTACTGAGTACTTCCGCTTTTTTTATCCCAATGGATCATGGAGTTAGCCAACAATCCAGGAACTCTGTGGAAAAGCATAGACGAGCGGGTATAGGGCGTTGAATCTTTTTCTCGGAGAACTCGCGGCGCTCGGCACCGCGTTGGGCTTTTCCGTCAGTTCGACCTTGTTTGCCATGGCCGGTCGTCAGGTGGGCCCATTGGTAGTCAACCGCACACGCGTCATCCTGGCGGTGGGCTTTCTAGCTGTTACCCACATTCTATTCTATGGCACCCTGGTGCCCCTTGATGCCGGAGCAGCTCGATGGATGTGGCTGGGATTATCGGGTGTTATCGGCTTGGTAATAGGAGACGGCTGCCTGTATAAGGCGTTTGTCCTAATCGGGCCACGTATCGGCATGTTGATCATGAGCCTGGCCCCTGTGATGGCCGCTCTTTTCGCGTGGCTATTCTATTCCGAGACCTTGTCGTGGTGCCAGATCTTCGGGATCTTCATGACATTAAGTGGCATCGCGTGGGTGGTCATGGAGCGGCACGGCGGTGCGGGCAGCCGGGATCGAAATCGAGTTTACTGGTATGGCATCTTTCTAAGCTTCTGTGCTGCAACATGCCAGGCACTTGGACTGATTCTGGCAAAGCGGGGGCTCTCTGGAGAATTCCCCGCAATATCCGGCAATATGATCCGAATGACAATTGCAGCTTCGGCACTTATACTCTTCAGCGTTGTTCGGGGCGAGGTCGGCGAAACCAGAAAGGGGCTTGGAGGGCACCGCCGAGCAATGTTGCAAATTCTTGGGGGTGCTTTGTTCGGGCCTTTGATAGCCATTACGCTTTCACTGGTGGCGATTCAGCTTGCCCCTATAGGCATTGCCAGCACCATAATGCAGATGGCGCCGATATTTCTGCTTCCAATTGGCTACCTTTTTTTTCATGAGCGGTTCGGTTGGGGTGCCATTGCGGGTACCGTGGTGGCCCTGATCGGTGTTGCAGTATTGTTTCTGCTGTGAGGGCCTTTTCGAGCACAAATTGGGGATGCCTCGCACGAAGTTGGACAAGATGGTGAGAGCAGAACCCGAGAAAGAATCACTTGGAATAGGTATTTTGCGAATCATACGTGCGGCGTAGATGGAATAATGGGGAAAAGAGAGGAACAAAAAGCTGGGCTCGATGAGCGCCTGGCGGCCTTGCTCGCAGGCAAACGGACGGACCGTGTCCCTTTCTATCTGTTCGCCCTGGGGTTCTGCGGTAAGTGCGTGGGGTACTCTGTTCATGATATTTATGCCGATGCGGAGAAAAGCTTCTTTGCGCAGGTGTGGGCCGCAGAGCTGTATGATTGTGAGGCTATTCCAAGGTTGGGCATTGCATCCTATGGCGCATGGGAATTCGGCGGGGAGCTTGGCTTTCCAAAAGGTGACTGGGCACAGGCTCCGTGGGTAAAACGGTACCCGATTCAGTCCGAAGAGGATGTGGAGAGGCTTACTTTGCCCGATGTGAAAACAGCTGGCTTGTTGCCGCTGCAAATGGAGGTTTGTAGAAGAAACAAGGCGCATGGGCTACCCCTTATAAGCTTTTCCGTGGGAAGTCCTTTTTCTCGAGCGTCAAACCTGTGCGGTATCGAAACTCTGGGCCGTTGGATGGTGAAGAAGCCCAAGCTTGCTCATAGGCTGCTTCGACTGTTTACCGATCATTTATTGCATGTAGCCCAATACTGGGTAGAAACATTTGGTTCGGACCGACTACTTCCCTTTGAGGGGATGCCCGTAGAGTCCAACCAGGTAATTTCTCCAAAGCACTTCTTGGAGTTTGCCCTCCCTTACTTGAAGGAACTCAATGAGCGGATGATCGGTATGGGCATTAAGCATATCTTCTGTCATTTTTGTGGCGAGCAGAATTCTAATCTGCCCTTTCTCGCTGATGTTCCCCTGGGAGATCCGGGAATCGCAAGTTTCGGGCATGAGGTGGATCTTACAAGCGCGATAGAGCATCTAGGGGATAGGGCGGTAATAGCGGGCAATGTCGAACCAACCGTAATACTAACGGGCACCCCACAGGAGGTGTACGAACTCGCCGTGCAGTGCATTGATAAGGCGAAGCACGCGCCCCGCGGTTACCTTATGATGCCTGGCTGCGAGATGCCGCCCCTGGCGCCACCGTATAACGTGTATATGATCAGGAAGGCGATCGACGACTTTGGTTGGTATGACTGATTACATGTAGTCTGGTGAACCGAAGTAAAGGACTGTCCGCGGAAAAAGCGGGATGATGGCTGGATGGGGTCGGGTGAAAAGCGAGCGCTGGGAGAGGAGCAAGAAGGCAGTATATTAAGATAACTTATGAGAGAGACATGCAGTCAACTGAAAAGAGCAGGAAAAAACGTGAACGATTCAGAGGAGTTGACACGAGGATCAAGGCGCTTCTGGATGGCGAGAAGGTTGATCGGGTGCCCCTATTTCTATTCGCGCTGGGATTTTGCGCCAGGACCGTGGGATACACACTGCACGATATCTATTCAAGTGCCGAAAAGAGCTTTCTGGCGCAGCTTCGTACAGCAGAAATGTATGGATGTCAAGCCCTTCCTAGGTTCGGCATCTCGCTCGGTGCAGTGGAGTTTGGAGGAGAGATCTCTTTACCGGAAAGCGAGTGGGATCAATCTCCCTCGGTAAAGCGTTACCCAGTGCAGTCTGAGGAGGATATTGAAAAGCTCGAATTTCTGGATGTTGAGAAGGCAGGCCTGAGATCAATAAATATTCAGGTAGCGCAGCTTGTGGAGCGACATGGTCTTCCAGTAATTCCATTTCACAATGGAAGCCCATTTTCTCGAGCCAGCAATGTGTGCGGGGTAGATACCCTGTGTCGTTGGGTGCTCAAGAAACCCAAGGCAGCACACAGGTTGCTCAGGCTCTTTACTGATCGTATGGTAGAGGTGGCACGACACTGGACCTCTATATTTCCACCAGAACGACTGCTCCCCTTTGTGGCAATGCCCGTAGAGTCCAACCAGGTCATTTCCCCGAGGCACTTTATGGAGTTCGGTCTCCCGTACCTTAAGGATTTAAACAGCCGGATGTTGGGTATGGGCATTAAACATATTCACTGCCATGTATGTGGGGAGCAGAATGGAAATCTCCCCTATCTCAGGGAGATTCCGTTGGGAGACCCGGGAATCGCAAGCTTCGGCCATGAGGTAGACCTGGCCAGAGCCATCGAATACATAGGCGATAGGGCGATCATTGCAGGCAATATTAACCCGATCGATATACAGGTGGCAACCCCGCAAGGGGTGTATGATCTCGCCATGCAGTGCATTGATAAGGCGAAGCACGCGCCCCGCGGTTACCTGATGATGCCCGGCTGCGAGATGCCCCCTCTGGCGCCACCGTATAACGTTTACATGATCAAGAAGGCGATCGAGGACTTCGGCTGGTACGAGTGAGAAATAAAGGGAATGGCTTTCACATCGGCAGACTTTGAGCAAGAAAACAAGGGTTTTCCCATTCTTCTTAAATGGATAGAAGGTAATTCTGCGAGCTTGTGGAATAAGGGATTAGAATAGACGGAGTTCTCGAATAGACGGACTTCAATGCAGGGTGATAGCAGATGAGCTCGCAGCATAAACGGTATCAACATCAGAAGCCAGGAGGTGAGAATGACGGAACTGCGTAGACTTCACAACTATGGAGAGGAGATTGAGGCACTGCTGCGCCTGAAGACTTTTCCATTTGCGGTAAAGCTCCTAAAAAGCGAGGATGATATCCCCGAAGGAGCGCTGAGACCTAAACGAGATCTTGGCTACCATCTGGCCACGTGCCAGGCTTTTACTCGATCACGTCACTGCGGAGAAACCTACGCCTTGCTGAAAGAGGATATGTGGTGTTTTGAGTCGGTTCTGGGTTTCGGTATGGCCGAGATTCCCGACTATTTTCTGGAGGGACACAACTGCTACCCGGGGGCATCCAGGACCTTAGAGTCGGGTGCCGTTTGGGCGCAGGAGGAGTTCCCCCATCTCGACTACGGCACGTGTATCGGCGTTGCCTCAGCACCCCTCAAAAAGACCACATTTGAGCCTGATGCGGTGGTAATCTATTGTGATTCGGCCCAACTCACCCGGATGGTGTTGGCTATGGTGGGCGGAGATGGACGTGATATCCGCTGCAAGCTCTCGGGCCGTGCTGCGTGCGTGTATGAGGTGGTACCCTCGGTGCTTGAGGATAAATGTCACCTAACCGTTCCCTGTCCAGGCGACCGATATGCTGCCCTGGCACAAGACGACGAGCTGGCATTCAGCGTTCCAAACGGCAAGGTAGAGGACTTAGTTCTCGGCTTGCGACACCTTGCTGCACAGGAACCCCCCTATTACAGGAAGCTCGAGATCCATCCCGAGTACAAGCTGGCCGAGAGCTACGTGAAGCTGGGCAAGATGGTGGGCATGGACGTGTGGTGAAATGTGGTGAGAAATCGATTGTATGAGTTCCCGGGTTTTGATGAGGGATTTTCGTAACATTCAGATGGAACGGAAGGAGGAAGTAGATGAGTAGATTGGATTACTTGGACATGTCGCGGGAGGAATTTATGGAAAAGGCTTACAAAAAGGCACATAAGCGGGAGCTTTTATATGGTGCATGCTCTCAGGCCGTGCTCTCGACATTTCAGGATCTGCTGGATATGCCTGACGATAACCTTCTGAAGGCAGCTACCGCATTTGCCGGTGGGATTTCACGGCAGGGCATGATTTGTGGAGCCCTTGTGGGAGGCATAATGACTATCAGCATGAAGTATGGTCGCTCGAATATGGAGGACTATTTCAGCGATCTCAACTGCCATAAGCCGGTGAGGAAGCTCTGTTCACTGTTTTATAAGGAGTTCAAGAGCTATAATTGCCGTGATATTTCAGGATATGACTTGATGAAGCCCGGTGGCATCAAGGAGTTCTACACCTCGGGTGACCACGATAAAATACCTCCTGAGACGGCTGGCAAGACGGCGAGGATAGTAGCAGGCATACTGTATGATCTCAAGGATGAATTGAAATTCGATCTGGAAAAGGTTGACGAGACTGTAGAGTAAGCAAGCAATGCCGGATAATTATGACGAGTGAGTTAGCCTGCGGCACATCGCAGGCTAACTCGTTTTCTCTCGTCGGGGCCAAAGGCATCATTGCATAGAATAATAAGGATCGCCGGGTATTTACCGGGCGCAAGGATAGCACAATTCCTGAGTGGAACCATTAATCAATTCAATACGTTCTCACAAATCCGTCAGAGTTTACCGCAGGTAAAAATGGAACTTGCCCATCTAGTCTTAATATTCCTAGTCAGCGCGGTCAGCGGTTCTATCGGGACCCTGGTTGGGGGTGGGAGCCTGATAACCATTCCTACCTTAATCCATCTTGGTCTCCCGGCCCATACTGCGATCGGCACGGATAAGCTTGGAAACTTAGGGATTGCCTCGGCAGGTTGGTATCAGTTTAACAAAAAGAGGATGATCGATTATCCAATAGGATTCGCGGTGGGCGTACCCATGATGTTGGGTGCCGGCTTGGGGTCTAACATTGTCCTGGCGATCAATGAATCAATCCTGAAGATAATAATTGCCATAGTAACGATATTTGTTCTTATCTTTATCGTGTTTTTCAACCCCAAGATGGGCATAGAAAAATCGACTAGGGTATTGCGAAGATATGACTATGTTGCGGGGACTATTTTAGCCTTTTCAATTGGCATTTATGCGGGGATATATGGGGGTGGAGCCGGGACCTTTTTATCGTATACCCTTATACTAGTGTTTCGGCAGACGTTTTTGGAGTGTGCAGGAACGGTCAAGATAGCGGGTGTATTATATATGACAATGTCTGCCTCGATCTTTGGGCTCAATCAAGCCATTCATTACCCGATGGCGCTTGCTATGTTCCTCGGCACCTTTTCAGGCTCCTATGTGGGAGCCCACTATTCCGATAAGATCGGCAATATCTGGATCAAGAGGCTATTCCTAGCCGTTGTGTTAATCATGGTAATAAAGCTTTTGATATAGCTTTGATCAGGTAATTAGGAGATCAATTTCGAG
>SMTZ1_10009167_pt1 | contig 11631 bp, 8 predicted proteins | sample DeeMarSWOR136_30_FD_25667 | JGI IMG/M metagenome (IMG submission 25667)
TCCCGGGACGGTAGTCTATGGTGGCGTCATCCCAGATGGAAATCCTGGGATCGAAGACCTGCTCACCCTTTCTGTTGCCCAGCGGCGAAGCACCTTGGAGAACAGTCTTTCCGTTGACTGCTATTGCCAACGGGGCGATAAGAGCGCTGGCGACCCCATGGGGGGTGAAGATCACGGGCAGCTGCCCCACCGGCGCTGGGGCGGTCTCTTTGGCTCGCTCAAGCTGCTCGATGGTGGTTGCAGCTACGGTATCCGCGTCGGCGAGGGGGTGACACGAGCTCTCGGTGTCGCCTACAAAGAGCATGTCCGTGCCCCTGATGAGAACGCCCTCCATGCCTATGCCGAAGACGCTCTTCCTGTAGGCCGCTCTTCCCCCTCGGGAGTTGAGAATCTCTACGGAGAAGGTGCCCACGGCTGCCGAGGCTGCACAGACGAGCTCCGGGGTATGCCCCCGCACCCTGTCGATGAGCGATTGCCCCAGCTCCACCATCTCCTCTTCGGTAACCGCCTCTATCTTGGGGTCATAGACCTCGACCCTCTGGTAGCTTTCAAGTGGAGGGAACTGGAATTTGGCCTCAGCGCCAAAGGGAGCCATCTCCAGCGCCATTGCTACCAGCTCTTCCGTGCCGTTCGCCCTGTTGCTGGCGGAGAAGCCAATCCTGCCCCCCTTGATCAGGCGCAGCGCTCTTCCCGATGTCTCGCGCGCCTGCACGTGCTTCAACCGGTTGGTCTCGAAGACAGCGTTGGTGTTACTATTGGATACCGAGAAGACCTCCGCCTCCTCAGCCACCCTTTTCGCCCGCTCCAGCAGTTCTTCCATAGCTCATTCTCTCTGGGTTAGCATAGTTGCTATGCACCACCCAATTGTTATTCTATCTTGTCTCTCTTAGCCAAATTATGTCTAGCGCAAAGCAATTGAATATTCTCCGCCACCAGAGACGACCCTCCCTTTGAATATGGAATATCATGATCAAAATGAAGATTGTCTCTACTTCCACACCTTACACACCGTCCTTTGTCTCGCTTCCAAACCTGCAATTTGACCGATGCAGGAATAATGCGACTGTGATCAATAGCTGTATCTTTTGTGTAAACCTCTTCTATGCCATCTATGTCGTCAGCCATTTCTAACTTGAATTTAATAACCTTTCGAGCATTACTTATCTCCTGCCAAGCATCAACCAGTCTAAACAGCCCATTATATACCCCAATTCCAGAATGAATCTTCTCATAGACCTTTACAAGTTCAGGTTGCACTTGGTCTCCCTTATATCTAAGTGCTGCTTGATAAAAGAGGCCGTTCTGGGTTGGTGAACCACTTGGATTGGTCATTGGCTGATCAACTTTCTTAGGTTCGGGTCCGTTCCTTATCCTGGGGGTATCATGACCTTCGTAGATCAAAACCCGACCATTTTCCTCAATCCTATCAGCATATGGAGCACCGCGGCGTAGACTCATCAGAATAACACTGAACTTGCCATGCAACCGAAAATTCATTCCCCTTTGGAGGTTTACTCCCTCTTCCCCACACATTTCCATATATGAAATAACATCACCAGGGTTTATCATTCTGAAACCCCTGTAGATTCATTTCACCCCCCCACACTATCGATTCTAGAATCCGTAGGGTGGGTGCAGCGCAGCGAAACCCACCGTTTTCATCTCAATTTCTGGGAAGGTGGGTTCCATTTCATTTCACCCACCCTACCATCTAGCTATCCCCCTCCGAGGAGGCATTTCCTGATCCTGATGTGGGGGCTGCCGTTGGATACCGGCAGCGGCATCTGTCCTCCTTTACCGCAGCCACCGCCCTCGTTCATCTCCAGGTCGTTGCCTATGGCATCGATGTTCTCCAACGTGGTGAACAGGTTGCCGCTGAGCACCACCGGATCATGTAGGCTCCCCCCGCGGAGAAGGTGAACATCTCCATGCTGGTCATCCCACCGTACCAGTTCTTGGCGTAGACCCCCTCCTTGATTTCAGAGATAAGCTCCTCAAAGGAGGTTTCTTGGGGCTCGATGTAGGTGTTGGTCATGCGCACGATGGGCTGAAAGCTGTAGTCGAGCGCCCTGGCATTGCCCGTGGGGGCCTCACCCATCTTGCCCGCTGTCTCACGGGAATGTAGCCGGCCCGTGAGGATGCCTTCCTTTATCAGATAGGTCTTGGTCCCCGGCACTCCCTCGTCATCGTATTTATAGCTGCCGCGCAGCCCGGGGATGGCGGCGCCATCGACGATATTGAGGTGCTTGCCCCCGAACTTGCGCCCCAGGACCATTATCTCGCGCATGCGCTCGTTCTCATAGACAAAGTCCGATTCCGAGAGATGCCCGAAGGCCTCGTGGGCAAAGACACCGGCCAAAACCGGGTCGCAGATAACTGTATACTCACCACCCTTGAGCTGAGGAGCGGAGAGGAGTTCAACAGCCCGCTTCGCCATCTGCTCCACCTGGGAGTGAAGCTTCTCCACAAATCCGTAGTCGCCGTTGCTGCCTAAACTCAGGGACGCCTGCTGTACATCATTGCCGTCCCGTGCCACGGCGTTAAACCTTGCCATAACGTCCACTTTCGTCTGCTCTACGTAGCTTCCCTCGGAGTTGGCGAAAATCACCTTCTTGTGTCTGTCAGCGTAAGCAATGGTAGAGGTCTGAATCTTGGGGGTGCTCCAGATGACGTCGTTATACTCGTCGAGGATGCCCTTCTTTTGCGCCAGGGGGACGCCGGAGGGATCCATCTTCACCTCGGGCGGGACTATGTCCACCATTGGCTTGACGGGGGCAAGCTTGCTCTCCTCCCGCCCCACCAGCCTCGCCTGCCGCACCGCCTTTTCCGCCTTTTTTTTCAGCTCGCTCAGGTCATTGAAGGAGATAAAACCCCAGCCCCCCTTAACCAGAGCACGCACGTTCCCCCCGAGGCTGGTAGTCCTGCCAATGTCCTCCAGCTCGCGGCCGCGGTACTGGAGACGTGTAGCCTCTCCATCTTCGATGCGCATCTCGATGTAGTCAGCGTCGTGCCCTTTTAGGGCTTCAGTAATCAGGTCACGCATGTTGCTTCGCCTTGTCTCTATTTCGATTTGCCAAGTTTGTCAAGGGATATGGGAGCGCCAAGTCATACACCAGCAGGTGTCGAGGGCGCAGAGCAACTGAGGGCAATTATAATTCTTATAAGAGGGAAAATCTAGCGGATGGTCAGATGGCTATGGTGCGTATTTGCGAAAAGCCTAGGGGGTAGTATCTCATGAAAGATGCGAATAATGTGAGGTACTGGGGGACTCCGATCGCAGCAGCCTGTCTTAGGTCGTCTCAATTTGACAGGCATCCCCACTCAGCCCTGGGTGATATACTTCCTGCTCCGCCTTCTTTGCCTTCTGCGATAGAGGTAATCTGCGGTCAGTATCAAGACCAGAAGAAGAGCGCCAGTTGAGATCGTAAAGGCTGTATCTAGCAGTAAATCGTGCATTTGGCTCTCCTTCATTCAGTGCTTATGTTCAACCTTAAGCTCAGTCCAGGTCCCTTCGCACCTATTGTGGCCAAAATTAGCGGCTTTACAATCCCACCTGCGTACTGTATTTTGGGGTACTTTAGTCCCCCTTTAACTGGGCTGAGATAAGCCGATACCACCCCCACTTGCGATCAGCGCCAAATCTACATCGCTGCATTGAGTACTATATGACTATACCACCTGAGGATAAGAAACTGATCAAAAATATAAAGAAAAGATTACAGAGAGCTTACAATCGTCTTACAATTTGGCCGGGATTTCTTGGTTTACTCACCCCCCTGGCGGTGTGCGTGAGTTGCGTGAGTATTGGAGCAAAAGGTAGAAAAAGTGGAGAATAGGGTGGGAAAGGTAAAGCATGGTAAGGATAAGTAAAGATAAGATAAGAAAAGTGGTTGACAATGTATTAAATAGATGTTATCCTATAAGAGAATCTTAGATTAAACTCTAAGACTCCGCGTAAGCCCCAGGGTTGTTCGGGAAGTGGGACGACGTTGGGGCTTTGTTTTTAACTCCAAGAGCCTGGATCAGGCGCACGCACCGGAATCTAGGTTAATTGCCCATTACCCTCAATACGCCTTGGGCGTCTGTTAACTAAAGTGAACTAAAGGGCAATTATGTTAAGTTGTTCAAGGCAAAAAAAGGGAGCGTGCTCCGGCCACAACTGGCTTCACCGCTCAATGCTGCCGTCTTCTTCCAGATAGAATCTGCACTGCTGGGCAAGTCGCTCATCGAGCTTACTGATGAAAGCTTCGGGGTCCTTTGCATATGAATCGCCAAATCGCAACTCCAGTTGGCCATGGCCATGATAGAGTATGCAGACTGATTTGTGCACACAACTGTCACAGTTTTTAACCGCTACTCGCTGTGCCTTAGCTTTTTTCCTCGTGCTCATGCCCATCACCTGGTCCAGGTAGTATCTATAGCCCCATAACCATTGCTTCTTAGCTAATATCAATTGTCCCTCGAATCAAGCAACCGGACAATCCCATTTACGTACTAAAATCGGACATACTTTCGTTGACGTACTTTGGTACTTAAAGGGATGAGCTATTAACAGTAGCGATGTGCGAAACTCCTCCTGAAGCTAGCTGATATAGGCATAGTTAATCTTTTGAGATTTTCCCTAAATCCTTCACCCCAAGCTAGCAGCTCAAAGGCTACATTGCTACAAAAAGACTGCGTTTTGGCAGATACCCATATCATAGCCAGTGATAGCATAAAGTTGGGGGCTGGTGTTTTCCCACCAGCCCCCAAAATCAGGTACACTTTCGATCAGCCCAGACTAATCGGGCAGCGGAGGCGGCACATAGCCTTCCTCTACCGGATAGAAGCGAACCTCGAGTCGCTTTAACCCTTGGTTAATGATATCCCACCAGTAATCTTCGAACAATGGGATGTCAAATACCCACTTATTGGTGAAGCATTGTTCACCGCCAACATACGGCAAGCAGCCGCTGTAGTAGAACAGCTTGGAAATCTCGACTGTTTGTGGCTTATTTCCGACCCACTGGCCATCCTTGTCAATTCCTCGGGTGAGGTTCACGTTGCCCAGCCAAATGGCGTCTGACAAAGCACCACCCTCTTCCAGCCAGTACGTGAAGTACGCGGTAATATCAATGTTACCACCTGGTCTACCAAGAGCCCTAGCGAAGACAGCGTAGTATCCTGGCCCGATCTGGAAAGTAGCTTCACCGTCAACTGTGGCATCACCGTCCACCACAAGGAATCCATCTGCGGACTGTTGCATGGACAGCTTTACTTTGCCATCAACATACCCAGAGGTATCCAGTGGTATGAAGATATTGTGCCTATTGCTATTGTCCGTTCCGCCACCAGTGTAGTCATTTGGACGTCCAATGAGGCCAAGCTCGTAGTGTTTACCACTTGGGAAGCCGTTGCCCTTCCACGAGCCGTCATCATTTTGCTTGCCGGCATACGCTACTCCTGCGCCTAGGCTTGCTACCATGACTACCACAAGGCCTATCAGAATCAGCTTTTTCATCTCTCAATCACCCCCTTTCTTTGAGCGTTTGCCGTATCGCCCCTCGACCTGGGGCATAGCGGCAGTTCCTGCACTTGTTTTGGTAATTAGCGTCGGTTACCACCTCCCCCGTTAGGATTCTAAGAAGAACCGACCTTGCGAGGTCGGTTTCACCATTGGCTCCGCTTGCCCCCGGTGACCAGACTCGAGGCAAGCTTCATCGCCCCCATAAATGTGACACGTATTGCGAATCCAATCGTCACACGCGACAAACCCAAGTCTATGTCGCTTTTCGCGTTTTGTCAATTCACCAAAAGCTACCCTAACCTCCCAATCTTGCACCTATGGGTACGAATATCGTGGCAATACACCTGATGCCACCCCGTGTCGCTGTATGTATTAGCCAAAGACCCAGTAGTCAGCGCTGGTTACCATGCCATCCAGCGTACAAACAAAATACCGACCTCGTAAGGTCGGTTTCACCATTGACTCCGCATGCCTTCACTCCCCAAACACCACACCCAACTACTCGCCGCTGCTACATAACGTCTAGTTGGAATATCATTCGTCTTGCCGGCCATAGTCCAGTCTACGCCCCATCCCAGGATCTGTCAACGTAACTTATCTTATCTTAACCTCTCTTTTCTTTACTCCTTATGTCAGAAATCAACCAGGGGACCACTCATATAGAGGCACTCCGCTTATTCTATCCGCACGCTACTATTTCAAGTTACTATCAGCGTCTCCACAATCAAGTCTTTGGGAGCACTCTTGCCTTTTGCCACCTGGCTTGGGGTGAACGATGTTGAAGAAAAGAGGAACTGTGGCTAGACTTTAACTTTACCAGGAGTTTCGCACATCCCTAAACAGTACAAGGTATTGACACTTCGGTCAAAAGATGGTATAAAAGAGACCTGCCAAAGGGCCTACAATATTCCTCTATCTGCCCGCTGCTTTATGTCCTGATCCCAGTAGGTCAGACCTCGATGGTGTGTATGTGCCGAGTCGACCAAGAAAGGGCACCATTTCCGTACGCACAATAATGTAACAGTACATGTGCTGACCTCCCCAGGGATACGGCCAACCATACTGGTATAGGTAAGCTATGCCTTATTTTTCTATGTATCTTATCTTGAAGTAACCAGATGGGTGGGGAGGCAAAAGGATGAAAGCATTATTACCGAATAATTTAGAAATAAAACAAGAAAGGGAATAGTAGGGAAGGAGATGAAAGCACTATTACCGATACTAGCGCTGATTCTGACAGTGGGTCTAGTGCTGTCAGCAGCAGGGCCGGCCGCTGCTCAGCAATCGGTCGTCATACAGCTGGCAGTGCTGCTGGATGGGTCAAACAGCATAGAATTGGAGCCTCTTAACGAGTGGGACATTCAGATTAGTGGGCTGCGCGATGCGATCAATAATCCGAGTTATATCCCTCACGATGGCTCAGTGGAGTTGACGGTGATCCAATACGGTGGGATTCCGTCGGGTTCACCACCTTCGTATACCCCTGGCGCTGTGTGGTACTTTACTGAGACGATCACGAGCGCTAATTTTGATACATTGGCCACCACGGTAGACACATTCATCAGGGACAACAAGATAGGGGGCGCATCGCCGCTGCATGAGGGCATTTATGAAGCCATAGATAAGATCGGGGGAACAAATGCGCTCGACGGAGCCATACAAATCATCAACATAGTTACGAATGGTGGAACAAATGCGCCAACCGGCTTGGACAGAGACCTGGCCGAGCAAGCGCGCCAAGCTGCAATAAATGAGGAGACTGGTAAGATCGATGAGATCAGCGCCGAGGGCATCGGCGACATCATTACTGGTCCCTATGGCGGAAACAACCACCTCTGGCTGCGGGATTTCATTGTGTATCCTCAACCAGGTAGCTTAGTGCCGCCCGATGCCTTCACCCCTGGTTGGGTGTATTTGGGTGATGATGATACCGATGGCATTCAGACAGCTGCTGAGTTCACCGAGGCCATCGGCCAAAAGATTACGAGGTACACTCTAACCATGGCGGTCACTGGAAGCGGTGCTACTACTCCTGCGGTGGGGCCACATGACTACACTGAGGGAACGGTGGTAGATATCACAGCTAACCCTGCGAGTGGATGGCAGTTCGATAGCTGGACTGGCGGTGTGGCTGATCCTGGCCAAGCATCTACCACGGTGACGATGGACTCTAATAAGACCGTCACCGCGAATTTCTCTGAAGAGACGCAACCAACATACCAGGTCGATGTCAGTTCCAACCCGACTGGAGGGGGGACGGTTGACCCCGGCAGCGGCCAGTACGTGGGCAACACCGTGTTCACTGCCACTGAGAACCCGGGCTATACCTTTGTCAACTGGACCATCAACGACGTTACTGGGCAGACGGACAACCCCCTGACCCTGGACATTCAGGCTGCTACCACAGTGGAGGCCAACTTCTCTGAGTCTGGGGGAGGAGGCGGCTGCTTCATCGCCACTGCTGCCTACGGCTCCTATCTCGATAGCCATGTGGAGACGCTGCGTGACTTCCGTGACAGCTACATGGTGAACAACCCCGTGGGCTCGGCTCTGGTATCAGCGTACTACAAGCTCAGCCCGCCGGTGGCGGACTTCATCGATGCCCAGCCGGCACTGAAGCCTATTGTGAGGGCGGGGCTAATGCCCGCTGTGGCCATGAGCACGGTGGCGTTAAACACTACCTCGGCCGAGAAGATAGCCATCGTAGGCTCGTTGGCGCTTATTTCCATCCTACTAATTATGTGGCGTAGGCAGAGGTCCCGATCTCCTCATACCTCTTAAACCAGCTTTGCCTTGCCCTGGCCAATAGGAACAGGGCACTAAATAATTTAGAGAAAAAAGAAAGGGAATAGGAGGCAAGGAGATGAAGAGAATACTACATGGCATGCTGATTTGTGCCCTGATTGTGGTCGTGTCAACGGCCTTGTTGCCAGCCAGCGTTAGCGCGGCTGTCCCTGGTATTAATATATACGTCGATGACGATTTTATCGACGACCCTTCAAGGCACATGTGGGACACGATTCAAGAGGGAATAGCCGACGCCACTGATGGCGACAACGATACTGTGTATGTGTACGCTGGCATATATAGGGAAAACGTTGTTGTAAACAAGGACCTAATGACTATTCACGGCGAGTCTGCATCTCTGGTGACTGTTGACGGACGAGACTTGGGCATTACTATCGACATAATAGCGGAAAACGTCACTGTTAGGCAGCTCAAGGTCATAGGCGGAGACCCGGCGGGCGTCCATTGGGGAAATGTCGCCCATGGCTATCTCGAGAAGTGCGACATCACCGACAGCGCGATCGGAGTATCGCTACAGTCCCTTGTTAACCAGACTATACAGTGTAACCAAATACACAACAACACTGGCGATGGCATAGAGGTGAGGGATTCCGAGCTAAAAGACCTCACCCTGAACGATATTTCCTACAACTACGACGGCATATCCCTGTACAATTCCACAAAGATCACCATTTGGTACAACAAATCGTATAACAACAGCAATTACGGCATCTATGCAGACTCGGATTCGTACAAAAACGACATCTACCTCAATGACTTCACCGGCAACACCGCTGGCGATGGGTATTCAGACAGAGATCCACTCGACCCTGATGGGTTGGACGGCAATAACTGGCAGACACCCGATTGGACAAAACCCGGTAAGGAGCAGTGGCAATACTACTGCTATTATTACGACAGCAATACTTACGATGGCGAGGGCTTTAGGGGCAATCACTGGGGGGACTATGGTGGAGTTGATAATTCTCCTCTCGATGGAATTGGAGATACCTCCCACACTCTGGGCATCGAACAGGATAGCTATCCGCTTATTAGCAGTTACACCAACTACCGAATGGGGACATGCCCAGGGCAGGAGGTGCCCTCATGCACAGGAGAGGTAGAGCCACCCGATCCGCCCACTCCAGCAACTCAGAACCCTCCCACCAACCTGACGGCCACGGCGGTTTTGTCCGATGGCGAAACGCCCACGTGGCAAGTGGAACTGAACTGGGATGACAACTCAGATGACGAGCTCGGCTTCAAGATTGAGCGCAAGGTAGAGGGGGACGCAACGTACAGTCAGATAGACACTGTAGGAGCGGGAGTCACGAGCTACACAGATACCGATGTGGTAGGGGGCACCACATATTACTATCGTGTACGCGCATACAGCTCTGGGGGGGACTCGCCTTATTCCAACGAGGCCTCGGCTACGACTTCTAGGGGAGGAGGTGGCTGCTTCATCGCCACTGCTGCCTATGGCTCCTATCTCGATAGTCATGTGGAGACGCTGCGTGACTTCCGTGACAGCTACATGGTGAACAATCCTGTGGGCTCGGCCCTGGTATCAGCCTACTACAAGCTCAGCCCACCGGTGGCGGACTTCATCGATGCCCATCCGACACTGAAGCCGATTGTGAGGGCAGGGCTGCTGCCTGCTGTGGCCATGAGCACGGTGGCGTTAAATACTACCTCGGCTGAGAAGATAGCCATCGTAGGCTCGTTGGCGCTGGTTTCAGTCGCGCTAGCTGCATGGGCGAGGAAGAGGCGAGGCAAGGGTTTCACGATGTGAGCAACCGCATCGATAAGGGGGCCAAGCGATGGTAAGCTGGTGCCTCCAAGGGAAATCGAATCCCTGTCTCCGCCTTGAAAGGGCGGTGTCCTAGGCCGCTAGACGATGGAGGCTCTTGCGAACTGACCTTATGAAGTATAGCAGAAAGAGCAGAGCCTGGCTACGGATAAACCGCCAGCCCTTCTAGTCCGGTTTCCTCGGAGAAGCCCAGCATGAGGTTCATGTTCTGGATGGCTTGTCCCGCCCCCCCCTTGACCAGGTTATCAAGGCAGCTAATCACGATGAGCCTACCCGTCCTGAGATCAACTGTGGGGTAGATGAGGCAGAGGTTGTTGCCCCAGGTCTGCTTTGTCTGCGGCGGAGCAGTCACCACCTTGACAAATGCCTCGCCACGATAGGAATCCTGATAGAGCTTGCTGATCTCCTCCCTGACCCTCTCACCGCCGGCTATCTTCCCTCCCCTCAGCCTAGCATAGCAGGAGGTAAGTATCCCACGTGTCATCGGTACCAGGTGGGGCAGGAAAGTAACCGACAACGCAAGTTCGGGAGCCATCTGTTGCAACTCCTGAACAATTTCGGGCAGGTGGCGATGTCCTTCGAACGCGTAGGCAGAGACGTTCTCGTTTGCCTCAGCGTAGTGGGTAGTAAGGTTCAACGTCCTGCCGGCGCCGGAGACGCCGGATTTGCTATCGACGATTATGTCAGGCTCGATCAAGCCCTCTCTAATCGCCGGTGCAAGCGCCAGGATGGCGCCTGTGGGATAACAGCCGGGGTTGGCAACAAGCCGCGCTGAAGCTATTTTCCCACGATTTAGTTCCACCAGACCATAAGCTGCCTCCTCGAGATATTGTGGCGCTGGGTGGGTTAGTTCATACCATCGCTGGAACTCTGCGGCATCCTTAAGCCTGAAGTCAGCGCTGACGTCAACCACCTTGATGCCACGCTCCAGCATGCCAACCACCGTAGTAGCGCTTTCACCATGAGGCAGGGCTGAAAACGCGAAGTCCACTTGATCGAGGTCGGCTTTTATGGTTAGGTCGAAATCTTCCAAATGCGGGAGAACCTCGCCCAATTGTTTCCCTACGGCGCCGCGCCCGGTAATCGATGTCAGCTTAACCCTTGGGTGTTGGTGCAGCAAACGGGCAATTTCCATACCGATGTAGCCGGTGATGTTGATAATGCCGACTTTTACCTCTGACACTGAAAATCCCCCTTCAGTTGATGGCTGAACTGATTATGGCGCTTTTCGCTCGCCTACAGGACATACTACCACACACTTATCGCAAATTGCCAACTCGCTGCCTCTCTCCTCGGAGACGGCAGCCAGACAGCTACTGGCATCTACCAGGCGATAGGGTAGTAATACCCCCGCCGGACAGGCTTGAACACATTTCTGGCAGTTTTCGCAATATGGGTTCTCCTCCTTAGAATATATCCCAGGCCCGGTGGCGGCAAGGGGGGCATCAGTCTTGATAGCCATAAACCTTAGCCAGGGTCCGAAACGGGGATGGATGATAAGGGTGTTTTTGCCCTGCTTCCCCAC
>SMTZ1_10023375_pt1 | contig 11631 bp, 10 predicted proteins | sample DeeMarSWOR136_30_FD_25667 | JGI IMG/M metagenome (IMG submission 25667)
TCTCACGTGGGCTGGCACAGTATGGCGCACCTGTTAGGATTCTTGAGGTATTAAAGTATGACATAGGTTTTAATTTTTCGCTCAAAAATATTTTCAAAGAAATTTTTATATAACTTATATATTTCCTGTATGTAATTGCAGTTTGAGGAATGTCGTTTGGAGATCAGAAAACTACAGAAGATCAGGGGAGGAAGCTTCACCTTAACGCTTCCCAAACGGTGGGTTGAGAAAAGAAAGCTCACAAGCGGCGAGCAGATAGCTGTTTCAGAGGAAGAAGACGGCTCGCTAAGGCTTTACCCACTAGTGGCCGCTACGGAAAAGCCTCTTGAAGTGACGCTGTCTCTTGAAGACTATCCCGATTTGACTGCTCTCGAATATTGTGTTGAAACCTATTACATCCAGGGAAGCAACCAGATCAATATCTTCTGCCGAAAGATAATTCCAGCAGAGCAAAAACGGAGACTTAAGCAGCTTCGCATGGAGTTGCCAGGCGTCGAAGTGGCTGAAGAAGCGTCGGACAAGCTGAATCTTCAAGTTTTGATAGACCCAACAACGTTCTCCTTGGAATCGCTCATAGAGAAAACCTCTTCTTTTTCACTTCATCTGCAAGAAGACGCCAAACGAAGTGAAGAAGCTCAACGTCACTATCGCATGACGATTCGACAAGTAGCACTCTCCAGCATGAACAGAATCATAGCGGAAAAGGTTGGGGTGAGAAACTGCCGTGAATGCATAACTTTCGCGTTGATTGCACGAGACCTTAGCAGACTGGTCTACCATTCTTCCTCCATTGCAAGGCATATTTTGTCTCTTGATGGAAAGAAGAAGGCTAACTCAGAAATTCTGGCGGCAATGGCAGAGATGTCAAAGATTGCATATGAGATGCAGAGGGAAGCCGTTCAAGCTTTTCTAGAAAGGAATGTTCAACTTGCGATTGTTGTGTTTGGGAAAATGAGGTTCATGAGAGAAAAAGAGAAGGCTTTACTGAAGAAGATTCTGGAGAAGATAAGGGATGTGGACACCGCAGTGGCATTAAGTATGATAGCCCGTGACTTGCGTAGAATCGCGGGGTACGCTGTGGCCGTCGCAGATGACGCTATGAACAGGGTGTTGACACCAGCATAGCCTTGCACGCAAGCACTCTTCAGCAAAACTATGGACTTCTCAACATTCCGAGTATTGCGCGCGAAAATATCATTATGTGGGTTCAGTAACTATCTTCAGCCTTATTGGAAATTGTGAAGCCTTCCCTTTCAATTTTGAAGGATACCCACTCATGGTGGAATTTTCTTCCTCGCAGTTTTTTCACACGCATTCTCCTGTCTGTTTCGACCTTCTTTTCATCCACCTCTAACTCTATAATACAATCGACGATTTCCTCGAGCCGTCGTTTAAATCCAGGTTCGACTATTCCTTCACCGATTGTGAAGAAGAACACTCCCTTTTCGCCTTTTATCTTTGCTATGCGGTCTTGAAGAAACTCAGCAACTTTCGCTGCGTCCAAGCGTGTAAGAAGTGGAACAGTAGAATCGAGAAAGATTCTATTTGGCTTTTGTCTCAAGTCTTTCATTGCTATTGACATAGCAATACCCAATTCAGAAAGCTCAAAAGGCTTTTCAACATTATGCTTTTCTTCGCTTGTGACTCCGGCAATAGACGAATAACAATCAACGAAAAGGAAAGTTTCATCCTGTTCATATTTTGATGTATCTAAGCCTAAGGATTTCATATTTTCTCTTATTTCATTTGGGAAGCAATCATAAGAGACGTAGATACATGGCTTCCCTTGTTTAAGGTACGTACTAACTAGCTGTTGGCAGAGCACGCTTTTTCCGGAACCCGCGTCACCAACTATCATAACTGAGTAAGTGTCGGGAATTACTTCACTAGCTAGTGTATCAAAAATTCCCAGCTCTTTTGGAGGCAAAGTTTTCGGAGTAGCAGCATGTTTGTTTCGCTTGATTAGTATTGTTCCTGCAATTGCTGAAAGGAAAAGAATAACTCCCATGCTTATCGGTATTTTATATGAGTTTAATCTGTCCCATATGTTTAATGAACTTGAATGTATTTTTACATGCACGGTTTCGTCAATGTTGTCTGCAACATCTGCTTCGCCTTGGATTTCCCCAATTTCAACTCTGATCACATATGTGCCGCTTTCTATTAGGCCGGAAGTGTTCCAGCTAAAGTTCAGGTTCCTCGTTTCATCCGGCTGTAAATCTTGTACGGTTCGCGTTTCAATGATTGTGTCGTTTGCATAGATTGTTACGTCAAACGTAACATCCATTGTACCTTCATTTTCAACGACCACACTAATGTTGACTGTCTGTCCAAGGTCAACCTCATTGGTGGAGACTATAACATCTACTATAGCAACGTCAACATTGTGAACTGTTAGGGTTAGTGTTGAGGAGTTGTAGAAATCGTCGTTGTCGGTCACGTTAAGAATTACCACGTAGTTTCCAAAAGTTTTGTAGGAATGTGTTACGGTTGAACTTGGTATGGTTGTGATGTTGCCATCGCCAAAGTTCCAGGTGTAGATTATAATGCTTCCGTCTAAATCATAACTATCTGACGCATTAAAGATTACTGTCTCACCAGCTATCGGTTTTTGAGGTGCAATCACAAATGAAGCAATTGGAGCGCGATTCAGAATAGTTTTAACATCCGTGGCTATGGTTGACGCTCCATCATCGTCTGTAACTGTCAGCTTAACTGTATAGTTGCCACTCTCAACGTATGCATGGCTAACAGTTATGCCGGTGGGGTTTGTTCCGTCGCCGAAATCCCAAAAGTAAGTTACGATATAACCATCGGCGTCATGGCTATCAGAAGCGTTGAAGTATATGGTTTCTCGAGTGTACACAGTTGTTGCCGATTCGGTGAATTGAGCGATTGGTGGTCTATTTTGAACAGTTATCGTGTTTTGGGCTGTATCTTCTAATCCGTCGTTATCGCTTATGGTTAGCGTAACTGTGTAAGTTCCATTGTCAGCGTATTGATGTGTTGCAATATTACCTGTGTCGGTGTTCCCGTCACCGAAATCCCAGAAGTAATTTACGATTTGTCCGTCGAGATCATAGCTGTCTGTGGCGTTAAAGGTTACGTCTTCGCCTGTAAGCGGTGTTATCGGTGAATACGTGAAGGTAGCGTTTGGAGGGTTTTTAACAACCGCATAAATGAATTGGTTTTCGATTGTTGTCAATAATTCTGCCAAACTTGTTATAGCCGAAGTTATTGTGAAGTTGTGAATTCCGGGAACGTATGGAGCTGTGACGTTGAACTCTACGTAGTTTTGAGCCATAGACTGGTTGTCAGAATATCGATAGACATTCTTATCCAAATCCCATCTAAGTCTGTCTTTGCCGTCAACAGAATAAAGAGTTATATTCTCGCCGTAGGGGTTGTATGCAGAATCCAGTAGATAACTCCAACCGAACGGCAATGTCATGTTTACCGTCGCGTAATCTATACCATCAGTATTTCTTGATGAAGTAACAGGTATTATTCTGACTCTAGCTGATGAATTCGCAATAACTGACCTATCTTCGTTGAATAACCATTCTGCTGTTTGAAGACTGTGTTTTGTTGTGTTCTGTTTTTCATCGTTTGGGTCTGTTGTCAAGTTGAAATCAGCCCTAAAAACTGTGCTATCTATTTTGTCGTGCCCACTATGTGACAAATAGAAGGGCGAGGATATCCATTGACTGCCTACGCATGCCTCCACATAGTATGTCGTCACTATAGCTTGGTCGTTCCTAGAATTTGTTGGCACTTCAATCCATGTTACATTGATTTCTTTGGCGGGCACTGTTATGGAAATTGTTCCATTTGCGTATTCCCATCTCGTTCTGTCGCCACTTCCAGAAACCCACACGGATGGAAGATTCGAAAAATATCGTGAATCATAGCATCTTGCGTTCCTCGTGTCATCAATAAAATCAGTTCCAGGAGTGAATGCCTGGTACCACCATCTCAGTCCAGTGACCGTTATGTTGCTGTCTGTAGGATTGTAGAGCACGGCTTGATAGAACCACCCGCTGGGGTCAATGTCATCCAATCTTGCAAAGCTTGAAGCTTCAGCGAAGACTAGCAGACTAGACGGCTGAGAACGCACAGGAGGCATGTGAAATGAAAGAAACTGCGATAACACGAAAACCAAAAATAAGCATACTAAAACCTTCCGTAGGACTTTCGAGCAAATCCTTCTTCTTTCCCCGATTTCTTTCTTTGTGAAATCATGAAGCATCATAATTCTGAATCCTCTTTCCTACGAGACTCAGCCGAATGCAAAGGCGACAGCATCAACTATCCCTATGAAGTGAGCTGTTGGCTTCACCTCCCCTTCAATTTCTGACCGCGCGGTTCCAAAGCTTTTCAAACAATCCATGTGGTTCAGTTGAATAAAGTATTATGAAATGACAATTATGATTCGAAATTCAGGACACTCGCTTGAGATGAATCGATGAAGTGCCTAGCTGAAGAGAAATGAATCTCTGAAAAAAGCCAGTATACATACATCAATCAGTTTACTTGTAAATGCCTTCTTTTGCGAACACATTAATGCCGTCTTTCGATATTTTGTAGGGTCGAAGTTCATAGTCATGGGAGACTCCACGCATTTTCTCTATCTGAACAGCCCTGATAGTCCTTCCACTATCCACAAAGTTATGGAAGACGAGGACACCATCGGACAAGAACTCTTCAGGTTGTATCTCTCTTTCAAGGATGTTTGCCCTGAGTTCGGTCATCAATAAGCTTGTCGTGCCTAAGTTCGTGATTCCCTCAAACAAGTCTACTATTGCATTTCGTCTTTCAGTAACCTCGGGGTACTGCAATACAAACATTGTGATTGGGTCAATGACGAGACGTTTTGCGTGAATCTCTTGAGCCTTGGTTTTAATGATGTGGATCAGACTGAGCATACTGAAATCCTTTTTATGAATGCTGAAGTTGCCTACTTTGACCTTTGTTGGAATAGTGCGAACAGGAGAGGCATCTACAATCACCAGTTCTCCATCTTTCTCCAACCTCTCAAGATTCCAACCGAAGGAAGCCATGTTCCTCTTAAGCTTTGCTGGGCTTTCATCAAGAGTTATGTACAAGCCGGCTTCATCATACTTGGTTACACCATTGTATAAGAATTGAACTCCAAAGATGGTTTTCCCTGAGCCTGGTCCACCACAAACAAGCACACAAGGTTTTGATGGCAAGCCTCCGCCGAGCATGATGTCAAGACCTTGAACCCCTGTAGGGACTCTTTCTGCTTGAGGGATTTCCTCTGGAGAGAGAGTATACTTTAGACTAGCTTTCATGCTATTCGCCTTCGACTATTGAGTGTTGCCTGTATAGGTAAAAATAGTTATGAATCATGAATGCTTATTCACAATTCATTTGAGCGCACCAAGACAATAATGCTATTGAATGTAGGGAGCTTCCTTCTTTTAGCGCGGCCAATCTCTTTTCTTGGATTTGAATACACGCTTCTTTGAACCTTGGCTCATGGCTAGCGTTTGGAATAACGCGTGCTTAAATGCGTGCTTCTTATAGCCATAGATTTGGACATAATAGCTGAGATGTCGTTTAGTGGAGATTGAAGCATTAATAAGAGGTCTCCCAAAGATTGAGCAACATGTTCATATCGTTGGTTCGATAAGACCAGAGACATTGCTCTGGCTTCTGAAGGAAGGAGGATTGAAGAAGGCTTTTGAAACAGTAGATGATGTTCGTCGGTTCTTTCGATATCGTGACTTCCATCACTTCATCACCATCTATAAGACGATTTTTAGGTGTATCACGCGAGAGGACCAATTCGAACGTATCACGTATGAGATGTTAGAAGACGACGCTCGATGCAACGTACGGTATGTTGAGGCAAGCTTTTCTGCTCCCGACCATGTGAGAGAGGGTCTTGATTATGGGTTGATGCTTGACGCCATCAATAGAGGTGTGCGTCAGGCACATCGGGACTTTGGCATCCAATGCAATCTTAGGATTGATTTGGTTCGGAATTATGGAGCGGACGGTGGAATGCAGGTCCTAGACTGGTTAGAGAGTAAGAGTGATAACATTGTCTCTATTGACTTAGGAGGTAGTGAGGAGAGGTTTCCTCCTAAGCCCTTTGCACGTGTTTATCAGAGAGCTAAGGAAATGGGTCTTCATCTAGTTGCACATGCTGGTGAGGCTGCTGGACCTGAAAGTGTATGGGACGCGATAAATCATCTGAAAGTTGAACGTATCGGCCATGGAGTAACTGCAAGTCGGGACCCGGAACTTATTGATTATCTTCTTAAGCGAGACATCTCGATTGAGATGTGTCCGACCAGCAACTTAAGGACTGGAGTGGTTCCATCTCTGCAAAAGCATCCAATAAGAACCTTTTTTGACAAGCGTATTAAGGTGACTGTAAACACTGACGACCCATCAATGTTTAACACGTATCTACAACTTTATCAACAGCTGAACTTCACAGTTTCTGAACTCTTCAAGTTGACTCTTAATGCCCTTGACTCATCCTTCCTTCCTGAAACACAAAAAGTGCAGATGCACAAGTCTTTCAAAGAGGAGTATCGACAGCTAATGGATACTCTTCGCAATCATTAATTCATATTGAGTAGATTTACTAACTTGAGTGTTAAGCGGACGGTCGCGCAGCGACTTTTGGATATCGAGTGAGTATCTTTTTTTGTCAGATTCTTCTAAGCTCAAAGATCACTGGTCTGAATCCATCAGTGCAGCAGAAGACACCGGTTCCCTTTTCCTTCATCCAAGGAAAGTTTCCACCGAATGCTAATGTTAATATCTCTTTGTATATGTTGTTCCATGCCCATGGGCAGAATCCCTCAGGCATTGTCCCATCAGTGGTAAACTCTTGGCCCACTTTGAAACGAGTGCAAGGCTCGAAAGTTTGTCCCATTGGAGGAGAATCACCAAATATCTCTTCTGTGCTCGGTATCTTTACAACCGTTATTTTCACTTTGCTTCTTTCTGCCATAAAATCACCACCGATTTCTTGTTTTGTTATTCCTTCGATTTGGAATTGCCACTACACAGAAATACATAGTATAAAACCATTTCGGTGAGAGCTTTCAAACGCTCCCAGGCGCACAATATCTAGGTTGCTAACATTAAAGAAATAGCGGCGAGTGCCCCTGAGCAGATACCATTAGTTCTTGCTGACTCTGTCGAGCGGCGCTCTCAGAAGTCGGGAGTCAGAACGACTCTTTTCGTTAGTTTTCCGGCATGGGCTTCCTTGAAGGCCTCTTTGATCTTGCTCATTGGACGAAGTTCGATGAAAGGCTTTATCTTGATGGTTCCATTTAGGACCCACTCCAGTACCTTAGGGTAGTGCTTAGGCGGACATCCCCACGTGCCTATGATCTCAGCGTCGAAGGCCATAAGCCTTGAGATCATATATTGGTTCATTGTTGCGCTGTAACCAACTACGATCAACTTGCCCACGAAAGATAATAGGGTCAGAGCTATCTCCTGGCCTGGACCGCTTCCTGTGACCTCAAAGATCTTCCAAAGGTAATTATGTGGCAACCCGTTGGCTTTACATATCTCTCGAAATTCATCTCGAACAGCTCTTGAATCCTTACCAGTAGAATTAATGACGAAATCAGCTCCGTATTGGAGAGACCTTTTCAACTTCTGCGGATTGCGACCGATACCAATGACGGTCTTGGCACCGAAGGCTTTGGCTAGTTGAGCAACATAGTTGCCTAGTCCGCCGGTTACGCCAACGACGACCACATTGTCTCCCTTCTTGAGTTCGGCTCTCATGCATGCTTGGTAGGGGGATGTAATTGCGTCAGCTATTACGGATAACTCGGCTAGTTCAAAGTCTCCACGGTCCTCAACGAGACAGAGGTCTCTTGAAGGTACAGGGATGTGACTAGCGAAGCCTCCGTAGATTCCAAGGCTGTTTCCAGGCATCTTCTGGGCTAGACACCGATTCTCTCTTCCCGCATTACAGATGGGACAGTTGTGGCACGGCATGACCGCTGGCACGATGACTTCCTTGCCTATCCACTGCTTATCACCAGCCACCACTACACCGCTTATCTCATGTCCCAGAGTGAGAGGCGGCTTACTTACTGTGGGGACACCGAGATAGAAGTAACTGATGTCGGTGTGGCAAACGCCACAGCCAGCTATCTTGACGAGGACTTCTTCACGCTTAAGGTCTGGAACTGGAATCTCGGTCTTCTCGAGCTTGCCTTCAATAGCTTTTCCTGTCTCTTTGTCTTTGCTCCAAGGCTGAGTCATCTGCCAAGTCTGTATCTTATCTGGTACTTTCAAAATTTTGTCACCTTATTTGGGCATCTATTTTGGCGAAAAAACATAAGTGTATTTCTATTTAAGGATACTGTTGACTTATTTTTCATAGAAATACAAAAACCAATTCATGAAAGACACGTGCCTTTTACCTTTAACTCTGTAAGACCGTATGAAGGGGCACACGGCAATACACCAACAGAAGCCGTCAATGCCACCGAGCTGCACAGATATTGCTTCAAGCCTTACCATGTCACCAAGGGCATTCAACGCATGAACAAACGGTTAAAAGCAAAGCTTGAACCAAGCAAAAGATTAAGAAAAAAGAGAATCCGCGATTAGCCTATACTAGGACATATACGCGCAAATATTCTATAAGCTGAAAATAGAAATGTAATCTTTGTGGAGTGGCTCAAGGTTGGCAACAAATAAAGAATTGCAGGAGATGACAGACGAATTGATGAAACTTTGGGTTCTCAGGTACAAAGGTGACTATAAACGTACTGATGAAAAACTTAAGCAGATAGGTGCTAAGATGGTGAAGTTTCCTGAAATCAGGCGTAATTTTACTGAAAGAGACATCTTGGATAGAATTTCTTGGATTGTATCTCACGTGGGCTCCCAGGAGGGTTTAAGCGCATATCTCAAGGAGACGCTTGAAAAGACATTGACGTATCAATTTTTCTTTCCAGCATCTGAACTTACACATTTTCCCGAAGGATTCGAGATTGGATACGGAAGACTGTTTTCCTTTCCCAAATTACCGGAAGGAATTAAAAAGTACATTTCGGAGAGGTGGAAGTTCGACTACGAGAGGGACAAAGAAGATTGTCCAACCTTTGAATCATATAAGAAACAAAAAGAGAATGAGCTTTACTTTTGCTTGGAAATCAAATCATTTGGACGCGAAAAGGCAACACTCTTGGCTTCGGATAAAGCCAATAGGTCTTTGAACATACTGAAAGCTGTCTACATGGTTAATCTCTCTCCGTTAAAGGAGGGTGAGTACTATGTCGCCGAAAGAGAATGGTATGGTAGAATTGGGGTGAAGAAGTGGCAATGGCAAAGTCACATGCTAAGTTTCGACGGGTTAATCAATTCAATCAACGAAATATACTCTAAGGATAACCCAAATGAACTTGAGGATCGTATCAAGTCCGCTGTCGACACCTACGGAATCATTGACATGACAACACCTTTGGACCTGAAGTTTTTATTGACTGTGATATCAATGGAAGGACTTCTGGTAGGTAAGAGTGACTACTTAAGATGGAGATTTAGGGAGAAGGTCGCACTTCTGCTTGGTGACTCTCTTGAATGGCTTGCGTTTTTTCTTAAGAAGAAAATGTATGAAATCACCGAAGAAGATGTAGTTGAGAATTTAGTGGATTCACGTATAGAGCTATCGCGAAGGATGAGCGATGTGTATGACAAACGCTCTGAGCTTGCCCATCTAATTGTTAGAGAAGGCAGACCAAAGGAGAAGATCACCGAGAGAGATTTTCGATTTGCAGAGTGGATCTTCAATCTTCTTTTGAGAAAGCTTTTAGATTTGCGTTCAACCCGAGGAATTAATCGAATTGAAAAGGACAAGAAGGGCAACGCTCTTGATCGATATTTGGAAGCGATCAAGTTTGCATCAAAAGGATGATAAAATGCGCTTGTGTACGTCGCAGGCTTGGTATCACATAACACATTAAAAGAAGATCATTCGTCAGATTTCTAAATTCAGTCCAGACTTGCGTCACAAACCGCAAGGCTAATTTGCGCTAGCAATGAATCATCCATGCAGTCACATATTATAGGTAGGGATGTTGTGAAATGAAAGAGTTAAAGTTGAGACTTCTTCTTGAGTTGATGAAGGATTCCAAGAGGAGTGATAGGGAACTGGCAAAGATTCTTGGAGTTTCCCAAGCGACAGTGAGCAGAACAAGAAACCGACTTGTTAAGGATGGACTCATAAAAGAGTTTACAATAATTCCAGACTTTGCGAAGCTGGGATATGAGCTCTTGGTGATTACAACTGGCAAATACAAAATGCCGAGGACTAAAGAATTTGTGAGAAAGGGACAGGAATGGATGGTCAAGTATCCCAATGTCATTTTTGCTTCAAAAGCTCAGGGCACTAATGCCGATGGAATCATGATTTCTCTGCACAAAAGCTACACAGAATATGATAAGTTTGTCACAGAACTCAAATCAGAATTCGCAGATTCCGTAGAACCCACGGACAACATTCTCATCAGCCTCCAAGGATTCATTGTCAAACCATTTTCCTTCAGCTACTTGGCAAGAAAACAAAGCTAACCTGCGCAGTAATAGTTATGTACTAAATCAGTCCGTGACCAAAGAACTATACGGAATAAGCTATTACTCTGATTCATGATTATGAAGAGGGACTAAATCATATGAAAGAACGAAAGTACTGTAGTTTCTGTGGAAAGAAGCTGGTTTTCAAGTCTCTTCTTGATGGAAGTAAAGAAAAATACTGTGATGCATGTGATTACGTGTTTTTCCATACGCCATTTCCTGCGGTTATCGTGATGGTCACCAACTCAAACAGGGTTCTATTAGCAAGAGGAGTTGGCTGGAAACATCCATACTGGGGTCTCATTTCAGGTCATATCAATGTCGGAGATAATGCGGAACAGACAGCTATTCGCGAGGTCCATGAAGAAGTTGGATTAGAGGTTTCTAATCTGGAATTTCTTAGAACCTATGCTACTAAGCATCGTGATCTCCTGATGATAGCATTCAAAGCTGAAACCACGGAAACTTCAATCAAAAAATCACAAGAACTGGAAGATGCAAGGTGGTTTAATCTAGGTGATCCGTTACCAATGCGATCTGAATCCAGATCTGCCCACATAGTTACAAAAAAAAGCTGAAATAAGAGCTGCTCTCTACTCGTGGATAAAATTCTCTTGAACGGTTCAATTTGAGCATTTTCCAATGAAGCGTGCGTAGTTGAAAATTGCTTCTCTCTGCACATAAGATTCCACTCCGATTCCTCGCTTTTCTCTAACTTTCTCCAACGCTTTTTCGGGAGAGTTACACTTGCTAACCAGATAAGCAGCCAGCATTGTTCCGGTTCTTCCAATACCAGCCCCACAAGAGACAACCACGGGATTTCTATGTTCAAGCATTTTATCGACAAAATTCACGAATTCAAGTATATGTTCACTTGTTGGCGCCGAAAAATCCCTGATTGGTATGAAGGCATATTCGAATCCGTGATTCTGCACTTGGTCATCGTCAAGAGGATGCTCCATGTTAAGGCAGACAATTGCACGTATGCCTTTATTCCATAACCAATTAAGCTGCGTTTCATTTCCGGGTCTTGCACTACCT
>SMTZ1_10006643_pt1 | contig 11630 bp, 9 predicted proteins | sample DeeMarSWOR136_30_FD_25667 | JGI IMG/M metagenome (IMG submission 25667)
TCAACAATACCCGAAAAACCTTCCCATCCCAGATATACCTTTGCTTCACTATCATTGAGTTGTCTCTTTATCTCTAAGCTTTTAAATAAGGGAGATATAGAAGTAACCACTCCTCCTAACTTTAAAATAGCATAAAAATAAGCGATAAAAGCAGGATTATTAGTATATTGTATGGCAACGCAATCTCCCTTTCTAATCTTAAGTTCATGCAATTTGGTCGCAGCACGATATACAATATCTAATAATTGTGAATATGTCAATTCAAATCCCATAAAATAAGTTGCAGCATTATTGGGATACTTTTTAGCAGTATTCTCTAAAGAATCGATAAGGGTTATATCTGGAATTTCTACTTCTTTTGGAACTCCTTCTGGCCAATTTTTGTAATATATCTTTTGATCTGACATAATAATCATAAAAAGTTTTATATGTTATATTATAATCTATTTTTTAATTTTTATTTTTTATTTTATGTTCTTTTCTGGAATATTTAACAGCTCTGATAGATTTTTTCATTTCTATATTTGATTTAGATTTTTTAAGTTTTAGCTCAACTAAATTTAATAAGAATAAGATTTTTTTTGTTATAGTATTTTAAATTTATAAATTAATAGAAATTTTTTCTTAAGGATAATTTCATGAAAAACGATACTCGTTTTATTCAAGAGGAAGGGAGGGTTTTAATGCTTGGAAATGAAGCTCTTGTAAGAGGATGCCTTGAATCAGGAGTTTCATATGTATCCCAATATCCTGGAACTCCTACTAGTGATATTGGTGAATACTTCCATCAAGTTTTAAGAGAAAATCCTGAGATTGGAGAATATTTAGTACATCACTGGGCTGTGAATGAAGCTGTCGCAGCATCTGCATGTGCAGGAGCTGCTTGGACGGGCTGTAGAGTATTGAATCCCATGAAACATGTAGGTTTAAATGTTGCGAGTGATGCTTTGAGTGTTATATCTTTAAATGGACCAAATCCAGGAGCAATGGTAATATCAGTTGGGTCTGACCCGGGTTCATTAGGGTCACATCAAGAACAAAATGAACGTTTTTATGCCTGGATGTTTCATATTCCAACTATCGAACCTCACACTCCTCAAGAATGTAAAGATTGGATTAAATTAGCTTTCATTCTCTCTGAGAAGCATGATTTAGTTATAAACCTTAGAACGTCAACTAGAAGCGCACATTCTAGAGGTTTTGTAGAGCTTAGTTCTTTAGTAAAAGGGAAATCAAAAGGAGAATTCATTAGAAATATTCCCAAATTTAATTCCTTGCCGCCTCATGCGATTAATAATCATATTAGATTATATGAGAGAATTGAAAAATTAAGGGAATCTATACCAAGATTAGATATAAATAAAATAATAGAGGGGGATAACAGGATTGGTATTATAACAAGCGGTATGCCTTTTGGCTATACAATAGAAGCTCTTAACCAATTAGAATTAAATGATGTACCTATTTTAAAATTAGGAATGATTTATCCCTTGAATTATGAACAGATCATTGAATTCATCCATCCTCTTGAAAAGGTCATTATTATTGAGGAATTAGAACCATTCTTAGAAATGAAGATTGCTGAGATTTCTCAAAAGCGTAAAATTAATGTAGAAATTATTGGAGAAAAATATTTACCTAAATATAACGAATATTCTACCGGATTAATAGCTACAAATCTAGCAAAAATTTTTAGCAAAAAACCTAATGAGCGAATAAATAAAGCTATAAATTATTTCAATTCTTATAAAGACATTATACCAAGTAGATTTCCAACTTTTTGTGCAGGTTGTCCTGAAAGGGCTACCCTTTATTCAATTCTTAAAGCGACTAATCATTTAGAAAATACCATAATATGCGGAGATATCGGTTGTTATGTGATGTCGTTCTTTCCTCCACAGGAATGTAGTGATTTAATTATTTGTATGTCCGGTGGACTGAGTGCCGCTATTGGTATGTCTACAAAGACTGATCAAAAAGTTTTAGCGATGATCGGAGATTCAACATTTTTTCATACAGGCATGTCCCCATTAGCAGAGGCAGTAGGGTATAACTCAAATATCTTACTCATTATATTTGAAAATTCATGGACAGCGATGACAGGTCATCAAGATGACGTTCTTCGCTACTTAATTAATCAAGGGTTTTCTATTGAAAATATTTGTAAAGCAATAGGCGTTCCTTGGTTAAGAATTGAAGATTCCTATAAACCTAAAACACTAACTAGCACAATAAAAGAGGCTCTAAAGACAGAGGGATTAAAAGTTATTATTATAAAAAGAGAGTGTGCATTGCAAGCACATAAGTGGAGATTATCACAAATTCGAAAATTGGAGGAAGAAGGTAAAAAGATACAAGATATTTCTTATTATATTGGAGGATGTCAACTTTGTTACGAATGTGCTCAAATTTTAAGTTGTCCTGCAATTAGACGGATTAATACACAAGGTATCGAGGAGATGCAAATAGATCAGGATCGTTGTATAAGATGTGGAGTTTGTTATGAAGTTTGTCCCAATGGAGCAATACGTAAATCAATAATAAATCTTCTTGAAGAGGAGGTTCCGTTCCGTGAAATTTAAAGAAACAGATATAATAAATATTGTAATAGCTGGTACTGCTGGTCAAGGGGTAATAACTCTTAAAAGATTGATTGAATTTGCATCGCAGAAGGCAGGCGTAGAAAGAAACTTTGGAGCTGAAAATCATGGCCTTGCTCAACGCGAGGGTGCAATTACTAGCCACACTCGTTATCAGAAACAAACTTTTAAAGATGAACGTAAAAACTTAAATTCACCCTTAATTTGTTATGGAGATGCTAATTTGTACATATGTCTTGAACCGGCAGAAGCTTTGCGAAGAGGGATATATGCCTCAGACAAAACCTCATTCGTTTTAAATGAACGAGATATTCCTGGAGTGATGATCACAGCTAATTTAGAACAATATCCTTCGCTTGAGCAAATCAAAAATATTCTCTATAACTATTCTGACAAAGTCTATTCAATTAATGCAACAGAGTTGTGTTTAAAACATTTTCACTCGAATCAACAAGTTAATATCTTTATGCTTGGATTTGCAATTCCAACAAGAAACATACCATTCATAGAAATCGAACACTATGAAGAAGTCATTAAAGAATGGTTTCGAGATCCCGAAACTAATATTAGAGCTCTCCATTTAGGAATAAATGAAGGAAGAAATATTCTAGTTAACAAAAATTAAATTCGTGAATTTAAAAGAAATTTTGCTTTTCACTAACTTAATTTAACCAGAAGTTCTTTTAATAACTTTTACTAATCCTTTATCGCGTAACCTATTCATCATCTCTTCAACTTCTTCGATAGGTTTCTGTGCTATCTCTGCACATTGCTCTACTGTGTTCATGCCATCACATACCTTAAGTACTTTATATTCTTCCATGGTAAGCATCCCAAGATGCACACTCATTTCAGGTACCTCTTTAACAACAATAGGTATTCTTACTTCGCCTCCTGCTTTCATAGTTTCCGCTCCAACCTCGCTCATACTAGGAGAATCTCCAAAAAATGATTTTACACCTGTTATATCATAATTGTCATTTATATAGATATATACAGTATGTTGTTGACTTGAACGGTCGTCAGGATCTTCTGGATCGGGATAAGGATTAGAATGTTTGTGTTCTTTTGTATAGATGCCCATTTTCAAACCATTAATGATTTCCTTCTTATCGAGCCTTAAAGCCACCATACTATCGCAGATGTCACACCATGCGTAAGCCTCAATGAGATTGAAATACTTTCTTACTTTATTCTCTGGCATCGTAAATTACCTTAAGATTATTTTGATGTTTAATTGATATTTTTATAAATTAATAATGTTGTTTATTAATTTAAAGTTTAATTAAGTTTGCTTATTTTCTATTATAAACTAAGTTTACTCTTTACTTTCCGTTTTATATACCAATATTATAGTTCCTTTTGATTTGGTTTATAAAACCGAAAATAATTAAAGATATTAGCAACTTTATTTAGCATTCTAGTTAATAATTTTTTAATTGAATCACGATGAGTTATAAAAAAAATATGTGTTTTTCTTGCGGTCGACCTATCGCACCGTATGAAGCCGCAGTTCATTTTCCTTGTCCACAATGTGGAGATGTAACTATTTGGAGATGTGAACGATGTAGAACTATGGGAAACACTTATAAATGCTTAAAATGTGAATTTGAAGGGCCTTAAATTTTAATAAACCTAACATTAAATAAGAATGAGTTAAAATGAAAGAATTTATTGCATTAATCGATGTTATACCAGAAGATATAGATGTAAATTTTGAGATGTTTGTTGAAAAATTAAAAAAGGTTCTACCAGAAACCTGTATAATAGAACGGTATGACATCATGCCAGTGGCTTTTGGACTTAAAAAGGTGAGAGTTCGAGTCCGTTATCCGGAAGAATGGGGTGGAACAGACAGACTAGAAGAATTATTTGGACAGGTAGATGGAATTCAAGGTATAGAAGGAATTGCTTTTTCGAAAGCATGACATAAAAAAGGAAGGTTTGCTTGTATTCTATTAGTTTTTTTATAATTAATCAGATTTCTAAAATCAAGACATTAAAATATTAAAAACCTTTAAAGAGTCCTTTTAAATAGTTTATCTAATTGTTTAAATGAAATAAACCTCAATGTAGGTCTCCCGTGAGCACAATGAAATGGATCTTTGCAATTTGATAAATCAAGTATAAGTTTTCTTATATCTTTTAAAGCTAATGCATCTCCTCCTCGTATGCTTTTATGACAAGCTAAATAGTTAATAATTTGCTCTTTAACATCAGAAAAACTTCTCTCTTTACCAATTTCAGTAATATCACTTATTAATTCTTTTATTATTTCTATATTTGGTAATTTTTCAATTATTGTGGGAATTTCTCGCAAAATGAAAGTGTTACCTCCAAAATGCTCAAAATTGAATCCTAACTTATTAATTTCGTTCAAATTAGCTAGTAAAAAGAACTTCTCACTCGGAGCAACTTCAATATTTAAAGGTGAAATTAATCGTTGTTTAGTCTGTTTTGCTTTCGCATCTAAATTATAAAAAAACTCTTTTTTAATTCTTTCAGAAGCAGCATGCTGATCTAAAAGGTAAATACCAGCTTCACCGTTGTCATTAATCCCTTCTAAAACAATGTAAATATTGTTACTCAACTGACCAGTATATGATATTAATCTGAGCCTAGGAAGGGTTTTAGTATTAATATATTTCTCTCGTAAGAAAGTTTCTGGTATTATTTTCCCAATCACTTTTTGGGTTCTTCCATGATCTGTTAGATGTAATTGTACTGACTCTTCTATTCCTCCTTGTTTTTCCACTATATCTTGTTCCTGTATAATAAATTTTTCAACATCCATAATTTTCTCTTTTTCTTCAAATTCGGATAAAATTTCTTCAGAATGTTTAGATTGTAAATAGATTTCAGATTCTAACTCTTTTTTGGATTTTGAAATATATTTACTAATTTCAGTTTTAGTATACTTATCCTCTTTTTCAATAAATCTCTCTTCCACAAAACCTCTAATGGTATTGTATACTTTATTATAAATGTACTCCTCATTCTCAAATCTAATGTGCAACTTTTTAGGATGAACGTTAAAATCAACTAAAGAGGGATCTAATTGTAAATATAATATGAAAAAGGGATACTTTCCTATCATCAATACACCCTTATATGCCTCTTGAATAGCTCTAAATAATAGATCACTGATAATATACCGATTATTTAGAAAAAAGCTTGAAATGGATCGGTCGTTTCTAGAGATTTCGCCATGACCAAGTAGACCACTAATTTTAAAACCAGCATCTTGAAAAGTTATTGATTCCATAAATTTTGCAACTTTTTTTCCGTATATATGAAACACTGTAGTTTTTAAATCATTAGATGCAGGACAATTAAGAATTGTTAGCTCATTATGTAAATAGATAAAATGAAGATTTGGATAGGCTAAAGAATAGCGTTGTATAATATCCGTTATATGTCCAAGTTCGGTTGAATCTTTCTTAAGGAATTTTTGTCTTGCAGGTATATTATAGAATAAATTCCGAATTTTAATATTGGTTCCAACAGGACTAGAAACCTCCGTTCTATTAACAATTTTTCCTCCCTCAATATTTAATTGTACTCCTCTTACATTTTCTTCAATCCTTGTAATAATTTCAACTTGGCTAACAGCTGCTATACTTGCTAAAGCTTCTCCTCTAAAGCCTAATGAATTAAGTGTATCTAAATCTTCAATACACCTAATTTTATTACTTGTATGCCTTTCAAAAGCAATAGCAATTTCTTCTGGAGGAATTCCTATTCCATCATCAATAATTTGGATTAAATTCTTTCCAGCTTTTTTTATAATTACTCGTATCTCTTTTGCTCCAGCATCAATACTATTTTCTATTAACTCTTTTACAACATTTGCTGGTCGTTCGACCACTTCTCCCGCAGCAATCTTATCCGCATCTTGGATCTTTTGTATCTTAGATCTATTCACTTCTATTTCCATTAATTTTTATTTTTTCAATACTCAAATAATTTTATGGAGTTAATATACTTCTCACTTAATAACTCAAGAGTAATTTTAACTAGTTTAATTTAATTTTTCTTTAAGCTCATTTAATTTTTTAATAGCTTCAATAGGAGTTATTGAATTTACATCAATTTCATTTAGTAGTGTAATTATTTCCTTAACACTTTCATCTAATAATTTTTCTTTAACGATTGTAGGTTTAAAAAACGTAGTTTGAACAAACTTTTTTTCTTTTTTCTTTACTGCCTTCTCTTTTGATCCTTCTTCAGTAGTAGATATTTTCTGAATCTGTTCTTTTAATTTTTCTATTTCAAAACTTTTTTTCCCTAATTCTTTCTCCTTTAAGTTGAAAACTTCTTCACATTTATCTAATTGTTGATGTTTCGTTTTTATTTCTAGATTTAGTTTTTCTAATTCTCTTTTTTTTTCCACTATTAACTTATCATGAATTTTGGATGCTACTTCTTCCATCCCATTTTCTTTTACGGTAGCTTTGAATGGATCCTTTTTTTCTATTTGATCTAAAACTTCAAAAGCTTTAATTATAACCTCATCTGGAATACCTGCTAATTTAGCAACATGAATACCGTAGGATTTATCGCTACTCCCTGGTTTCAACTTTCTCACAAAATTTATGGTTCCATCATCATTTTCTATAATGTCTAGATGGAAATTCTTTATTCGTGGTAAATTAATCTCAGTTAATTGATGATAATGAGTACTAAATAGGGTCTTTGCTTGTATATCATGTAATTTTTCAAGAGTAGCCATTGCTATGCTCTGGCCATCACTAGTTGAGGTGCCTCTACCAAGCTCATCAATTATGATTAAACTTTTCGGGGTTGCATAATTCAAAATTTTAGCAGTTTCAGTCATTTCGATCATAAAAGTACTTAATCTTCGTGCTAAATCATCAGAAGCTCCAATTCTTGTAAAAATTTGATCAATAATTCCTAAGGTTGCTGATTTAGCCGGCACAAAACTCCCCATTTGGGCAATAATACATATAAGGGCGACCTGTCTAAGATAAGTAGATTTTCCTGCCATGTTAGGCCCCGTGATTATTAAAATCTGCTCATCTTTATTATCTAGATTGCAATCATTAGGAATAAATTTATCAGATAGATTAATTTGTTCAACAACAGGATGTCTGCCTTCTTTAATCAGTATCTTATCTTCACAATTGATAATTGGTCGACAATAATTAAACTTTTCTGCAATTTCAGCAAAACATGCTAAGACATCAATAAATGCAATGTTTTTTGCAGTTTCTAAAACTTTAGAGGTTTCTTTTATAACTTTTTCACGAATAGTACAAAACACTTCATACTCTAAATCATTTATTTGTTCTTCAGCTTGGACGATTTTTTCTTCAAGCCTTTTTAGTTCTTTTGTAGTATATCTTTTTGCGTTTTTTAGAGTTTGCCGTTCAAAATAATCTTCTGGTATTTTTGCAATATATTGTAAAGTCTTTAGAGTAATTTGAATATAATACCCAAGAATGTTATTATGACCTACTTTTAAACCTGAGTTTAATTTCCATCTGGATCTTTGTTCTTTTTCATATTCTAAAATATATTTTTTACCATTATGAAGTATATCCTGCAACTCGTCAATCTTTTCACTAAACCCTGTTTTAATAATATTTCCTTCTTTAACGGTGACAGGAGGTTCATTCTTTATAGATATATTAATAATACTTCGAATTTCTTGAAAATCTTCAATTTTTTCAAGGAACTTAGGAATTTCTGGAATTTTTGCTTTCTCTAGTAATTTTTTTATTTTGGGAATGTTTTCTAATGAATTTTTTAGATTAATTAAGTCTCTTGCATTACAATTTCGTGAATAATTGATTCGATTTATAAATCTTTCAAGATCTCCAATCACTTTTAATTCTTCTCTTAAATCGGATCTTAAAAAAACGTCATCTTTAAATTTTTGAACAATATTAAGACGTTGATTAATCGCATCGATATCGGTTAAAGGTTGCAAAATAATTTTTTTTAATAACCGAGCTCCCATAGGAGTAAATGTATGATTAAAAATCGAGTATAATGATGTGTCCTTCCCCTTCTCCCAAAGGGAGTTGACTAATTCCAAATTTCTTTGAGTAATATAATCTAAATGCAAATAATTTCCTTTTTGGATTAGAACTATTTTAAAGATGTTAGGAATTATATCTCTTTGTGTTTCTTTTAAAAATGCTAATAAACCACCTGCAGCTTGAACTGCTATTCCTTTATCTTCCAAACCAAAACTCTTCAGATTAGAAATACTGAAGTGACGTTTAATTAAATTACATGCTTCCTCATATGTGAAAACAAAATCCTCATAAGTTTTGATTAAGGCATCATTTAAATCAGTCAATAATAAAAAAAGATGATCATCTTTCTTTAATTCTGTAGGTACAATAACTTCAACCGGATCATACTGGGAGAAGATACTTAATAATTTTTCTAAGGGATCTTGTTCTTTACTAGTAAATTCTGCTACAACAAACTCTCCAGTTGAAATATCAGCCAATGCTATACCGAACCCTCTCTTCTCTTTAACAATTGCGCAGATATAGTTATTTTCATTTGATTTGAGCATATCTGACTCTATAATAGTGCCCGGAGAAACAATTCTAACTACACCTCGCTTAACAATTCTGCCCTTTACGGTTGCAGGATCTTCTAATTGATCCACTATTACAACAGTTTGACCCATGTTTACTAAATTCTTTAAATAGTTTCCTGCATGATGAGGAATTCCTGCTAATGGATATGAATCATTACCGATTTTTCTTTTAGTTAGCGTAATTCCTAAAAGATTTGAAACTCGCACTGCATCATCATAAAAAAATTCATAAAAATCTCCCATCCTATATGCAAGTATATGATCCGGATATTTCTCTTTGTATTTCTTCTTAACACTGAACCAATGTTTTATCATAGGGGTTAGATCTTTAAAGTTAAGATCCTCAACAGTCACTTTTTCATTCACTATAAGGAAGAATTCAATATTCAGAAATAAATATTACAACTCTATTAGTTTTCGATAGAAATAAAGTTGAATTATTATTGATTTAATAAAAGGGATGCTACTTTTAAATCCAAGGAGTAATATCTAATGTTTCAATCCACGGTTTTGGTAGGTCAAATAATTCAGGCATATACTTGTAAATTTCAGCAATTGCTTCTAAACAACCAGTAAGCTTATGAGTATTGTCATATCTATTGAATAAAAAATCTTTGTTATTTAAGGAGGGAATGGTGTAATCTAAATACTTTATTATTGCGAATTCAATATCTTCTTTTCGATATCCATTCGTTAGCTTACAACACCGTAATAGTGAAAAAATAGCATCTAAATCTATACAATATGAGACATCATTATCCCATAAGCCTAATTTATTCTGCAATTTCAAAGTAGAATCAATTACTTTCTCAGGAAAGGGAATGGGGTGATTTAAAAACTCATAGATCCAATAATAATGAATTGACCCTCCTAATTCTTGTATTGTCAATCTCCTCTTTATTTTATGATTCCATCCGATCCTCCAAAATCCTACTTCCGGGTCTGCTTTACTATCCAACCATTCGAAATACCATTTAAAGAAATCTTGATGTGGATAATTCTCCTTTCCTAAAGTAGCAAAAACTGCACCAATACCACCTCCTCTGTGAGATCCTGGCCAAAATAATAATCCCCATTCTGGAACCTTTTTTAACCAATGAAAAACTCTTTTCTTTGAATTTAATTTCTCTCTTAATTTTATTTGATATTTTGGCTTCGTTCCTAACAACTCTAAGGCAGAAACCGCAAAAGCGGTACTATGTTCTTTAAAATGAAAGCCATAATTAAATATTCCTTCCTTAAACCATCCACCTGTTTCAATTTGATATGATTGAATATTACTTACCCAATCTTCCTTTTCCAATTCTTCATGGGTATTTATGTAATTCTCCAATTCGTTAGGAATAGATAAATTAAATACCATATCACATAAACCGTATAAAGACATTTTTTCTTGATCTCGTTTGATTGAGAATCGTGTTGGAGGCTTTAATAGCTTGAAACTCTCAACCCAATCATGAAGATTAATTAGGAATTTATCAAGATTATACCGATTCATTTTAAAGTAAAAATTAGTAGTTAAATTTTTAGAAAATATTAATCAATATATAAAATTACATTTATCTTTTACTTTTTTAATAGGCAAACGCAAATTTAATACCTTTAAGAAACCTTAAATTAAAAATATCTTTTTTTTAAGCATGAATAATCAAGATATAATCTTATACGATGTGAAGGGTAAGGTAGCTACTATTACTTTAAATAGACCTAATCTTGCACACTCTTTTAATTTAGAAATGATGAATGCATTATACGACAAGTTATTATCTGCCAACAATGACGAGAAGGTTAAATGTCTTCTTTTAAAAAGCACAGGTACTAAAGTTTTTAGTGCTGGCATTGATATTAAGACTACAACACCTGAAGATGTCGAGTATTTGAATAAGATGAGAGAAATGGGCCGAAAAAATACGCAATTTATGCTTCTAATGAAAAAACCGATTGTAGTCCAAGTTCAAGGTACGGCTATTGGATACGGAATGGAACTCATCATGGCAAGTGATTTACGGATTTTTGCTGAAAAACCTAAAGATGAGATGTTTTTCAGAATGCCTGAAATTGCAATTTCAATATATCCTCAAACAGGAGCTACCATTCTTCCATTATTAGCTTTTGGTTTATCATATACCAAAAATATTTTACTCACTGCCGATAAATTTGGTTTAGAAGAACTAAAGAATTTGAATTTTCCAACGCGGATTTTTCACCCAGATAAATTAGAAATAGAAACTAAAAAATTTATGAGAACATTCAGTAAACGAATGGATTCCTTTATGTTTCTAATCAAATCGAGTCTTACAATAATGAACAACAAATTGATTGAGCGATGGTTTGATCTAGAAGATGAGTGTGGAAATATTGCTTACGATAAGATGTCACAACAAGATTTAGATAAATTTATTAAGGATTTGCATAAAAAGTACCCCTGAATTATAAAAATACTAAGAAAA
>SMTZ1_10008482_pt1 | contig 11630 bp, 10 predicted proteins | sample DeeMarSWOR136_30_FD_25667 | JGI IMG/M metagenome (IMG submission 25667)
GCATGCCTTGCGAGGAGGTCACTGAACCAGGAAAGTCGCGTCAAAAGGTGGAGGCCCGAAGTCTTTTATGTTACTGGGCTACGACCGAGTTAGGAATTAGTCAAATCCAACTTGCCCAGCGGTTGGGCATCCACCAGCCTGCAGTGAGTAACGAAGTGAGAAGGGGCGCACATTTGATACGAGAGCGAAAGTACTCAATTGAAGCATAAAAATAATAAAAAGATGTACGTCCCCTGCTTTCCCATCAGTTTTGGACACCACTGAAAACTAACGATGAAAGACAGGACTCGCAGCCGAGGAGTGGGTACCCGTTTTTTTGCTTTTAGTCCCCGCAGCTCGGAGCTGTGGTGTCCATCCATCATGTGAAAATATCGTGTAAGTGAAAAACCTTTGATATGTCTGACATCGAGGAGGTGTGAGGGGATTGGCATTTCAATACCCTGCGAGGCCTTTGTAAGGCTAGCTGGAGATTCAAAAGTCCGGGCCTGATTTCTCCCCTCACGTTTGGGTAATCTATATTTGGGCTAAGCTGAAGATTACAACATCAAGTCGAACGGCAATCGTCAAAATGCTTCTTAGTCTTGCATTTGTTTTTATCTTGCTGTATAAAGACCTCTGCCGAAATCTCCGTGTGATACACTCGCAATGAGGATGTCTGCGGCTCGACTCCGCAGGGTGGCTCCGTTTTTTCAAAGGCGCCCAGTTTCTCCTTCCAACGACCTTTCCGAAAGGCATTTTTCTTCACAAAAAGAGAAAATCGATGCTTTCGTGGTTTGGTCAAGCCAGGAAGCCCCTTGCAGTTTCGGGCGGTGTGGAAAGGCCGAGAGGAGGCCAAAGGACATGGAAAAGAAGATAGGTCTATCGAGAATGGTTGCCTAATACTATGAACGGTCTCACCAAGCTTCAAAGAGTCGCTACTTTCGCAGTGACTTTTCACTTAGCCGTTTTGGCGGGGTGCTCCCAATACATGGCCGGCGGCCAACGGGCACCAAGGGAAGTCCTCGTCTTATTCAGCTATAAGGGGAGTTACGATACGGCGTGTCTCAGCGGGGATTTCAATGGTTGGTCCGCCACCTCTCACTGTTTGTCACAGAAGGGGGAGAGGTGGGAGATCCGGGTAAAGCTCCAGCCGGGACGATATCGATACGGTTTCGTTTTGGACGGTACGCTATGGAGCCCGGACACGAATGCCCTTTTTCAGGAACACGACGGTTTTGGAAAGAAAAACTCTGTGCTTATTGTCGAGTAAGCTGTGACCAAATGTCTTTCAGAAACGTAAAAAATATGGAGGGCTGTCCCTGGCCCGGCTTGAGTCGCAGCGCCGTGAGGAAATCAAACGCTTCCTATGGAAAAGAACGAGGAAAAGCTAATCTCTGATATTCTGGCCGGGGAGGCCGATGTCTATGCCGTGCTTGTGAGACGTTACGAGAAGCCTATCTTTAACCTCATGCTCCGGATGACTTCATCGTGGACCTCACACAAGAAACCTTTGTGCGAGCCTATGAAAAGCTTGACCGATTCAAATCTTCCGGCCGATTCTTCCCGTGGCTCTACACTATCGGTCTAAATTTGGCGCGGGACCACCTCCGCAAGACGAAGACGGCAAAGAACCTGGAGAACGAGCTCCAGGGGCCTAATAACCCATTCTATCAAGACTCAGGGCAGGAGCACGACTTGCTTGAGAACCTGAATGTTGAAAAGGTGGGAATGGCATTGAAGCAGCTTCCCTCTGAATACCGGGAGGCGGTATTTCTTCGCTTTCACGAGGGCATGGCCATGAAGGAAATCGCCCAAGCCCTTCAAATCTCGGTGAGCGGAGCCAAGATGCGGGTCCATCGCGGATTGCTGAAACTCCGCCAACTGCTTCAGAAAGAAAGAAGGGATGATGAGTAACCGAAACGTGAGAGAGTACACATCGGAAAAAGTGGGCAAAGACCTGCGCCGCATCGCGGGCCTTGTGGCGGGCATTCCCGATAAAGAGCCGCCTGATACACTGCTGGGATCAGTCATGACCCAAATTCAACCCAGGAGGCTGAGTCTGGTGAAGCGACTGTGGTGCAAGGCTCACACCCCCATATCCTTCACACCGCTCAGGATGGTGCCGGTGGGAGCCGCCGTGGCGGCGGTCCTGGTATTGGCGGTTTTTCTAGGGCGGGCTCCGGAAAGACATGATCTGCCCTTCACATCACCGGGTGCGGAAAAGTCGAAAAGCAAGGTCTTTTTCACTTTAAACATGCCTTACGCTTCTACCGTGGATGTTATCGGGTCCTTTAATAAATGGACACCAAGCGGCTTCAGGATGCACTGGGATGAAAACAGGAAGCTTTGGGTGCTCCCCCTGGCTTTAGAAAAAGGAAGGTATGAATACGCCTTTCTGGTGGACGGAAAAAAAGTCGTTCCTGATCCGCGGGCATTGCTGCATCAGGATGATGGATTCGGAAACCAAAATTCTATTCTCGTCGTTGAAGGGGATAACGGCAATGAGACGGCTATCTAGTCAGTTCATTCGAACGTGGGCACTGGTTTTCCTGGTTTTAGCAGTCATGTCTTCACCTCTTTTTGCGCAGGGGAACCAGGCTGTTGACATCGCTGTTCAAAGGGCTAAAGAGGCGGGGGTGCCTGAAAAAGAGATAAACTATGTTTTGGTTCTTGGCTATAACCACCACTTGCGGTCCGAGGAGGTAACCGCACTCATCCGCATCACCCGAGAGGCAAGGGCGGAAAACCTACCAGTACACCCTTTAATCAGCAAGATGGAAGAGGGACTCGCCAAGGGTGTAAAGGTTCAGGTCATTGAGCAGGTAGTTCGTCAGGAGCTGAAACAATACAGCTTTGTGCGCACCCTGGCGTACAGGGCTATGGATCGATGGGAAGTGCCTGTGAAGGGCTTAAAGAATAGCGACTTGGTTCGGCTTGCAAAGACTTTGAGCATGGGGATTTCGGAGCAAGAGATGAAAGGGTTCTTTGAGGAGGCCCCTCCAACATCGATGAAGGCTTTTGTGAATGCCTTCGAATTCATGGCGGCCATGAAACAGGCCGGTCTCAGCTCTGAGGCGACGAAGGCGGTTGTCTTTGCGGGTTTGGAAAAAGGGTATTTTTCAAAAAGCGGTTTGAACTTGGCTTCCACGATCAGTGCGGCAAAAAGAGGGAACATCGCCGACCACGAGATTGAAACGGCGGCCCTGGGAGTTATACTGGGCAACAGGAGCATTCAAGAGACCCAGAAAGCCCTTGGCTTGGAGCCTAAGGATCTGGGCCGGGCACCCCATGTTATCTCTCCTCACGGTGAGGGAGCTGTCAGCACAGAGGGCGGTAAGGGTGAACGGGGTGGAGCAGGACCGGGCTCTGGTGAAGGGGGAGAAGGCGGTGCTGGCGGACATGGCGGGGACGCCCCTTCAGGTGGCGGGGGCCACGGCGGAGGCGCTGGCTCGGCTGGAGGGGGCGGCATGGGGGTGGGTCACAGGTAAAAAGTTCTTCATGATGTGACCACTTAGGGTTTTCTTCCGTCTATTGGGTAAAGCACCCTTACGGAGGAGGTTGAACATGAAGAAAAGCTTAATTGGTTTGATGCTCGTTGTTGCTGCACTTCTACTCATCACGAGTTCTCTTGACGCAGCGCCATGGGAAAAGGAAAACAGTCTCCCGGCGCTCCTGAACTGGGCGACCGACACGAAGGTGGACGGTGACCACATAAAAGGCCATGTTGGGCAGGTTTGCCCTCTGTTGTTCGCTCGAGGCGGTGCAGGGGGCGCAGGTAGCGGGCCTGGAGCTGGCGGTGGATTCGGTGGCGGCGATGCTGGTGTCGGTGGTGAGGGCAGTGGCGGCGGGGAAGGCAACAGCGGTGTTGGCCCAGGTGACGGATCAGGTTGTGGTCCTGGAGGGGATGGGGACAATCCTGGGTTCGGACCTGGTGATGGAACCGGTAACAGCGGCGTCGGTCCCGGCGACGGCTCCGGTTTCGGCCCGGGTGATGGTACAGGCGGTAGCGGGTTTGGCCCCGGATATGGATCTGGCAACAGCTACGGCCCTGGCGGTGGTGCAGGGAAAGGGGGTTATGGTCCGGGTTACGGCACAGGCAATCATTATGGCCCAGGTGACGGTACAGGCGGTAGCGGATTTGGTCCTGCCGGGGGCACAGGGAACAACTTGGGTCCCGCTGCCTGAACAGCAGGCAACAGCTGTGGTAATGACAGAGAACGGGTAACACAGGAACGACATATTAGCCGCCAACAGTATGGCACACTCTCGGGGTAAGGGCGAAGAGGCTCGTACCCTATTTTTTCTTGACAGTGAGGCGCATCCCACTGGACTGAATCCTGTTCTTTTGCCTCTTTTCTAAGGGCCATACGAAGTCAGGTTGAGTCCTTTTGCATGAATGGGAAGGCTTTTTTGCAGCGACACCATTACCCCCGTTGGTTTCTGTGGCTGTTCGGGGGCATTTTGGTCCATGCTACCCGTTGGAACGAATTTGTAGAATACGAAAATCCAGTGAACTGTGCGAGAGCCACTGCAAGGCCAATATCTGAGAGGTGACAGATCGGACTTTCGTTAGTTGCAAAGGATAAGTTCCCCCTTTCTGATTGGAACCTGAGAATCTTCAATTCTGAACCAGCCTTCAAAGCCTATTTTTGTTGACTTTTCTATTGGCATATCCTACTATTTTGCTCTAGTATATTTTTTGAGAAACTATCCCATGGAGTTCATCCTCAAGGGCGTCGGCTTTTACTTCCGGGAAGAAAGCCTTTTGTTCGGATCTTGAGATGTCTGAAGCGGCATCTGAATCATGAAAAAGAAGACCACTTACCAGTTAGGGGAATACCGGATTACCGAATATGAGAACGGCATCCTATGGTGGGAAACACACCATGGTCTTGGAGAGCAACACAGCGGGAAATGCTTCGTTCATGATGACATGCTTATCCTCGGTGTTTCTAGGCACGAAGACATCGGATTCTTGAAACTGGAGTTCCTTGACAAATTGCACAAACTACCGGCTTGGAACAAAACCAGATATTATTGCTTCGCTTCCGAACTTTTGGACGTTGTCTCTGGACGAACCGTCAACGAGGATCTTCTGGATCGCATGTTGTCTTTAGAAGGTATGAACACGACCGTTGCGAAACCCGTCACAGCCGACGGCCCGGGGACGTTCCGACTTGACAAATATCAGATTACTGTAGCGGCTGACGGCCAAATTTCATGGCAAGCGGATGGAAGAAGGAACAAGGTGGTTGGAGGACAATGCATTATAAAATCAGGAGTGCTTTTCATCCGCCCCCAAGAGCATGACAAAGGGGAGCGAAGTAAACGTGAATTTGTCACCAAGTTACAACAACGACCTCAATGGGACAGAACCAAGATTTGGACTCGCGCCCTTGCTTTGCGAGCCTGCGAACCACAACTTCAAGGATACTTGCCGAATAGTACCTCTGCACGCCAAAACACACTGGGGGACCGTGTTTATCCCGAAAAGCATCTTGCAGCTTACAAGTGTCGATCAGGAAGACCATTGAGGCACTTATTGCCATCAGGTTTTAAGCTCAGGACACCATCCTTGCCCTTCCAACATCAACCGTTGGGTCATGGATTCCGGAAATCATCATGGCGTTTCCTTCATGGAGCGAAAGTCTGGTTAATATGTGTAATCTCTCTGGTCCTGGCTGGATTGGCGCTTGGACTTATATTGATTTTGCACGGTGTGGAAAAAAGTGTGCATTGGTTTCAATCGTCTGGGGAGCATCATCATAAGCATAAAGCCAACAGAAGATAATCAGCTAATTTGAGAGATCACTTCCTTAGACTCGATCATCAGTGGTCGGGCATGGAAAGGTAACACTCTAGATCCCGGCAAAAATGAACTTCTCCGACCAAAGGTCGGAGCTTCACCTCGCGACTTCTCACATCTGAAGATTTCGAACTTGCTTGGCGATGGCTGAAGACATCGCATTCCGAATTTTGACCATTCATCCCCAACCAAAACTCGGGGCATTCCGGTAATTGTTCGTAAAATGTGAAGATTGAGGGTCTTTTGCTTCGCCATCTGGTCAGTGGTGCCACCCAAGGAGAGACAGATAATGATGAGAATAATCAAGTCCTTTATCTTTATATTCATCTTTACGTTTTTATCAGTTGGTGTTTTCCACACCACCCTTGCTGATGACGATACGGACAATCACAGACACCGTAACAGATACCGCGAAAGACATCAAGATGACGACCACGGAAGAAGTTACTTGAACCCAGTAACTGATCCAACGTACAAGGAGAACTGTGGCGGTTGTCATTTTGCTTATCAGCCAGAACTCTTGCCTTCTGCATCTTGGAAAACGATTCTGGGCCGACTCGATGATCATTTTGGTGAGTCTCTTGAGCTAGACCAACAGACTGAATCCGTTATTCTGCGTTATCTTGACACGAATGCCGCTGAACATTCTACTGCGAACCGCCCGGTCAAAATAATGAGAAGCTTACGTGGTCGCGTCCCGACAAGAATCACTGAAATCCCCTACATAAGGGAAAAGCACTACAAGATTTCACCGTTCACGATTAAGCGTCAATCAGTCGGTTCGCTGTCAAATTGTACGGCGTGTCATATAAGCGCTGAAGACGGGATTTATGACGATGACTTTGTCGTTATTCCAGACTAGATGGGGGCATGATTAGGTGTTTCACCTGAGGACCTTACAGGTTGATAAACCACTGAAGGTTAATTTTCCCCTTTAATTTCTACTGCTAATTATTTGCTTTTCAGAAATGCGCCATCTGAGTGTGAGAGCACCAGAGGAAGCTGACGATTTCAGTTTAGGAAACTTCAATTCGTGATCCTTTACGTTAACAGACCAAAGTCAAAATATTGATAATTGCTATCTCATTCGCCAACGAGTCCGTACTCCACAATTTCTCGTAGGAACACCAAATCGTGGGGAACTGTTACATCTAGTCCACGCGATATTGTATGTTTATGATGGAATCACTTCATTAATTATCCCAGAAAATGCCTTTAAGCGGGAAAGTGCTAAGGGTAGCTATCTAGCATTAATATTGCGGTCTTCGGCGTAGGAGATTCCATCTGCCAAAAGAAGATAGAGATTAGTGTAAGAATTTTCTATGTGACCAATGAGCTTTTTGATACGTATAGTAGACATAAGTAAACGGAGAAGGTGGCGCAGAGAACAAGCTTTTGATGATTGAACCAAGATCAATTATATCCGTGCGTCAATCAAAACAGAAATTAACCAGGAAGGGGGTGAGGGAAAAGCAAGAGGATAAGAAGGAGAGAGTCTTTGACGTTCCCTTTAATAGATGAAAGATCTGCGAAGGCTCCCGAAAAGAAGTGGTCTATGAAAAGGAGTGAAAAAAAGGAAACGTATAGTTGACGGAGGGTTACCATGAGAATTTCTATTAGGGTTCTGCTTGTGATTTTGACACTCGTTGCAAGTCTCATTACAGTTCAGGCTGCTTGGTCGGACATTGTAGACGAATATTCAGTGACAGGAACGGTTTACGAATGTGTACCTGGAACATCTGGAATTCAGATTGACACAGGTGAGGAGATCATTGGAGTCTTCGGGATGGGACCTTCCAGTTATTGGGCCACTGAGGGGGTGGATTTTCCAGAGGTCGGCGATAAAATAACAATCTGGGTGTACGAAGTATTGTTCAGCGACGACACCATCAAACTTGTGGCTGCCAGCGTGGATCTGTGGGGTGACGGCTCGATTGATATCTTCTTGCGCGACGACGATGGAGTCCCACTTTGGAGGCAAAAAGCAAAGGGTTTATCGCAAGCAAGTGGTAGTCGTTAAGTGCAAGTTTAACGTTTTCCTATGGATCCAAGTATTCCCCCTCTATGAGAAGATAACTGCCGTAAGGGGGGCATTCTCAGAGCCCCCCTTTCCCTTAGGAATTTGGATTAAGACTTCCTTCTACTGCGCTGCATCAATATAAAGCAGGGTCACGATTGGGCCTAAAATTGGAGGCCATGATTGTTTAGTAGAGTCGCGCGAGGTATAGCTTACTTTGAGTAAGGGCTAACTTTTGGGGGTGGCGCCCGCTCAAGTTTACCATAAGCCAGCTAAAAAGGACAAGCGCCCTATGTCTCTTTCCTTTGCTCCAAGATGCTGTTCCTCATTTCTATGATACGTCCCATTTAGCTGAAAATATCCTGCATGTAAAAAACTTTGATATGTCTGACGTATTTGCCCTTATCCCCGATTGCAGATATCTATTGTCTACGCCGCGCTCCACTTCATAACTTACTGCTAATGTATGGCTTTAGAATCCGCCTGAAATCTCAACAGGACTGGGCGGCAATAGGTTGTTACACTTTGATGTCACACCAAAGACATACCAATGATCGGCTGTCAGATGTTTGACTGCAGGAGCCATCACCGATCAAGATGTCATTTGTTTCAGATAGTCTTGGAGGTTTGCCATCACATAGTTGATGGTTTCCCGATCCGTGCGGTGCTTCTGGACCTCGACCAACATGCGCATCATCTCCATGATGGTCTTTTCGGCAACGTTTCTTCCAAGCCCCTTTTTCATTCGAAGAAGGAGCAAATAGAGGAGCTTGTTGAAAGAGGTGTAGAGGATCAGTCTTTGATCCACACCTTTGGGCTGTGACGCAAAGCGCTTGGAAATATTGTCCACCGTCGCTTGATGGTTTTGTCCGGAAAGGTTCAGATCGTGTAGAAGTGCTTTGCTCTGGCCCGTCAATTCAGACTTGCACTTTCCGAAGACGTTGTCGAAGCGCTTTCCCATTTCTTTCCTGAACCGAGTGGCCACAATGTTGAGCAGGCCGAGGTAGAGATGGATAATCCCCTGGTAGTGAAACAGTTTTTCGCCTTTCTGGGACAAGATGCGCACAAAGCCGAATGAAAGAAGGACGTATAGGCTTCTGTAAGCGATTGGCGGTTCGAGATCGGCGCCTTTCACGGTTTCCTCGATTGTTTTTTGTCCGTCAATGAAGGAGAGAATGGTCTCTTCTGAGGCATTCAAGGGGATGAAGGCTTTCAGGGATCTCGCATCCCGTGTGGGGGCGGGGACGGCATGGGGGCCTTGAAAGATTCTCTGGAAGTGGGCTGTCGATTTCATGCGCCGGATGGTTTGAAGGAGCAACGGGATCGTGCTCCCCTGAATGAAATTGATGGGGAGAACAGCCAATTCTGATTTACGGACAGTCACGTCGGGCGAATCCATTTTGAGCGCTGCAGCGAGCAAGGCCCTCACCTTGATTTCCTGGAATTTTCGCCACCCGGATTCGGAGATGAGCCGCTGACCAATCAGGATTTTCCCGAAGCTCCGGGGATCCTTTTGCCTCAGTCTTTCGAGCTTCTCAACCTGCTTCCGTGTCAATCCTTTCTGGGAGGCGATCTGTTCCACCAGTTGCCTGTCTTTGTCCATTCCCTCCCCGCAGACGATGTCCCCCCCTTTCAGATAGAGCCTCAGAGTGCGCTGCTTGTCTTGAATGGTGACGATACCGGTCATTTCAGACCGGTGGAGTTCCAGTAACACGCCGGGCAGCAGCACCTCTTGTCCTTCAATGTTTGTTTCCATAGACATGATGGGTCCGACTGAAGACTAAATCATTATTCATCCACCGGTTCTACCGGTGAGAATTGAAAAGGTTCTACCGCTTCCACCCGTAATAAGAAAACGATAAATCAGACAGGATTTACAGGATAAACAGGATATTTTTTTGCCTTTCCAGCCTCCGGCCCGTAGGGCCTACGCCCCGGAGGGATGAAAGGCAAAAAATGTCGTCCCTCTCCAGGGGAAGTGATACGCATTAGGTCGGGTTCACTGTTTTTGGGTAATGGGGGTTAAAGCTCCTTCTCCCGCCCATAGGCGGGATTGAATTTTCTCCCTTCCATCAGGGAAGGGAGAAATAGAAAAAAGATCCAAGAAATCCTGTAGATCCTGTCTAAGAAAAGAGGATCAATTTCGGCCCCTTTTGGGGGCCTTGCTCATACTACCAGTTAAAAACTGGTAGTCCATGATTGTATTCAGCGTTCAGGCACCGTGCTCACACTTCACTCAGGAAGCGGTCCCTGTCTCTTTCTGAAAGAGCATCTCCCAAAAGAGATTGGGGCCGCTGGGAGCCCGCTGAGTAGGCCCTCAGGTACGGATCTGGATGCGCAAAAGCAGGTCCCCTTTGTCTCCACCAGGGGTCAGTTTTCCCATACCGGCAAGGCGCAAGACGGTTCCCTCCTTGATGCCGGCGGGAATGATGACCCGGAATATGCGGCTGCGGAACCCCCATGGCACGTTGACCATTTTCTTTGACCCAGCCCGCGCCTATCGAGGGGTAACAAGTATGTCACCGTAAATATGGGGGTCGTTGGACTGGCTGGTTGTCTGAATGACCTGAAGCCGGGGCGTTCTACCTTTAGAGGTGGCGGTTCTTACTTTGCGGGTCATACCCAGCTCCGGGATTTGCAGGAAGAGTTTGAGAAGAAGCATGCCGCCGACAAATCCCCCCACGTGGGCCCACCAAGCGATGCCGCCCGCTTGGCCTCGAGATCCCGCAGCACCCAAGAATTGCATGAGAAACCAAAACCCGAGAAAGAAAAAGGCGGGAATTTCGATAAAATAGGGAATAAAAAATATGGGAATCAGGGTCAGGATCTTGGAACGGGGATACAAAAGGAGATAGGCTCCCATGACGCCGGCAATGGCACCGCTCGCTCCAATTGTTGGGATTTGGGAATGCCAGTTTGTAAAGAGGTGGAACAACCCCGAGGCCCAGCCGCAGAGGAGGTAAAACAAGAGATAGCGCAGAGGCCCTAATCGGTCCTCCACGTTGTCGCCGAAGATATACAAGGACCACATGTTTCCAAGGAGATGCCAGAACCCCCCATGGAGAAACATGAATGTTATGAAGGCCAGAATTTGCTGGAATAGGGTGAAGTGGGCTGCAATGGCCGGAACAGAGTAACGTGCAGGGACGAGCCCGTAAGTGATAATGAATTGGGTCTGCCCAGGGCCCTGCATGAGTTGTACGAAAAAAAGCAGCACGTTGAGGCTGATGAGAAACGTGTTGATCACAGGATAGTTCTTAGACCGGGTTGTGTCCCGAATCGGTATCATGGCTTTCCACTACTCTTTCGCGCCCACAGGTTGAGGGTGAAGACGACCAAGAAACCAATGGCGGCAAGGCCAAGAGCAATGCCCACCTCCGTATTCCACTCGGAGGGAAGGGTGTTTGCCTGAGCCACCACAAGGGGGCTTCCATCCCCTGTGACCAGGCCTTCCAGAGGTTTTTTCCAGGGCCATACCTTCCTCAAAGCGCCGAGCATCAAACCGGTTAAAGCGGCAATGGTCACATCTCGATGTTTTTTCAGGAGCCAACTCAAGATACGAACAAAGGTGATTAATCCCACGGCTGCACCCACGGCGGCAAGAGCCAGGGTTAGGAAGTCACGGTGGTTTACCGCCCTTAGAAGGTACTCATATTTTCCCATGAGGACCAGAATAAAGGAGCCGGAGATGCCGGGAAGGATCATGGCGCAGATCGCCACCGCTCCACTCAGAACCAGGAACCACGGGGTCTCGGGCGTAGACAGGGGAACCATGCCCACGAGCCAGTAAGCCCCAATCGTTCCAAGGATCATCCAAGTCGCTGTGGC
>SMTZ1_10006645_pt1 | contig 11628 bp, 12 predicted proteins | sample DeeMarSWOR136_30_FD_25667 | JGI IMG/M metagenome (IMG submission 25667)
ACGGGTAAGGGTAGCAAGGCGGAGATGGTTAGTCGCGCCATAGCCCGTGAAGGCTCCAAGATGATGCTCAGGGGCTTAATAGACGGAGGCAACGCTGACTGTAAGGGGCACTTGGAGTGTCGCGGGTTGCTCATTGATGATGAAGCGTTGTTGCAGGCTATACCCGAGTTGATCGCCCGAAAGAAGGGTGTTGATCTTACGCATGAAGCGGCTGTGGGCAAGATCTCAGAGAAGGAAATAACGTATTTAATGACGAGGAAACTGTCGCGGGACCAAGCGGTTTCTCTGATCATTCGAGGTTTCATGGATGTGAGCATACTGGGCTTGCCCGAAGCCTTGAACGCTGAGATCAAGCGGATAGTAGAAGCTTCAGCCGAAGCCAGCTAGCCCTCGCGTGTCTTGCACAGGCAAAGAAAAAATGGTGAGGCGCTTAGAGTTTCTTGTAAACCATGTCTCTTTCTCTGGCATGCTCCGCCATCTTCAAGCCTATGCTCTGCCCCGCTTCCGCTCTTGGAATGTTCTCGTGTTCAATCTGCATGGATTCGACTACTTGTTCAAAATCTGTTGATGGCCCCTTGACGAGTATGCGTTCGCCTACGGCTAAAGGCGCTGTGAGCTCAACGACGGCTACGCTGATTTTGGAGAAGAAATGCGTTATGCGCCCAACTTGAACTATGTTTTCCTCGCTCAAACAGTTCAACCCCCGTGGAATATTATATCGTTGCGAATGCATAAAAAACTTGTTTAACCCCTTTAAAACCTACAGGATAAAATGGTTCTATCTTGGCTTTTCCAGTCCTTGTGGCTCCAGTTGAAGAGAACAAGCGTAGGCGTAAGCCAAAGCCTTTTCAGTTCTCTAAGGATTTACGCACTCCTTCAGGTGGAGACTGCGGATTCTATGGACATAAAAGGCTTGACTGAAAAGGACTCGTTTAGGAAGACCCTTGAATCTACAGCCTCGTAGGAAGGCTAACAATCATGCAAACGAGTTAGTCAAGAAACCTTGACTAAGAATCAGGCGTTTCAGGCGAGCTTTGTCAAGAAACCTTGATAAAAACGTTTTTATCGAAAATAAGGGTTGGATTAGTCAGGGATTGCTGGTGGAAAAGAAGACGCGCATAACAGCAATTATCATCTCGGCGCTTCTATTCTCAGCAGTAGCTGGAGCTTTTTTTGTCAAGTCAACACAAGCAAATCCAATAATGAACGTTTATAGGGATGTTTCGCCTCCGGAGGGCGCGCAGGCGCCGATAATAACAATTCACACGCCCACAAACGGTTCATCATACCCAAAGAACGTGACGTTGACTTTTGATGTGACTGCCCCCAACACGACAGGTGACAAAGCCCTTGACGCAATAACCAAAATCTACTATAAAGCCAGCTGGGAAACAAAAGAAATCATAAGTGCTGAAAAACACTTTGGGTCTTTCTCAATAAACCTTTCTGATGTGCGAGGAGGCAACCTCTCAGTTACAATTTATGCAGTCGGCGTTGGCTATATTAAAACAGGAGAAGAGTTCCGCGAAGGTTCCGCGCGCGACTCCACAGGCGAACCCATTGATATCGTCTGGTCATATACTTACTATGACAGGTTTGAGATGACTAGCTATTCAACAGTCAGCTTCATCAAAGACCTCGTGCCCCCAATGATTACTGTTCGTTCTCCCCCAAACAGCACCTACGCCACATCAGATGTTGAATTGGATTTCACAGTTAGTGAGGCTACTTCTGAGATACTATACTGCTTAGACGGAAAAGAAAATCAAACTATAACGGGAAGCCTAACCTTAACAGGCTTGGAAAACGGAGCACATAACGTAACCTTGTATGCAGCTGACTTGGCTGGCAACAACGCGACCCCAAAAACATTATTCTTTACCGTGGATTTGCCTGAATCTTTTCCTATTATGCCTGTTACTGCTTCTATAGCTGCTGTTGCCATAGTGAGTTTTGGTTTAGGACTTCTAGTATACTTCAAGAAACGCAAACGCTAAACAGAGGAAATGTCTGTACATTTTCGCTTTCTAAAATCGCCTTTTTTCCATGAAGCACGCCAGCTAACAGAAACAGTTTGAGCCTCAACTATGAATTTGAGATATTGACGATTTCTCCGCAATAACTAATAGCATAACCACCCATATTATTTCTGATTGCATATGAGCAGAAAGTTCGGTTCTGCTGAAATGATTCTTGTCTTGATAGGTATATTCTTAATCGCAATAGCCTTTCCTGATGCGAGGATAATAGTTCTTGGGCAAGTTGGCACTTCTGTTGGCGGGTACATATCAGAAAACACAATCTGGACGATAGACGGCAGTCCTTACATTGTTGAAGAAAGTGTAATAGTGGAGCCGAGCGTTGCTTTATCGATTGAGCCAGGGGTAGAAGTTAGATTTGTTAATGAAACGGAATTAATTATAGATGGGTCACTGACCGCTTCAGGGAATGCTGCAAATTATATAACCTTTACTAGCAATGCTACTACGCCCAAGCCTGGCGATTGGGAAGCCATCAATTTCAGAGAAACGAGTGATGACGCTTCATGCATTATTAATTGGACAATTATCGAGTACGCATCAACTGGCGTATTGGCTTATGGGAGTTCCCCCACGATTGAAAATTCCATAATTGAGTATAATTCATATTTTGGAATTATGGCAAGCTCGCTTTTTCTAATTGGAGATCATGGAAATCCGCTGATTCAAAATTGCACAATTATGAATAACGGTGGAGCACCCGATGGTGGAGATAATCAGGGGGGAACCCTTACGGATGGTGGCAGCCATATGGATATAAAGAACAGTTTGATTGAAAACAACATCGGATATGGTGTACGTGCAAAGGCCGGGGGAAGCACAACCGTAGTTGGGAGTGTTGTCAGAAACAGTACAGGCACTGGAGTGAAAGGTGACGTGATGATATTGAGAAGCGAGATAACGGGAAATAATCAATCAGGTATTTCAGTCACTGGCGAGATTCATTACAACAGTATTTTTGGAAATACTCCATATGACCTTGCCGCTGATTCTGATAATGAGGTGGATGCAAGCTATAACTGGTGGGGCACCACAAATGAAACCCTGATACAAGAAAGCATCTATGATTACTACGACGATTTCAATCTTGGCAAAGTCACCTACAAACCGTATATTTCTTCTCCATATTTTGTCTACCACGATGAGCAAATTTACGAGATAGGTATTCTCAGCAATTCGAGTATTACGGACTTTGACTTCATTCAATCAGAAAAATCAATTTCATTCAGCGTCAATGGTACGACTGGAACCTTTGGATTCTGCAATATTACAGTTCCAGCGGAGTTGATGTGGGGGGACTTTTCGCTTTGCATAGATGATATACAGTTAGTTAAGGATGTGGATTACACTGAAGTTTACAATGGAACACATTATTCGTTTAGCATTAGTTACGAGCATAGCAGTCATAAAGTAGACATCATTTCAACCAATGTTATTCCAGACTTTTCAGGGTGGCTCTTTCTGCCCTTCATTATATTAGCAACTCTGTCAACTCTTCTCATAAGGAAAAGGTTCAAAAAGTTGACAGACCCGTCTGAAAATGCAGAATAGAAACCTCCCGCGAGTTTTCTCCTTTTTCCACCTGCACGCCTATTTTTAGCGTTTAGTTAGAGAGCTAGAGGGAAAACGATAGTATACAGGGGTATTAAAACCCCATATTATGAACTGATTTTTACTCATTGAAGAGCTATATCATACCTATTCGGCTTGAATTTTCTAACCACCGAATGCCTTTCACGATGAAAATTTCACATGCTCTTCAGCGTGCTTATAACGTGCCTTTCAGCACACAATCCAGCGTACTCAAGTCATCCAGCCGTTCAAATGTATGTGCATTAAAATTTGATCTTAATTTCTAATTCAAAATTTCAAGTTTCCCTTTTCCTGAATCGACGTATGATACCTAGCAAAAAGTTTGCTCTTGGAACTTTTTTCATATACGCTTTATAGTCGTCTCCAAACTTCTCAATCGCGTCTTTATCTGCTTTGATTAAGTCAATGTATGTCAACGGGATGACGGGAACACCCATCAGGAAAACAATCCAGTGTTGGAAAAGGAGCATTCCAGAAATTGCAAACAGTATAAAAGTTACGTACTGTGGATGGCGAACAACGGAGTATACTCCAGTGTCGACAAGTTTCGTAGTGTGAATGTAACTTTGTCCCTTTTGCACTCCGCCTTTTTTGCGAAACTCAAATACTGGAAGCGCGCCAAAAACTATGCCCGAAAAAAAGTAAAGCCCCACTCCAACATAAGCCAAAACGTCGATCTGAGAAATCTCAGACACCGAATAAATGCCAACGACGATTTGCGAGATAAAAAGAATGCTTGAAAACGCTGCTGGCGCATGATCCTTCCAAGAAAAAGTTCTATCAGACATTTTATTCATTTCGCAACACCTACAAAATTGATAATTGTCAAATTCAACACACCCGAGGAAGCCATTTGGAGACCCGCTTCTGGTAAGCAATGTATGGTTCTCCTAATATCTCGATTAGGCTTTTTTCCTCGTATGTTGCCATTCTATCGTAGAAGACGAAGAAAGCGATCCAGATTGCAATTGAAACAAGCGAGATGCTGATGAACATGAATGCTAAGCAAAAGAGCAGGATTCCAAGGTACATCGGATGCCTGACCCACGCGTATACGCCTGAATCAACAAGCTTGGGTGGATCGTGGACTTGTTCTAAGACAGCTTTGTGGGACTTTGATACGAGATAAGCGCTGAGACCCAAGAACAATATCGTTCCTACCAAAAGCAATGGAAAAGTTAACGCTTGAAAAATTACAGTGGAATACTCAAAAATGAAGAAGCTTAGATAATCAATTCCCCATACACCAAAGAACAATATCAGCATGAGAAGCTGAATTCTATCGCAAAGCGGATGTTCAGAACCCAAGCCATGTCTCACTTCTGAAATCTCCAAATGCGCTAGTTATTTTTATTAATTGGTCACATAGCGCGCGTTTTTAGAATTAGTTTATCAACTAATCCGCATTAAAATTTTATGCTTATAAAATAAACTCAAGAAGCACACAATCTAGACAAGAATTCTGATGAGGAGTTCTTACGCAAGGCATAAAAACAGAAGCAGCGTTAATCGGCTAATCAGGCTTCTGAGAAGGGTTTTGGGATAGTTTCTTTAGATAGCGGGGTTATAGTCTTTCTTTACGCATTAGCACCGAAGCTTTTGTCAATCAACTACTAATTGAACCTGTTTATAGAGGGGTATAAGCTTCTCTGAGCACAACAGACTTACTCAACTGTTCCCGCGAGATAAGTGGAAAAGGCTTTCACAACCTTAACCTGCAATGTTTTGCCAAGCAGTTCCGCTGAGCTTTTCACAATTACAGGTTTGTACGCGAAGTTTCTGCCTATCCACGAACTAGGCACTTTTCCCTTCTCGTCCACGAGCACTTCGCCACTCCAGCCGACCCAACGCTGGTTTTTCTCCAACGAGACCTGCTTAGTCAGCTTAGCCGCTTCAGTGCTTCGCCGTTTAATCTCCGCTGGCTCCACAACGGCGTCGTGCATCTCCGCGGCGGTAGTTTGTGGTCTGGCAAAAAACTTTGAAACGTTAACGATGTCTGGCTTTGCTTCGTTGATTAGCTCAAGCGTGTTTTCGAAGGCTTCTCGGGTTTCGCCTGGAAAACCACATATGATGTCTGTGGCAAGCGTAACCTTGGGAAAAGCGGTTCGAAACGCGTTCACGATTTCTCTAAAATCCTGAACGGTGTAAAAACGCCGCATCCGCTTTAAAACCTGGTCATCGCCGCTTTGCACGGGCAAATGCACAAACCTGAAAATCTTGCTGCTCTTAAAGGCTTCAATCAAATCTTCTATCATGTCTGTCACCAGATTCGGCGTCATCATACCCACGCGAACTCGAAAATCGCCTTCCGCATCACCTAAAGCCCTAAGCAACTCGGCAAGGTTCGTGCCAATGTCTCTTCCGTAGCAAGCCATGTCTTGAGAAGTAACCCAGAACTCTTTTGTGCCTGCGGCTAAATCCTGCCGCACACGTTCAGTAACCTCCTTTACCGTATAACTCCTTAGGCGACCTCTGGCAAAAACCACACAGCAATACGCACAAGAGCCTAGGCAACCGTAGCTCACGGGAAGCACGCTTACCACCGGATTCGACCTTAACTGCGGCAGACTCAACCCAGGTTTCGCCGTCAACGCAGCGTCTAAATCTACAACTTTTTCGCCTGCCATAACACGTCTCACAACTTCTGTGATTTTCTCTCCAGCAGCAGGTCCAACAACGCCGTCGAAACGTACTTCTCGGCGTAACCTTTCAAAATTGATGAAGGGCAAGCAGCCAGCAACAATCACCTTTTTTCCACGCGGCGCACGCTTCAGGACTGCTATTGCACGGTTTTCCGTCGGTCCTTTGACGGCGCAAGTGTTGTAGATCACTACGTCTGCTTCTGCTGCGGAACCAGCCAGCTTGCAGCCAGCTTTCGCTAAGCAGCCTGCTAAAACTTCGCCGTCAGCTAGATTTGCTGAGCAGCCGTAACTTTTCACGAAAACATGCATAGCTCTTCATCGTGATATGTTAGATGCTTTAATAAGAAATAAAAACATAGAGGTTGCTCTGCGCGAGAATTTACAAAAACCTGTAACATTGCTTGTGAAGCTTTTATAAATTAAAGAACGAACATGTTTGTCACATATTTATAACATAACATATAGAAGTATAACTAATGACTATCCTTTTCATATCTCACCGAGGGAGAAAGAAAAACATGAAACTAATCACACTCTACCTTCCTGAAACGTATATAAAAGCTTTAGACCAGCTCGTAGACGAAAGATTCTATCCTAACAGGGCTGAAGCTATCCGCGTTGCAATCCGCGATATGATCAGCGTTGAGGTGTGGCGGAGGAAAAGCGTTGACTAAACAAGCACCTGACGAAAACGCGCTCAAATGTCATCTGAGCTTAGACGAAGCTAACAAAATCGTCGAAAGCAACGCGCTCGTCGTCTGCGACACACCAGCTAGCCCGGAAATGGAAGACGAAATTGAAGTTACCCCAATCAGGACTGGAATAAAATCAAGAAAGGACAGGCTGGGAAAAATCATGCCTGAACTCTATGACCTTGAAAACTGCGTTGAACCAGAAAAGCCAGTGAAAATCGACTTAGACATAGACCTTTACCAGATGGAAAAGGTTTAGCGCTTTCTTCCTCGGTTTCCATTTTTTCGGGTAAACGGTTTTTCTTTCAAAAAAGTGGCTTGGTCGCTTTTCATTATAGAACTTTAGTGCTCGCAAAAGACTATAGCCCCCTTTATATAAAGGAACTATAGTGCTGAGAGAAGCACCGTGTATAGACCGCTCTATAGTTTCTGCATAGAACTGCTATTAGGATCCAAATATGCTGGTTTCCGCTTATCTGGGTGAAGCACTTATATTAGGCACTAAATAACTAAACGTAACATCAATTTTTCTCAAGATATGACATTATATCTCTAGTGCTGGCGTCCTTTTTCCCAAATGAACCAATGGATTTTAGTAAACTCTTTTCTCTTGAGGTGTTTTCCCCTTTGCATCTTTTCGACAATTTTGGCAAATTCTTGGTTGTGCTTCCAGTCTTCACGGTTTTTTAATAAAACTTTGAGAAATAGCGCGTTCTGTTGTTCGAGTTGCACGTATTTCACCCATATGTCATATCTGACGAAACACTATAAAAAACACAAAGCCATATAAAACCCTTTCCTTAAAAACAGAACAAAGATTCATAATAAACATCTATTTGCGGTCTTCAAAAAAACAATTATTTATTAAAAAGCGTGTAAAGAAGTGAAAAAAGCTGACCTCGTGATTCATTTCCTAATTTTTCTCAAGATATGGCAGTATACGCTGAACTATTCAGGCAACGAAATACAAAGGCTCTCAAAGAATAGTTTTCTCAAGATATGACAGGATTATCTCAAGTTAAGTAATGATTGTGTTAAGCCGCCTCCAGAAAGCTTGATGCGGGGGCAATCCCATGAAAGGAAACACCTTGTCCTCCAAGCCTCTCCCTCAGCGCGCTAAACGCTCTCAAGAAGAAGAAAATAAAGTAAATTGTCTTTCCAGCGGGTTTGCTTTGTATATCGCTTATTGGTTTTTAAGTTGACCCGCAATTTTCTTCCCGAAATCTACGCATTTAGGCAGTTCTCCTTCTACTAAAGGACCTGGAATCCCGTTCACTCTTGTTGATAGCCCTTGTGAAATTAGGTTTAGGTTAGGCAGTTTCTTTTCCACCATTTTTTCTAGTTTTTTCACTGCTCTATCAACCATCCTTATCCTCCCAGTATAAGTGCCGAAAACAGCCGCATCCTTCGCTTTCAAATCAAGTTCAGCTAACCTATCAACAAACTTCTTCATAGTTCGGGAAGGTCTGCCCATATGATTTGGAGCACCCAAAACTATCGCATCGTAATCAGCTATTTTTCCAGTGTCTACTTCCTTGACGTAGCCAATGGCGGTTTCGACCCCCTCAGCTTTCATTCCTTCCAAGATGCTCTCCGCTGCAAGTTTTGTGTTGCCATACTTCGTGTCATAAACGACGAAAACTTTTACCAAACGGCATCATCTCAATTATTCTTTGATATAACCTTGTTATATCCATGCTTTTCAAGTTTTTATTCCTTATGCATGAAAAAGCCTCTCTCGTTTTACACGATCTAATTTGTTTAGGCAATCGTTTAAACTATACTTTTTCAAGTAGGTTGAGATTGTGAAGTAATTGGAAAGGCTTAAATCTCCCTATAACACTGTTATATAAGGGTGTTGGAGATTACCAAAAGACCAATAATTTTTAAATTGAAGTCTCTTAATGGCGAAATTCACTTCATCTTTCAAGAACGTTACACAAAAGGAAAAAATTATGATGAGGCAGAAGCTATAGCGGTCACCAAGAAAGAAGCCTCCAAGCCACTTCTTCTTTTGCGTGAAGAGTAAGAAGCTTTTAAGAAATCATACGTTTTTGAATAATCACTTTGGGTCACGTGGGCTTTTAACATTGCGAAATACGCAACCACTTCTTAATTCTTTCACGTAGCGCTTTACGTTTCTTTTCTGTGAAGTGAGCTATGGAAAAGCAATAAGGTTTGTAAACAGCAATATGGGGAGAAACATCAAGTATCGGTTCACTGGCAAATTCAAACCGTTAAGGAATATGATTATTGGATAGTGAGTCACGAAGAGAGTGTAGGAGAAACCAGCTCCAATAGTGATCCCGCTAACAACGTGTTTATTCAAGATCAACTTTGACGCTCGCTTGAAACCACCTGCATTCAAGAATAGAACTCCAAGAAAAACAAATATTGATAACAATAAGCCTAAGCCAAGACCATAATATTGATCGGTCTAAGCGAATGTTGCATACATCCCTTACAATACGCTTGTCACCGCGAGAATAAAGAGTACGACTAAAAGCCTTGCTCCAAGGTTACTCGATATCGTGGTGTTTACGGTTTTGCTGCTGATTGCCAGCATCATCAAAGCCCCCACAAACCAGACAGTTACTACACTGCTATTCTCCTGATACATGGCTATTAGCAGTAAACTCAGCAAGGCAGCGACAACAAAAAAGATTACCTTGGAAGTTTTGCTACTTTCCTGTTTTCTTATTAACCCCGCTGATCCAATAACGATTCATCCGAACACCACGTAAATCCACCATAAAATAGCCAGAGTCCATAATATGCCATTGAACCCGAAAGGTGTAACCTCGGGCAGCGGAAACGGCAGCCCGAACACTGAAAGAAGCGAGTTGAAAAAGCCAACTGGAAAACTCTCCAACATGCCGAGAGTCATGATAAAAGTGAACGCTGAAGGCGTAATTTGCATTGAGCATAAATCCACGAAATATGCGTGGTTAGTGGCATAGATTACCACAGCGATGATTGTTCCAAGCAGCATGGCGGGCAACAAACCCGAATAGATGCGGCTGAACCTGTCAACAAAATAGTTCCGAAAACGATACTCCAGATTGCCCAATTTGTTATGTAGGGAATAAGAAATCAGTAAACCTGAAAGAATAAAGAACAAAAGCACCGCTACTCCGCCTATCGTGCTGCCTAATTTAAATAACGGTTCCGCTAGGACCGGTTGATACTTAGTTAGAAAATGACCGAATGCAACAAGTTCGCAGAAAACAAAGCGAATCAAATTCAGAAATACGGATGACCCTTCCGATATGGAGTTTCTGATGAAATTCAACGTTTTCGCCTATGCTTACAGTTGCTATTCATGGTTTGATTTTGCTAATTTTGTTCCACTCTGTTGCCAATGAAGCTTAAAGTTTGTTATGATTCTTAGTTCTGTGCGTGTTTTCCGTTTAAGATTTCGAATTCACAAATGCTTTATTGAAAAAGCTCCGAATTCAGATGCAGAGCGTGCAGGCATGCCAAGGTCCAAACTCGAACTCTACGAAGAAATTCTATACGCGTTAGTTAATAAAATCCTAACAGTTGACGCTATCGCTTACGTTTGCAATATGGACTGCGTCGCTCTCCGCCAGCGGCTTGAGTTTCTACTGCAAAATGGGCTTGTGGAAGAAAGGAGCTTCAGAAAAAGAACGGGCTATACCCTGACCAGACGAGGCTTGGCGATTTTCAAAACTCTCGCCCTCACCAAGCGCTTGGAGAAATTGCAAACCACCATGAAACAGATAGACGAAGCCCTACAGGCGATTCCTTCCCTTTCAGAATACAACGCAGAAGAAGCAGAACGGCAAAAACGGAACAAAAACTATTAAGCAAGCCGCAACAGGTTTTTCGATTAGAAAAGCCATGCAGCTATCTCCCGAAACAGTTTGGCGCGCAAGCACGAAAGAACTTGTAGATTTGCTGAACGCTGGTGCGCTCGCGGCAAAACCTAAAGGAGCTCGCTTCTACGCTCCGAGCTTCATGTACTACAAAACAAGCTACTACCGTTCTTCGCCAACGCGTTTCCCAACCGTATCCGTGACAGGCACGGCGTGCGCGCTTAACTGCAAACACTGCGGAGGCAAAGTCCTAGAAACCATGCGCCCAGCCAAAACGTCTGAAAAACTTTTTGAGATAGCTGCAAAACTGAAACAGCACGGTGCTTTAGGATGCCTAGTGAGTGGCGGGTGCTTGCCAGATGGTTCCGTTCCGCTTAAGCTGTTCATTCCAGCAATCGAGAAAATCAAGCGCGAATTAGGTTTAACAGTTTTCGTTCACACCGGCATAATCAGCTCAGACACAGCCGTTGCGCTTAAGAACGCAAGCGTTGACGCCGCATTAATAGACATTATAGGCTCTGACGAAACCATAAAAAAGATCGGCAACTTGAACGCGACCGTTAAAGACTACACTGGCTCGCTGAACGCGTTGCAGGAAGCTGGCTTGAACTTTGTACCTCACGTTATTGTTGGACTTCACGACGGAGAATTAGCAGGCGAGTTCCAAGCACTTAAGATGATATCCTCAGTTGAGCCTTCCGCCGTAGTCATAATCGCCTTCATGCCCATACGTGGAACAGCGATGGCTATGGTTAAACCGCCGCGGCCAGCCGACATCGCCAAAGTCACAGCCGCGGCGCGGCTAATGTTTCCAAGAACACCT